>Ga0172378_10003955_pt1 | contig 13944 bp, 11 predicted proteins | sample GrowelOW332metaG_FD_119755 | JGI IMG/M metagenome (GOLD analysis project Ga0172378, IMG submission 119755) | Groundwater microbial communities from an aquifer near a municipal landfill in Southern Ontario, Canada - Pumphouse #3_1 metaG | ecosystem: Environmental > Aquatic > Deep subsurface >... | reverse complement strand
GAGACTGGGAAGGAGATACTGTTTATGGGCAGAATGCGTCCCTTGTTACCCTTGTGGAGCGTACCAGTCGTTTCACGCTTTGTGGCCGAACACAGACGAAGTGCAAGGATGAGGTTGCCTCAGTTATAAATGGCCTTTTCGACATAATTACGGGGCGTAAGAAAACATTGACTCTGGACAATGGCAGCGAATTTGCGGCTCATGCCAAAATCAATACACGCCATTCCATCGATGTCTTTTTTGCAAAACCATAGCAGGCTGGCAGAGAGGAACAAATAAAAATACTCATGGCAGACTCAGAAGACTCTGGCCCAAAAAATTTGATATGGCGACTCTTTCTCAAGAGGAAATAGACAACGGAGTTCTGTTGTTGAATTTGACACCGAGAAAGGTCTTAGGACTCAGGATTCAATAATATCCAAATTTGATATCCAGACAGCGCTGTTTTTTCCATTGATCAATCTGTTCTTTATAGAGCCCTTTTCTTCGACAATATTCACTGAGTTGGATCTCGTTAAAAGAGGCCGACTCTATGACAGTCGCCAACTTATCCTCAACACTCCAGGTCTCTGATTTCTTTTTCTTTGCTGGCACAGCCACCCCCTGGTTTTGATAATCTTTTCTCCATTTGTAGAGTGTAACACCCGAAACGCCGGTTTCTCTACATAATTATGAAACAGATGTCGGATAAGGTGGCATCATCTTCTTGATCACAGCGTCTTTGAACTCTTTGGTGTATTGTTTGGACATTCTTCCATCTCACTTCACCCTTGGATTTATGATGATTTTTTGAAGCGAAAACTATCCTGACACATAGGGAACCCCAGTTCGGTGGAAATCTGTTTGTTAGACAGGTTTAAACCCATAAAATAGAGGCACAATATCCAGATCTTAAGAGGCTGATGATGCTCGGCAAAGATAGTTCCGGTCAGATCGTCAAAGCGTTTACCACATTCTTTGCACTCATAGCGTTGTCTGGCAGGTTCCTTGTCGTCATAACCTCTCTTGATAACTTTCTTCGAATTACAAAACGGACACTCGCGGCCTTCAGGCCAGCGTACAGTGGCGTAACATTGGACATCATCTATCAGGGTCTGTATATTTACCTTCATAGTGTTGGCCTACTTTTCAGTAGTTGGTAAAAGGAAAGCGTTATTTTACCAAGTTACGACCCCGAAACGCAACATGAGCCACTCGAATATACTTATCCGGTTAGTTCAAATTATAAACCGGAGACATGCAATGACTGATCTTGAGCAATATTTTTGTCCCAACGAACAATGTAAAGAATACGGCCTTCGTGACCATGGCAACATCTCTGTTCGGGGTAAATATGGCAAGGAAACCGCACGCTGCTTTACTGTCGGACCTGTGGCAAGCGCTTTGCGGCTACCCAGGGCAGCGCATTGTTTGGCCTGCATTTGCAACCCGAGACGATCCGACAGATAATCCATCTTGCGGCCGAAGGCGTTGGTGTACGAGCAACTGCACGCCTGTTGGAACTTGATAAAGACACTGGCAACCGAGTGATACTGCGGGCCGGTGAACATTGTGCCAAGGTGCTCTCCGAATTGTTGGCCTCACTTCAAATGACAGAGGTTCAGCTCGACGAACTGTGGACGTTTGTAAAAAAAAGAAAATTCTGGCAGCGCCGAAGACCTTGAACAACGAGTACGGACGGACGTGGATCTGAACGGCCATCGACGCCTCCACACCCATCGACGCCCCCACACGATTACTGATCACATGCTGGATCGGCGGGCGAGAATTGAACGATGCACGGTAGATGCTGAAAGATTTGACTGCACGTTTTGAAGAAAAGCATATGGGAACATCACCTAAACTTCAGTGTAATAAAAAAAGGATAAAAAATAATGTTTACAAATAAAACACTTCTCATCACCGGCGGTACCGGCTCATTCGGCAACGCCGCTTTGGAAAGATTTCTTGATACCAACATCGCCGAAATCCGCATCTTCAGCCGGGATGAAAAGAAACAAGACGACATGCGGAAGATCTACAACAATCCCAAGCTCAAATTTTATATCGGTGATGTCCGTGACCGCCAGAGTCTCGACAACGTCATGACCGGAGTCGATTACATCTTTCATGCTGCGGCCTTGAAACAGGTGCCCAGCTGTGAATTTTTCCCTGTGGAAGCGGTGAAAACAAATGTTCTGGGTGCTGAGAACGTCCTTGCTTCCGCTGTCCAGCATGGTGTTAAAAAGGCAGTTATCTTGAGTACGGACAAAGCTGTCTATCCCTTAAACGCCATGGGTATGAGCAAGGCTATGATGGAAAAGGTGATGGTAGCCCGGTCCCGGAATATCTCCGAGGGCGGTACTGTCATGTGCGGTACCCGGTACGGGAATGTCATGGCTTCACGCGGTTCCGTAATCCCTTTGTTTGTGCAGCAGATCCACGACGGCAAGCCGCTTACGATTACCGATCCCAACATGACCCGCTTCATGATGACGCTTGAAAACGCCGTTGAACTGGTTGTCTTTGCCTTTAAACACGCCAATCAGGGAGATATTTTCATTCAGAAAGCCCCTGCCTGTACCATTGAAACCTTGGCGAAAGCACTGCTTGAACTGTATCATGCCGACAATGAAATCAAAATCATTGGCACCCGGCACGGGGAAAAAGTATATGAATCTCTGGTCGCCAAGGAAGACATGGTCAAGGCTGAAGACATGGGCGAGTACTACCGGGTTCCCGCAGATACCAGGGATCTCAACTATGATCTGTATTTTACCAACGGGAACGAAACCATCCATGAAGCCGAGGAATACACTTCCCATAATACAGAACGGTTAAATGTTGAAGGGACGAAGGAATTGTTGTTGAAGTTGGATTTTATTCGGGACGATTTGGGGATTTAAGGGCGGTGACTGGTGATTGGTGACTGGTAACTGGTTACTGGTGATTTGTGACTGGTGACTGGTGGCTGGTGGCTGGTGTGCTTCTCGCACGTTAGAGACGATTTTAAGTTTTATTGTGGGTGGTTATCTTGTCTGCCGGGAAGAATTTTTCTGTCTGCGGTCAGTTTGCGAACGGGCGTTTAATGCCCTTGAACTGTTGCTTAACTCCAAAATCTCAAGTTTATAGCAGGAACACAAATTTTCATCGAGGGTAGATAGCATATATGTGCTCAAACAACGAATCACCAGTCACCAGTCACCAGTCACTAGTAACCAGCCACCAATCACCAGTAAATAGTAGTCACCAGTCACTAGTCACCAGTCACCAATCACCAGTAACTAGTAGTCACCAATCACCAGTAACCAAAATCGGCATTACCGGACAGAACGGGTTTATCGGGTTACATTTGTTTAACTGTTTAGGCGTGGAAAAAGATGTTGAACGCATTCCTTTCGAGCGAACGTATTTTGATGATCCGCACAAGCTTCGGGAATTTGTCCGCTCCTGTGACGTGATCGTGCATTTGGCTGCTCTAAATCGGCATGAGGATATGCAGGTTCTCTATGATGTGAATGTGGGACTGGTGCAGAAGGTTGTTGAGGCCATGGAGGCTGAAGAGGTTACGCCGCATGTGATTTTTGCCTCCTCTTCCCAGGAAGAACGCGATAATCTGTACGGAGCGTCCAAGCGGGAAGGAAGAAGGATTTTTGAAGCGTGGGCAGCCAGGTCCGACGGGAAGTGTACCGGGATCATTATCCCCAATGTGTTCGGTCCCTTTGGCCGTCCCAACTACAATTCTGTGATTGCTACCTTCTGCCACAAGCTGACCCATGGTGAGATGCCCGAGATTCATGTGGATGGGAGTCTGAAACTGATATACGTCACCGACCTGTGCCAGGATATTATTCGTATTCTCCGGGGTAAGATCATGGAAAGCCCGTATTATGCTCCCCACTGCGCAGAGAAAAAGGTCTCCGAGATCCTGGCCCTTCTGAACTCCTACAAGCAAATCTATTTCGACAAACAGATCGTCCCGGAAATCCAAGGCCATTTTGAGCAATCCCTGTTCAACACCTTCTTCTGCTCCATCGACCACGCCACCTTTTTCCCCGGCAAGCTTATTCCTCACGCCGACAACCGCGGCCATTTCGTAGAAGTCCTCAAACTGGACAACACCGGCGGCCAAGTCTCCTTTTCCACCACCGTCCCCGGGATCACGCGCGGGGATCATTACCACACTAGAAAGTTTGAGCGGTTTGCCGTCATCAAAGGCAAGGCCAGGATTCAGCTGCGAAGAATCGAAACTGATGAGGTGCTTGATTTTGTCATCGATGCGGAGGAATGTCCCGGATTTGTGGATATGCCTGTCTGGTATACGCATAATATTACTAATATTGGTGATGAAGATGTGTATACGATTTTTTGGATTAATGAATTTTATGATTCGGAGGATGGGGATACGTTTTTTGAGAAAGTGGAGAAGGGATAGTGATTGGTGACTGGTGATTAGTAATTGGTAACTACAAAAGATCAGTCACTTGTTACCAGTCACTTGTTACCAGTCACCAGTTACCAATCACCAGTTACAATATTTGCCGAGAAGAAGATGGTACGAACTCATAAAGATCTGGATGTTTGGAAAAAATCGATTGATTTTGTCACTTGTATATACAAAATGACAGAGTCATTCCCTAAGAGTGAACTGTATGGACTGACTTCTCAAATTCGGCGTTCTGCGGTGTCGATACCATCCAACATTGCTGAAGGAGCCACGCGAAAGGGGAAAAATGAATTCAAGCAGTTTCTCTACATTGCCTTGGCAAGCGGTGCCGAACTTGAAACCCAGCTGATTATCTCCGGCAATCTGGGTTATGTGAAAGAAGAACAAAAAGAACAGCTAATCAATGAATTGGCTACTATTTCTCGAATGATTCAGGGCCTCCTTAAATCGATTTCAGGATGAATATAATGAATGATGAAAAGAATGTAACTAGTAACCAGTCACTAGTAACTAGTAACGAATCACCAGTCACTAATCACCAATCACCAATCACCAGTCACCAATCACCAATAACCAATAACCAGTCACCAATAACCAAACTAAAAGTCCTAACCGTCGTCGGCACCCGCCCTGAAATCATCCGTCTTTCCCGTGTTATGGCAAAACTTGATGAGTATTTTGAGCATATCATCGTACATACCGGGCAGAATTATGATTACGAGTTGAATCAGATTTTTTTTGATGAACTGGGTATCCGTAAGCCGGATTATTTCCTGGAAAGTGCCAAACCCGGGAACAGTGCGTGTGCAACTGTGGGTGCCGTGATTTCCAAGGTGGATGAGGTTCTGGCAGAGGTGCAGCCGGATGCATTGCTTATCCTTGGGGATACCAATAGTTGCCTGGCGGCGTATCCGGCCAAGCGGCGGAAGATTCCTGTGTTTCACATGGAGGCCGGGAACCGCTGTTTTGACCAGAGGGTGCCGGAAGAGATCAACCGGGCCATTGTGGATCATATCAGTGATATCAATATGTGCTACAGCGATATCGCCCGGGAGTATCTTCTCCGGGAAGGACTGCTGCCGGATCGGGTGATCAAGACTGGAAGCCCCATGTTTGAGGTGCTGAACCACTACCTGCCCGGGATCGAAGCGTCGGATGTACTGGAACGGCTCGGTCTGACTGCGGGTGAATATTTTCTGGTCAGTGCCCACCGGGAAGAAAACATTGATGACCCGGCTCAATTTCAAAAATTCATCACCTGCTTGAATACCATTGCCGACCACTATCAACTGCCGATCATCGTCTCCACACATCCAAGAACTCGAAAGAAGTTAGAAGAAGTGACTGGTGATCAGTTACTGGTAACTGGTAACAACTCTCAAAGCACCAATAACCAGCCACCAATCACTAGCAGTCACAAATCACCAGTCACCAATAACCAGTCACCAATAACTAGCCGTCACCAATCACCAGTAACCAGTCACCAGTCACCAGCCGTCACCAATCACCAGTCACCAATAACCAGTCACCGCCTTATTCATTTCATGAAACCCCTGGGCTTTCTTGAGTACGTGCATCTGCAGATCCGTGCCAAAGCAACCCTTTCCGACAGCGGGACCATCACCGAAGAAAGTTCCATCCTGAATTTTCCGGCCCTTAATATCCGCAACGCCCACGAACGTCCGGAAGGCATGGAAGAGGCCTCCGTCATGATGACCGGTCTTGAACCAGACAGAGTCATGCAGGCTCTGGCCATTCTGGAATCTCAGCCTCGGAATGAAGAACGGCTGCTGCGGCGTGTGGCGGATTATTCCATGCCCAATGTATCAGACAAGGTTGTCCGGATCATTCTCAGCTATACGGATTATGTACGCCGCTATGTGTGGCATAAGGGATGAAAAATATGGATGTGCAACGGATTGAAGGTGGCCTGCATGTTGACCAACGGGGCGTAGTTTCTTTTGTAAACGATTTTGATTTGAAGAACGTGGACAGATTCTATACTGTCCGCGCCCATACCATGGGCGAACCCCGGGGATGGGTTGGCCATCGCAAGGAACATAAATGGTTTAGTCCCCTGTCCGGTACCATACTGGTAGCCGTAGTCACTCCGGATGACTGGGAACTTCCTGCATCAAATCTGCTGGTTCAAAGATACGTGCTTTCTTCTTTGAAGCCAGTGGTGCTTCATGTGCCTGCCAGTCATGCCACAGCCAGCGTAATGCTAACGGCCAATGCCCTGCTTGGGGTGTTTTCTTCAGGCAGAATTGAGGATGCCGGGAAAGATGACTGGCGATTTGATGTTGGGACGTGGGATGTGAAAGGATAATGAAAATTTTATTTTTAACTCATTATTTTCAACCCGAACCGAATTTTTTTTTCGGTTTACCATTTGCTGAAGAATTGGTTCGTCGAGGCCACGAAGTCGAAGTGCTGACTGGATTTCCAAATTATCCGGGCGGAAAAATTTATCCAGAATATCGGAATAAATTTTTCATGACGGAGGTAATGAACGGGATTCGAGTGCATCGATTTCCGTTATACCCAAGCCATGGTACATCAGCTTTGAAACGTATTTTGTGTTATGCTTCACTCTCCATGGCCATCGCTTTATATACTCCCCTTGTTTCAAGATCGTTTGATGTCGCGTATGTTTGCCAAGGGCCTGCAACTCTTGGACTTCCAGCGTTGTTGCTTAAAATGTTGAAAAATATTCCGTATGTTTATCATGTTCAAGATATATGGCCGGAAAGTCTTTTTTCAACGGGTATGTTTAATAGCAAACTTGCATATAAGTGTTTGGATAAGCTGTGTGGTTTTGTCTATAAAAATGCTGAGAAGGTTGTCGTTATTTCTCCTGGGATGAAAGATGTCATTACACAAAAAAATGTTTCTTCTGAAAAATTTGAGATTATTTACAATTGGTGTGATGAAAAAAATATATTGAACAGTCCCGTGGCTAGATTTAAAATTTTTGAACAGATGAAAGAACGATTTAACGTTATTTTCGCTGGAAATATGGGTAAAGCACAATCATTAAGTGCTGTCCTGCAAGCGGCCCCGATTGTTGCAAAAGAGGCTCCTGAAGTGCAATTCGTTTTTATTGGGGGTGGGGTAGAGAAGGATAATCTTATTCGGAAAAGCCAGGAAATGAATCTGCAAAATATTGTGTTTCATGAAAGGGTCACTTCCGATCAGATAGGTTATTTTTTGAAGAAAGCGGATGTATTGCTGGTTCATTTAAAAGATGACCCCTTGTTTCGAATAACTATTCCTTCTAAGACCCAGGCATATTTGGCAACAGGTAAGCCTCTATTGATGGCAGTAAAAGGAGATGCCGCAGACCTTGTAAAAAAAGCAGGCGCGGGAATCATTGTTGAACCGGAGAATCCTCAGGATATTGCTCGGGGAGTTATTGAGCTGGCACAAATGAATGATGAGACGCGATGTCGAATGGGAGAATTGGGGGCGCAATTTTATAGACAGAACATGTCTTTTGAACGTGCTGCAGATAGGTTCGAAAAGATTTTTACTGCTGCGGTTAAAGGGAACAACTGATAGGTTATGAGTATGATACAACTTGTGGAACTTGAAAAAAAATATCTCCTTCCTTTGGTGCACGTGCATACGAAATCCTTCCCGGATTTTTTTTTGACCTTTCTTGGTGATCGTTTCCTGAAGGAATTTTATGCCTACGGTATTGGCAAATCTGAAGTTCCTTCGTTTGTGGCCATAGATAACAAGTATTGTGTCGTGGGTGGGATTATTGGCCCACTGCATCCCGAGGGATATTTCAGCAAGCTTCTTGCCGACAGGTGGTGGGCGTTTATCTTGGCGAGTTTTTCTGCCATTATCCGAAAGCCCGTGATTCTTCCCCGGTTGATGAGAGCTTTTTTTTATCGTGGGAAGTCAGCGGTACCTGTGCCAAAGAATTATGCATTGTTAAGCTCCATTGCAGTGGACCCCAATGTACAGGCACAGGGAGTTGGACGGATGCTTGTGCAAAGGTGGATGGCGGCAGTCAAGGACTCGGGCAGTTCTGGTTGCTATTTGACAACCGACGCCATGGGCAACGATGGCGTGAACGTGTTTTATCAAAAAATGGGCTGGTCCATGACTGGTTCCTTTTCTACGCCCGAAGGGCGATTGATGAATTTGTATACCTATGATTTCAGGTGATTATGAAAAGATTTTTTGATCTTTGTGTGTCTCTGTTGGTACTTGTACTACTGGCTCCTCTTTTTATCGTAGTTATTGTGGTGATTCGAACAACTTCGCTCGGTCCGGCTTTTTTCAGGCAGGTTCGGGTCGGTTTGAATGGGAAAAAGTTTTTTTTGTATAAGTTCAGAACGATGCGCACGATCATGGAGGCCGAACAGGGCCGCTTCGATGCTGGAGACACTTCCCGAGTAACCACTGTTGGCCGATTTCTCCGCAAAACCAAACTTGATGAATTTCCCCAGTTTTTCAATGTTCTCAAGGGGGATATGTCCATTGTCGGTCCTCGGCCTGAGATTGAGAAATGGGTCGCCGTATATCCTGAACGGTGGAGACATGTTCATACTGTCCGCCCTGGAATTACCGATCCCGCCTCCATTGCATTCAGAAATGAAGAAGACATTCTCTCCTGTTCGGAAGATCCTGAAAGATGCTACAAGGAAAGAATTTTGCCTAAAAAATTGGAGCTGTACGAAGAATATGTTCGTAATCAGTCTTTTGGGGGAGATTTGAAATTAATATTTAAAACCGCGTATACGGTATTCTGTAAGTGAGGCGTACTATGAATATTCCTTTTGCAAAAGTAGATTGTTCGGGCAATGAAGCTGAATATGTAACCAAGGTACTTGCGAGTGGCTGGCTGACAACCGCCGGAGTTGCCGCAGAATTTGAGAAACGGTTTGCAGATATGGTTGGTGGCAGTTTTGCCTGTGCCGTGAATTCGTGCACAGCAGCCCTGCATCTCGGGCTTGAGGCTCTTGATGTCGGCCCGGGAGATAAGGTGCTGGTGCAAAGTATGACCTTTACGTCTTCGGCTGAGGTTATCCGATATCTGGGTGCGGACCCGATTTTTTTGGATTGCGATCCCCTTACCAGATTGATAACTCCTGAAATTGTTGCCCATGCACTTGATACCCATCCGGATGCCAAGGCACTGGTTGTAGTTCATTTCGGAGGGCAGGCTGCGTGCATGGCTGATGTGGACGGAAAACCCGGTATTCTTTCTTTGTGCAAGGCAAAAGGCGTGAAGATTCTGGAAGATGCCGCTCATGCTTTTCCTACACGACATGCCGGAAAAAGGATTGGTTCTTTTGGGGATGTGACCTGTTTCAGTTTTTACGCCAACAAGACCATTACCACAGGCGAAGGCGGTATGGTTGTTACCGAGGACAAGGATATCTTTACCCGGGTTAAGACTATGCGATTGCACGGAATTAATCGGGATATCTGGGATAGATTTACAGCAAAAAAAGCGAACTGGGAATATGATGTTGTTGCTCCAGGCTACAAATATAATATGCCTGACGTAAACGCAGCCATCGGCCTGGCCCAGCTGGAACGGGCCGAAGAATTTAGGCAGAAACGCGAAGACTGTTGCAGATATTATCATAAACATCTGGCCGGAATTGATTGTCTCGAACTTCCCGGCCTTACCTGTGAGTGGTCGGATCATGCCTGCCATCTGTATCCTGTGATACTTACTGAAAATACTCCTATCTTCAGAAATGATTTTATCAATGCTCTGGCTGACAAAGGCATTAGCACCAGCGTTCATTACAAGCCCCTGCATCGCATGACATACTACCGAGAACACTATGGACTAAAACCCGAGGATTTTCCGAATACCGAGCGAATTTGGAAAGGGACGGTGTCGTTACCTGTGTATACAGAATTGAAGGGAGAAGAGTTGGAGTATATCTGTAAATCGATTCGAGAAATTTTAACATCTGAGTAAATAAAAGAGCAATAATTCCCGATCTAATTTTAACTAAATTATTGTTATTAGAGGTTTTTTTTGTCTAAAATTTCAGGGAAATAGATAAGGACATTTACTGCGAAGAGTGCTAAGACACGCAAAGGGAAAAGTTATAACTGCAATCGGTTGATCTGCTTTTCTCTTTCTTCGCGTTCTTCGCGGTAAAATTCTTTGATTGTTTTTATATCTTTATCTTTCGTGTTTCTTCGTGTTTTTTGCGGTGAAGAAATTTTTCTGTCCTCCAACCGCTTTCGAGAAAAAAATGCTCAAACAATTCAAAAACCGTAATCTTTATCTTGTATTGATCACCGATGTTCTGATCTTCACCGCATCCCTTACCCTTGCCTATCTGCTGCGTTTTGATTTTTCCCCTGATCCGCACTACTGGAATCTCTTCTGGATTTCTCTGCTCATTCTCGTGCCCTGCAAGATGTTCTTCTTTTTCATATCAGGCCTCTATCGGGGGATGTGGCGGTATACAGACATCCGGGATTCCTGGCGGCTTTTTCGAGCGGTTGTCATGGCGGAGGTTCTGGCCATTGCCCTGCTCTCCTGGTATGCACGGCTTTCAGGATACCCACGGTCTGTGTTTATTATTGATGCGGTGTTAACCTTTCTGCTTGCGGGGGGCGTGCGCGTTGCTATTCGTTCCTATTTTCTTACCCAGGGGAAATTCCAAATATCCAGTCTGCTGGCCCCTGCCCTCTACCGTACCCGGCGCAAGGATCTCAAGCGTATTCTCATTGTCGGTGCCGGGGATGTGGGGGAACGCATCCTGCGCGAGATCATTGAAAGCCCTCAGCTGAACTTTGAAGTAGTGGGGTTTCTGGATGACGATCCAGCCAAACAGAACCGAACCCTGCACGGAATCCGGATTCTCGGCACCATCACAGATCTTGAAACCGTGGTCCTCAAGCATGATGTAGAGGAAATTCTCGTTGCCATGCCTTCGGCCACCGGGGAAGAGATCCGCCGGGTTGTCGAGCTCTGTGAAAAGATCCAGATCCCCCACAAGACCCTGCCTGCCATGGGGGCTCTCATGGACGGGCAGGTGAGCGTCAATCATTTTCGCGAAGTCAGTTATGAGGATCTTCTGGGACGTCCGTCTGTCCATCTCGAGAACGCGGCCATCTCCTCCCTTATTACCGGGAAAACCGTCATGGTGACCGGGGGCGGAGGCTCCATCGGGTCGGAGCTGGTGCGCCAGATCGTCCGGTTTGAGCCCAAATGTCTGATCATCCTGGAACGTTCCGAATGTAATCTCTACGCTATCCAGATGGAACTCCACCACACCCTCAAATTTCGCCAGTATGTTCCGATTCTCGGCCGGGTTCAGGACCGGAAGCTCCTTGGCAGAGTCATGGAGATATACAGTCCTCAGGTCATCTTCCATGCCGCAGCCTACAAACACGTGCCCATGGTGGAATGCAACCCCTGGGAAGGCGTGTTCAATAATGTCTGGGCGTCCCAGGTGCTCATGGATGTGGCCGCTGAATACGGGGTGGAACGGTTTGTCCTCATTTCCACGGACAAGGCGGTGCGCCCCACCAATGTGATGGGAACCACCAAACGTATCGTCGAGCTGACCCTGCAGTCCCAGCCCCAGAGCACAACCCGCTTCATGGCCGTACGTTTTGGCAATGTGATCGGCTCGTCGGGTTCGGTTATTCCACTGTTCAAGGAGCAGATCCGTAATGGCGGCCCGGTCACGGTCACCCATCCGGAAATGACCCGATATTTCATGACCATCCCTGAGGCCTGCCAGCTCATCCTGCAGGCGGGAACCATGGGCACGGGGGGAGAGATATTCATTTTAAAAATGGGCACTCCGGTGAAGATCGCGGAGATGGCAAAGGATCTCATCCGTCTTTCAGGCAAGGAGCCTGAGAAGGATATCCGCATCGAATACTCCGGTATCCGCCCGGGGGAAAAGCTTTATGAAGAGCTCATTACCCACGGCGAAGGCGTGGTCTCCACAACCCATGACAGCATTATGGTTTTGCGGCCCGAGTCTGAGACGGCCGGGGTGCTTTCCCCGGGCTTCAGGGAACAGCTGGAAATTCAGCTTGCTCGGCTTGTTGAAACCGCCAAGGACTATGACGTGAAAAAGATCAAGACGCTGCTGCATGAGATTGTGCCGGAATATGATGTTCGGGATTGCGATTGTGTTTTGGAAACGGAGTGTCATGTGGTGAGAGGGAATGATGTTTTGGATAGGAGACGGGGGGGGAGAAAGGAGACGGGAGAAAGGAGACAGGAGACGGGAGAAAGCGAAAAGCGGTAAGACGATTTTTACCGCGAAGAACGCTAAGGAACGCAAAAGCGGAAAGGACAGGGTTTGGAACCACGAATGGACACTAATTTTCACTAATAACAACTACGACCAATTACATTTTTTACTGCGAAGAAAAGTAAAAGCGAAAAGCATTTGAAAACAAAGAATTTTTTAATTTAAAGCGGGAAGGACGGGAAAGGCGGGAAGGCAATTTTGGGCGATTATGAATGAGTAATAATTCGTGTCCATTCGTGTTCATTCGTGGTTCCTTTTGTAGTTTGTAACCGCAAAGAAAAGTAAAAGCGAAAAGACTTTTTGCCAACGAATAAAGGCTCGAAACATGCGAAGAAAGGCAAAAACATTTAAGGATGAGAGATGACACGTTATCAGGAAGTACAGGAAGAACTGAAAGCCAACCCCAAAACATGGCTTATTACCGGAGTGGCTGGATTTATCGGCAGCAATCTGCTTGAGACCCTGCTCAAGCTTAATCAGCGGGTGACTGGTCTTGATAATTTTGCCACAGGATATCAGCACAATCTTGATGAAGTACAGACACTTGTATCTGCAGAGCAATGGGCTGGCTTCCAGTTTATCAAGGGAGATATCTGCAATCTGGAAGACTGCCGCCGTGCGGTAAACTCCTCTCAAGGGGGGAGCAGTGCGGTCGATTATGTTCTCCACGAGGCCGCGCTCGGCTCTGTGCCGCGCAGTATTGAAGACCCCATTACCACCAACACCAACAACATCGCTGGCTTTCTCAACATGCTGGTTACGGCCCGAGATGCGAAGGTCAAGCGCTTCGTCTATGCCGCAAGCAGCTCCACCTATGGTGATCACCCCGATCTGCCCAAGGTGGAAGACAAGATTGGCAGGCCACTTTCACCGTATGCTGTTACCAAGCTGGTGAATGAACTCTACGCCGACGTCTTTGCCCGCACTTACGGTTTCAAAACTATCGGCCTGCGCTATTTCAATATTTTCGGTCGTCGTCAGGATCCCGATGGTGCCTATGCTGCTGTGATCCCTAAATGGATATCCTCGCTCATCAAAAACGAACCGGTGTATATCAACGGCGATGGCGAAACCAGCCGTGATTTTTGCTACATCGACAACACCGCGCAGATGAACGTGTTGGCCGCTACCTCGGAAAATCCGGACGCAGTCAATCAGGTGTATAATGTTGCTGTTGGTGATCGCACCACGCTCAACCAGTTGTATGAAGCTTTGCGTGTGAATCTGGCTGGGCAGTTTCCTCATCTGGTTGAT
>Ga0172378_10003953_pt1 | contig 13949 bp, 10 predicted proteins | sample GrowelOW332metaG_FD_119755 | JGI IMG/M metagenome (GOLD analysis project Ga0172378, IMG submission 119755) | Groundwater microbial communities from an aquifer near a municipal landfill in Southern Ontario, Canada - Pumphouse #3_1 metaG | ecosystem: Environmental > Aquatic > Deep subsurface >... | reverse complement strand
TTCTTCCACCACTTATTGTTGGGGCATAGCCAAGTGGTAAGGCAATAGACTTTGACTCTATTATGCACTGGTTCGAATCCAGTTGCCCCAGCCATAATAAAAACTTATTTGACCCGCTAGCTCAGTTGGTAGAGCACTTGACTTTTAATCAAGGGGTCTGGGGTTCGAATCTCCAGCGGGTCACCACTAATCAAAAAAAATGCCTAATCTTAGGCTTTTTTTATTTTAATTTAAATTTTATAAATATTCATAATTTTTTTATACATATCATTTTTTCTTATTTTTACAAATTTCACGACTATTAATATTTTCCATTAAATATATTTTTTTATTGGTTTTTTAGAGACATATATAAATAAATAATATATTACATATACGTGATTGAAAGCGGTTACTCAAAATGTTAATATATTGTTTCACGGTAGAACGTGAAGATAATAGGAGATATTATATGTCGGAAAAATACACTGAATCTCTAGAAAAAGGATACACGCCAATCAACATCACATCTGAATTATCACGCTGCATGTTGTGCTTGGATGCTCCTTGTTCGAAAGAATGTCCAGCAGGAACAAATCCTGCCAAGTTTATTAGAAGTGCTCGCTTTAGAAATTTTAAAGGAGCCGCTACGACTATCAGACTCAACAACGCACTCGGTTCAATCTGCGCTCGAGTCTGCCCTACTGAAAAGTACTGTCAAAAAGGTTGTGTTAGAGCCGGGTTAGATGATCCCATCGATATCGGCCGTATTCAAAGATACATAACCGATCAGGAAGAAAAATTAAATATGCAGATTCTTAAAAAAGGACCTGCTAACGGAAAGAAAGTTGCCATTGTCGGCAGCGGTCCTTCCGCCTTGCAAGCAAGTGCAAGCCTTGCTGTGATGGGTTATAAAGTAAAAGTTTACGAGAAGGAAAGCAAACTGGGCGGATATCTTCGCTACGGCATTCCTACCTACCGCTTGCCAAACCAAGTATTAGATAAAGAAATTCAAAGAATTAAAGATTTGGATGTCGAATTCATAACCAACACCAAAGTTGGTGAAACGATATCCATGGAACAACTCAAGAAAGAAAACGACGCCGTTATAGTTGCCATCGGTTACTCTTACGGTAAAAAATTGCCAATGTTTAACTCACTCGACAATGTCGAAGTGGCAACCGATTTCTTGAAGCGAGTTAAAGAGGCAGACGGAAATGTCGAACTTCCTTCGAACATTTTGGTCATCGGTGGTGGAGATGTCGCCATGGATGTCGTTACCACCTGCAAGATTCTTGGAGTAAAAAATGTGACGGATGTCGTGTACGAAGAATTCGATGAATTCAGAGCATCCAAGAAGGAATTAGAGGCTGCTCAAAAGCTCGGAGTATCTATCATCGATGGATACAAACCAATCGAAGTATCTGATAAAAATGTTGTCTTCGCTCATCGTAAAATCGACGCTTTGCTCAAGATTAAAGCAGACCTGATTATACTTGCAATCGGTCAGTACCAAGGAAATGATACTCTCGGAGTCGACTTTGACAAAAACGAAGCCGTAACATTAGATGAATATCGCACATCAGATCCTAAGGTATTTGTTTGCGGAGATATTGCCAAGGGCGATAAGACTGTGGTATGCGCTGTTAAAAAGGGTAAAGAAGTCGCTGCGGCTATCGATACACTTTTGGAAGGAGACAAATAATGATGAAAAAAGATCTTTCGATTGAATTTTGTGGAGTTAAATTCCCCAATCCATTTTGTCTATCCGCATCTCCTGTCGGAAACTGTTACGACATGTGTAAAAAGGCTTACGACACCGGTTGGGGTGGAATAGTATTCAAGACCATAGGTTTCTTTATCGCTGATGAAGTATCCCCTAGATTTGATATTTTAAATAAGGAAGATACTCCGTTTGTCGGGTTCAAAAACATGGAACAGATTGCTGAGCATCCTCTCGAAGATAACTTGAGAGACATTGCTAGATTGAAAAAGGAGTACCCCGATCGCGTTCTCATATCATCAATCATGGGGGCAAACGAAAAAGAATGGGAAGAATTAGCAAGATTGTCGGAGAAAGCGGGAGCTGATATGCTCGAGCTCAACTTCTCATGTCCACAAATGACATCCCACGCGATGGGAAGTGATGTCGGTAGTTCACCTGAACTTTGCCGCAAGTACTGCGCAGCTGCAAGGCGCGGTTCAAAGCTTCCAATCATTGCTAAGATGACACCTAATATCACGGATATGTGTGAAGTTGCAATCGCTTCATTAGAAGGTGGAGCCAATGCTATTTCCGCTATCAACACTGTCAAATCAATCACCAATCTCGATTTAGACAAATATATCGGAATGCCTATAGTCAATGGAAAATCTTCCATTTCTGGTTATTCTGGCAAAGCTGTCAAACCTATCGCTCTTCGCTTCATTCAACAGATGCGAATGAACGAGAAATTAAAGAACGTTCCCATCTCTGGTATCGGTGGAATAGAAACTTGGGAAGATGCCTTAGAATTCATCCTTCTCGGATCTTCCAACCTTCAAGTTACCACATCCATCATGCAATACGGTTACCGCGTTGTTGAAGACATGAAAGATGGTTTGCTCCACTATATGGAAGACAACAACATCGAAAAACTGTCCGATTTGGTCGGTCGTGCCAACGATAACATCATTCCGGCAGAGCAACTCGATCGAACATACAAAGTTTATCCGAATATTGACTTAGATAAATGTGTCGGCTGCGGCCGCTGCGTCATTTCCTGCTATGACGGAGCTCACCAAGCGATGGAATGGGATGAAGAAAAACGTCAACCTAAGTGCAACCACGACAAGTGCGTCGGTTGCCTCTTGTGCGGACTTGTTTGTCCGGTTGGAGCTATATCTAAAGGTGAAGTTAAATTTAAGCCTAATAGATCCAATGGACGAAAGGAAAAAGATATCATTTTATAAAAATAGTTATTAATTTAATATTCGAGGATGAGAGATAATTCTCATCCTCTTTTCTAATTTTCACCATTTTTTCAACTTAATTTGGACTTTTGATGCAAATTTTTGAAATGTTTTGAAAATTTATGCTATTTTTTAAAAAACTATTGATGTAAAATTAACATTGAAGAAAGGAAGCAAAAAATGGTTAAGTCTTATATATTCTCAAACATCATTGCTACGATCAATTCCAAAGGCTATGCTTCTTATCACGAATTGAGCAGTATTTTAAATTGCTCAGAATCAACTGTTAGACGCGCGGTCAACGAGTTAGCAAATCAAGGAAAAATAATCAAGGAAAGAGGCGGTGCTTCATCCCTAATCATCGGAGATTTTTTCACATCTGATCAAAATCTTCTCACTCGTGAAAGAATTGATGCTCCTATTAAAAAGAGACTCGCCAGCAAGGCAAAAGAACTAATTAAAGATGATATGACCATCTACATTGATGCTGGTTCCTCAACGCTTTATCTCGCCCGAGAGTTGTTCAACACAAACATAACTGTTGTTACTAATTCATTTACTATAGCTAAACTGCTCACTGAAAGGTATATAAACACTGTGCTTATCGGAGGGCAAATCAAACTCAAAACAGATGCGGCAATAGGTCCCCTCGCCATTGACGCCTTACAGAGGTTCACCTTTAATTACGGTTTCTTTGGGGCAAATGGTGTAACACCAGAAAAAGGTTTTTCAACACCGGATTTAGAAGAAGCCCATATCAAAGAAGTCGCGATTAAAAATTCTCTTCAAAGCGTATTTTTGATAAATTCCTCAAAGTTTAACAAGAATTCAATCGTATCCTTCGCAAGCTTGGATAATAAGATTATTATTACAAACTACAAAGACGAAAATAATAAATATTCTGCAGCAAAATTCATCGAGGCTTAATTTGTTCCGCTAGATAATGGTCTATATATCTACTTTTTCAATTTCAGATGACTATTATTTAAATGATCCCCATTTTTTTGATTGGTCAACTTTTGAAAAATACATTCCCGATTGAAAAGGATAGGCCTTTATCTCATTTTAACAGAATTAATTAGAATCTACCGCTTTGGGATGCCTCACTGGATTTACCATCATTTGTAGTCGTTAAAGCCAACATCAAAGTTGGTTTTTTTTATAAGTCAATCACTTAAATACATCTAGAAATAAAGATTAAATATATATAAATATATCTTCATTGTCCAAGGTTTAATCAGCTTAAAAACTTTTCAAATAATTTCAATAAATGAGAAAGAAAACTTAAAAACACGCATAATCACTATTTTTTATCAGGTTTTTGACATATTTTGAAATATTTTGCTAGACTTTGAAATTTTTTTGTTGTAGAATTATTTTCAGTGAAAGGCCTTACAAGTAAATGATTAAATCGTATATATTTTCCAGCATCATTAACTCAGTCAATTCAAAAGGGTTTGCGAGCTACGGCGAATTGAAGAACATTTTGAATTGTTCTGAATCGACGGTGAGAAGAGCGGTTAACGAACTTGCCAAGAAGGGCATGCTGATAAAAGAAAGAGGAGGAGTATCTTCAATTCTCATCAGCGATTTTTTCACTTCCGACCAAAACCTTCTCACTAGAGAAAAAATCGATGAAAACATAAAGATTCGAATGGCTCTAGAAGCTAGAAAAATGATCAAGGATAACATGACAATCTACTTGGATGCTGGCTCGTCAACTTTGTGTTTAGCTAAAAAGTTGAAAAACGTCAAAACAAAGGTGGTGACAAATTCATTTACTATCGCTAAAGTTTTGATGGACAAGCACATTGACACAACATATATCGGTGGAGAGCTCAAGATCAAAACTGATGCAACCATCGGACCAATTGCCATCGATTCAATTTCTAAATTCAATTTCAACTGTGGTTTCTTTGGTGCGAATGGCGTCACGCCAAGCAAAGGTTTTTCAACACCGGATTTAGAGGAGACACACATTAAAAAAGTTGCGATAGACAACTCAAATAAATGTATATTTTTAGTCAATTCTTCTAAATTCAATAAAAATTCTATTGTATCATTCGCCGGAATAGATGGGAAAACAATTATCACTGATTATAGAGACAGCGATAACAAGTTTTCATCCGCTAATATTATCGAGGTATAGTTTATGATTTACACATTAACATTTTCACCATCGCTGGATTACTACTTAGATGTACCAGCATTTAAAGATGGAGCAATCAATAGGTCAGTCAAGGAAAAGTATGTTGCTGGAGGAAAGGGAATAAATGTTTCCCTAGTCCTAAAAGAACTGAATTACAAGTCGATAACTCTTGGATTTATCGCTGGGTTTACTGGAAAGGAACTCACAAGGCGTTTATCTACAAAAGGAATACCTACCGACTTTGTAGAAACTAAAGGTAACACGCGCATAAACGTAAAGATTAACAGCGACCGCGAATCAGCAATAAACGCCAATGGTCCCGATATCTCAAAGAAAGAGATAGATGAACTTTTTAAGAAGTTAGACAATATTAAAGGCGGCGATATCCTCGCTATTGGAGGAAACATTCCAAATTCCCTTCCAAAGGATATGTATTTAAGAATAATGGAGTTCCTCGATGGAAGAAACATAAAAATCATCGTCGATGCAACTGGAGAACTTTTGCTTTCAACGCTTAGATACCACCCATTCCTCATCAAGCCAAATCAGGAAGAGTTAGAAGAATTAGTGAAAAGAAAACTAAACTCTTCAGAAGAAATAATTGACGCCGCCAAACAATTAATTGAAATGGGAGCGAGAAATATAATCATATCCCGCGGTGGACACGGCGCCATTATGATTGATGAAAACGGAAATATATATAACAAGCCAGCAACTACCGGAAAGATGAAATCAACGGTTGGGGCTGGAGATTCACTAGTCGGTGGATTTATCGCTGGATACTTAAAATACGGTAATTACGAAGATGCTTTAGAACTTGGGATAGCAGCAGGCTCAGCCACAGCATTTTCGAATTATATTTCGTCCAAAAACAAAATCTTAGAGATCTATAATCATATTCGAAAAAGAAAGGAGTAGTTATATGAAAATCAGAGATTTACTAAGCGAATCTAGCGTTGATTTACACGTCAGTGCGAATTCCAAAAAAGATGTTTTAGACACCGCCTGTCAGTTAATGGCTAAAAACGGCAACATCAAAGATCCCGCAGCCTACAAAAAAGCAGTACTAAAGCGCGAGAAAGAGTCGACAACTGGTACAGGTGAAGGAATTGCTATCCCACACGCCAAAGGTGAATTTGTTTCCAAACCAGGTTTGGCAGCAATGGTCATCAAAGATGGAGTTGATTATGACTCTCTTGATGGCGAGCCAGTAAAGCTGTTATTCCTGATTGCTGCACCCGACACCAAAGATAACATTCACCTCGAAGTTTTATCTAACTTGTCTAAGATTCTCTTAGATGAAAAGATCGTTAAAGCGTTGCTCGGTGCAAAGTCAAAAAAAGAATTTATCAACATTTTATCTGCTGAAGAAGAAAAAAGAGCAGGTGAAAAAGCAGCGCAAGTCGCACAAAAAGAAGGCGATAGTTATGACATACTAGCCGTAACATCTTGTCCTACCGGAATCGCTCACACTTACATGGCTGAGGAAGCTATCAAAAAAGCATGTGAGAAGAAAAACTTAAAAGTAAAAGTCGAAACAAACGGCGCAAGTGGTGTACAAAACCTTTTGACAGCTAAAGATATCGACAATGCGAAAGGAATTATCATCGCTGCAGATATCGGTGTTCCTATGGACCGATTTAATGGAAAAAGACTTGTTCAAGTTTCAGTTTCCAAAGCAATCAGTTCCGCTGATAAATTAGTAGATGATGCACTCGAAGGTAAAGGAAGCATCTACCACGCCAGCGGAGATGACGCAGGTTCGCAATCTGATTCTTCCAGTGAGAAAGACACCGTTTGGCATACAATCTACAAACACTTGATGGCTGGTGTCTCACATATGCTTCCGTTCGTTATCGGTGGAGGTATTCTAATTGCTATCGCTTTCTTAATCGATGGCTTGGCTGGTAACGCTGGAGCCGGTAGTTCATTCGGTTCAGTAAACGTCGTCGCTTCATGGTTCAAATCACTCGGTGGTTATGCCTTCGGATTCATGATTCCGATATTAGCTGGTTTCATCGCTTATTCAATCGCCGGAACTCCCGGTTTGTTGATTGGCTTTGTCGGTGGTGCTCTCGCCACAGTTTCCGATTTCTCAATTGGAAATTCACTGGGTATCGATACCAGTGCAACAGCTGGATTTATCGGAGCTTTATTTGCCGGTTTTGCTGGTGGATATCTCGTAATTGGATTAAAGAAACTATTCAAATTCATGCCGAAGTCCATGGATGGAATCAAGCCTATGTTGATCTATCCTGTTCTTGGAACCTTAGGAATCGGATTGTTCATGTATCTAATGAATACTCCATTCCAATACATAAATGTCGGTTTCAACGACATGTTGAATTGGTTAGGTAGCAAAAATTTAGTCGTCTTACTCGGCGCAATTCTTGCCACTATGATGGCTACTGATATGGGTGGCCCAATCAACAAAGCTGCATACATGTTTGGTACAGCAATGCTCACTCAAGCAGCATCTTCGACAGATCCTACATATCAGTCTTACTGCTACATTCTCATGGGTTGTGTTATGATTGGTGGTATGGTACCTCCTCTCGCAATCGCTCTTGCTACAAATCTCTTCCCTCAAAAATGGTCGAGAAAAGAAAGACACGATGGTAAAGTCAACTATATTATGGGATTGTCATTTATCACTGAAGGCGCAATTCCTTATGCTGCTTCTTACCCGCTTCCCGTCATCGGATCATCCATGGTTGGTTCCTGTGTCGCTGGAATTCTCTCTGCCTTATTCAAATGTGAATTGATGGCACCTCACGGAGGTATCTTCGTCTTCCCTGTTGTCACAGGATGGTATTGGTATCTCATTGCCCTCGCTATCGGTTCATTCGTTGGAGCAATCATGCTCGGTATTACGATGAAGAACAATCCTAACCCTGAACTTAAAGGAAAATGGAAAGGTTTGTTTAACGTTCACACTGGTGAAAAAAAGAACTAATCTTTGTTGAATAGTTGTTTGGTACAAGGTGGCTGAATAAGCCACCTTGCTATCATATTTAGAAAGGTACAAGTCTATGAAAAATTTTAAATATATAATTAAAGATCCCGAGGGAATACACGCTCGTCCTGCAACGACAATCGTTCAAGCTACTAAGAAATTCACGAGCAAGATTCAGCTCAAAAAAGATGGCGATACTGTCGATGCCAAAAGAATGTTCGGAATCATGAGTCTCGGTGCCAAAAAAGGTGAAGAGATCGAATTTATCTTTGATGGAGAAGATGAAGAAAACGCTTGTGAAAAAGTAAAGGCCATTGTAGAGGAAAATCTATAAATGATCACATATCAAGGTATAAGAATATTCGATGGAATAGCCATCGGAAAAATCAAGTATCTGAAATTTTCCGGCGAAATTGAAAAGAGCTTTGGCAAGGGGAAAACCTTTGAAAGCGACAGATTCAAAAAAGCTCAATCATCCGCCATTTTAGACATGAAAAAGGTCTACGAAAATGCGAAGAAAGAATTATCTAGCAAAGATGCTGACATTATCAATGCTCACATAGCCATGCTCGAAGACCTGGATTTTTTAGATTTAGTCCAAGAGGGACTCGACAATAATTATTCAGCGGAATACGCTACTTTTTGCGCTGGAAAAAATCTCTCTGACATGCTGTCACAAATGGATGATGAGTACATGAAAGCTAGAGCTAGCGATGTCATGGAAATATCTATGAAAGTAATAGATATATTGCAAAATAACAACACGGATGTCGAACTGACAGAGCCTTGTATTCTAGTCGCCGACGACATTCCTTCTTCCGTCCTTTTAAAAATGGACCGCAAGTATGTGCGCGGAATCGTCTTGCTCAAGACTTCAACCAACTCTCACATTTCAATCCTAGTTAGAACGATGGAAATACCATCTATTGCATCAGTGTCGAAGACATTCAATCCCGCAGATGATGGAGCGGTAGCGATTTTAGATGGAAACAAAGGAAAGTTGCTCGTCCGCTATGAGACAAACACACTTTTAAAGTACTTCGAAAAACAAAAGAAATATGAAGATACAAAGAAAGATTTGCAAAAATATCTCAATAAAAAGGCAAAAACCATCGATGGAAAAACGATTGAGATAGGTGCCAATATATCTTCCGCCAATGAGGTTGAGTCAGCAAAGAAAAATGGAGCGGAAGGAATAGGTTTATTTAGATCGGAATTCATATATCTATCTTCCAATAATTTTCCCACGGAAGATGAGCAGTTTGCACAATATAAAACTGTCGTGGAAGCAATGGGAGAAAAGGAAACAGTAATTAGAACTTTAGATATCGGTGCCGATAAAAAAATCGGATACTTTAATCTACCCGAGGAAAACAATCCCGCACTTGGATACCGCTCGATTCGCATTTGCCAAGATAGAACTGATATCTTTTTAACTCAGCTTCAAGCTTTATATCGCGCATCAGCATTTGGTAATCTTTCAATAATGATCCCTATGATAATAAGTGAAAAAGAAATTGATTTCGCTCACAACATGTGTGAGATGGCAATGAAAAACTTAGATCTAAGAGGAATTAAATACAATAAAAATATGCGCGTTGGAATTATGATCGAAACTCCATCAGCAGCGATATTATCCGATCGTTTTGCAAAGAAAGTCGACTTCTTCTCAATTGGAACAAACGACTTATCGCAATACACTCTAGCCATCGATAGACAGAATCAAATGTTGAATAAATTCTTTGATCCTAGAGCTAAATCAATATTGCGCTTCATCAAGTTAACGGTGGAAAACGCCCACGAGGAAGGAATTCATGTGGCGATTTGCGGAGAATTAGCTAGAGATCCAAAACTCACTGGATTTTTCATCAAACTGGGTGTGGATGAACTCTCTGTCTCCTCTCCTTATATCCTTCAACTTAAATCCAATATCAGCAAAGTCGACACAGACAAAATTAACATTGATGACTACATTAACTAGATTTCATTAAATGGTATTCAAAATTTAAAGGCATTTTTTCAACTGATGTGAGAAATGCCTTTTTTATTTAATTTAAACAGTTCAATTTCCTATATTATTTATCATGAATAGGCATTATTTTTTGATATTTTATAGACTTTAAAAATGCAAAGATGTTATAATTTTCTTGCGCGGATTTTGACACCTGCCCGGGTGGCGAAATTGGTAGACGCACAGGACTTAAAATCCTGCGACTTTAACCGGTCATGCGGGTTCGACTCCCGCCCCGGGCACCATCGTAAATCAAAAAGAGGCTATCTCGTAATAGTCTTTTTTTGTTGCTAAATATACCTATCTTTCTCGTTATATTTGCTATTATCCCTTACATTTTTCTTTTGTCTATATATTAACCTTATTCTAAGATTAAAATATTAAAATAACATAACTTTATCAGTATTATTTATACATATAAAAGTAAAAGTTTGCTTGAATAACATTAGATTATCTTTTCAAGCAACACTAGCGGATAAAATTATCTTAAAAATATGCAAAATATCTGATTTTTTTGACATTTTCTAGACATTAAAAATGCAAAGGTGTTATAATCATTTTGCATCGAATTTTGACACCTGCCCGGGTGGCGAAATTGGTAGACGCACAGGACTTAAAATCCTGCGACTTTAACCGGTCATGCGGGTTCAACTCCCGCCCCGGGCACCACTTCATGGAATTAAGTCACGCTGACCCGCGTGACTTTTTTTTTACCCTAAAAATCCTCTCAAAAATGAGTATATTTTTTTATGGATAGAAATCACTTTGTGTGTCCGCGATGCGGCAATTCCGATCCTCGTTACATCGGTTATCGAAACAATAAGCCTTACTGCCGAAAGTGCATTGCTTTCTCTGGGAGAAAAGCTGAAGAAATAGAGCACAATCGCAATATATATTTAAAATTGGACTATCAGCTCTCCGAACTCCAAAGAGAAGTTTCGCAACGTGTTTTAGAAAACTATATTGCCAATCGCGATTCTTTGATTAAAGCAATAACTGGAGCTGGAAAAACTGAATTGGTTTACGCCACGATGGAGTACGCTTTGAAGAAAAAGCAAAATGTCGGTTTTGCCATACCTAGAAGAGATGTCGTCATCGATCTCTTTCCACGAATCAAATCAGCATTTCCCAATGCGCGTGTAACTTACGTAATCGGCGAGCATTCAAAAGTTTTAACAGGCGACATCATTCTCCTTACCACCCATCAACTATATCGCTATCGCTCGTATTTTGACCTACTAATCGTGGATGAAATTGATGCCTTTCCTTATAAGGGAAATGACCTATTGAATAAATTTCTCCTCGATTCAGTAAGAGGAAATATGATTCTCTTATCCGCCACCCCCTCAAAAGAGGATCTTGAGAAAATCTCACAACGAGGAAAAATTTTTGAAGTGAACGCAAGGTACCACCATCATCCTCTACCTGTTCCGCAATTCAAAAGAGCCAATATATCAATACTGTTCACCTGTGTCAAATTTTTAAAAAAGTTCTTAAACGATAACAAACCCGTTCTCATATTTTGTCCAACAATAGATCTTTGCCTAAAGCTTTACTCAAAGCTAAAGATATTTTTTCCAAATGGATCGATTGTCCACTCGGAGGAAAAGCATCGCAATCTCCGAGTAGCAATGTTCAAAAAACGAGAATTGAAATACTTAGTCACCACTTCCATTCTCGAGCGAGGTATTACCATCGATAATCTGCAAGTTATCGTTTGTTTTGCTGACCATCCCCTGTACGATTCTTCAGCCTTAATTCAAATTGCTGGAAGAGTAGGAAGAAAAGTCTCGCATCCAAATGGAAAGGTGATTTTTATCGGAGAATACATCAATGACTCTATTCGAACTTGTATTGAGGAAATCACACGTACTAACACCAAAGCCCACATGCAAAATTTGCTTCAATGAAATAAAGAGAAACAGTATACTCACCTTCTTTTCCAGCAATCCTCCCATTTGCGAAAAGTGCTTTAAGAGCATGAATTATGACATTTCACACTCGACATTTTATGGATGTAAAATAACCAGTCTCGCTAGATACAAGCCACCTTTATCCAAACTGTTGATTCAGTATAAGGAAAACTATGATGTCGAATTAAAGAGTGTATTCTTGTCATACTACAAAAGTTATTTAAAGATCAAATTCTCGGGATATTCTATTGTCTTAGTTCCATCTTCACTTAAAAAGATAAAGATGAGAGAATTCGACCATTTGGAAATGATATTTAAGGAATTGGGTCTTCCAATCTTGAAAGTACTCTCAAAGAAGGATGGAAAAGAACAAAAAAAGAATAGCGCTAGCGAAAGGAAAAAAGTTTACCAAGCGATAAATATCCACGGTGGAGAGGTTGTCTCCAACAAGAAAATACTGTTAGTTGATGACGTAATAACCACGGGAAGCACTCTAAAGGCTTGTCTGCAGCTATTAAAAAAGTACAAGCCAAAACGAATTGAAATACTGACAATTATGAATGTTGCTCCACTAGAGCAATATCACAAATAATTTTTCTAGTAATAATTATGTAATACTAACTTTAACTATGTTAGCGATTAAAGATATAATAGTACATAGAGTGAATTGCTAATATATAATGTACATATATTTGTTTATCATGTATTTAATTATATGATTGTATACATACCCAACAAATGAGGAAAGATATATGAAATTTAAATTTAAAAATAAATTGTTTATCGCACAAATTTCAATGCTGATCTTTTCGCTTGCCACATCATTCACGGCGACTTTTGCTTGGTATGTTGCTAACCGCCAAGCAAGCGTAACAATTTCTAACATTTCGGCTGAGTCAGGGATGACATACACTCTCAAATACTTAACCGACAACGGAGACAGCGGATACGATGAAGATGACGGAGTGACCGTTACCGATTATTCTTCTGATTTCATCGAAGTACTCGATCCGGAGAATTCACCGTTTAATATCTCATACTTCCAACCCGGGAAAAAATACACCTACTCACTCGAGGTATCTGCAGGATTTGCTGAAACATCGCTCGTGCGATTAGATATTACTGATTTTACTTCTTCTTTTTCGACAACCATGTTCAACAACAACACAGGAATGGGAGTTACCCTAGCTTCCGCCATTAATTTTTACGGGGCTTGCTTTGATTACAGCGATTCTACCATAACTACAAACGCCAACAGTTTCGTAACCGACACCGATCCTTTTGATAAATTTGACTACGATGCTTCGGACATTGCCGACCAAGAGATTGCTTCAGGCAACCTCGGAGTAAATTATCCAGCTGATGCAGGAACAATTGTCTTTTTCTTTACCATTGAATTTTCCAACGAGAGCGATACTTTTTTAACAAAATCCGGTTCGGATGAAACCTGGGATTACTATTCGCGAAATCCTCTAGAAGAAGACAACACCATCTCAAATTCTAATCCTTATAGAAATATGGACTTCACCTTGAGTGAACTTGAATTAACTAAGGAGTTTTTGGGCGAAATAAGACTCGATACACGCGGTGGAACTATTCCTGACGGTGAAGACACCGGGTACTCATTAGCGGAAGCTGGTAACACTTATACTCTGCCTACACCTTCGAGAGAAGGCTATACCTTTGATGGATGGTACGATGCGGTAAATGACACCACTACAGCTGGAGGAGCGACGTGGACCGTTCCTTCTTCCGTCCCCACCACTCTCTATGCTACTTGGACAGCTAACACTTACACTATTACCTACGATGCGGTCACTAATGGCGGAGATGAAATCACGAGAACTGACGACATTCAGTTTAACACCTGTTTTCCCGGGTCGTTGCCAACAGCCACTAAAACCGGATCGACATTTGATGGATGGTATTTAGATCCCACTGATGAAACTGACAAAATAGAAGCATACGATGCTTTTCTACTTTCATCTG
>Ga0172378_10003952_pt1 | contig 13950 bp, 16 predicted proteins | sample GrowelOW332metaG_FD_119755 | JGI IMG/M metagenome (GOLD analysis project Ga0172378, IMG submission 119755) | Groundwater microbial communities from an aquifer near a municipal landfill in Southern Ontario, Canada - Pumphouse #3_1 metaG | ecosystem: Environmental > Aquatic > Deep subsurface >... | reverse complement strand
CTGGAGCTTAACTATCTCCCAACTTGCTATATTTTTCGAAGGGAGATTAGATAATTATTTAGAGTTGTAGCAAATGGGTATTTGTTACTTTAGGTGACTTGACACAGAATTTATAACGGTCTCGTTTGGAACTCTATTTTATTTTCTAAAATCCAACATTGTTTTGATAAAAAGTACTCAATCTATAAAGAGTTACTCTCACTGTTCATCTTTTTCAATAAAGTCATTCTCATCCACGCTGATGTAGTAATTTTAAGTCCTAGTTCTTTTGACATTATAGACGCTTGATTTTCTATCCATTCTTTTTCTAATTGATTTAATGCGATTGGGATTGCTGTATTTCTTACTTCATTTTTAGCTTTTGCTGGTCTTCCTGGTATCTTTTTTTTGATAACTTTTTCTTCTAAAACCTTTTCATCAGTTTGAATCTTTGAAGAATTTTGTTTTAATTTATCTGCATATCCCATTTATTTCTCCAGTATCTTTCTTAGTTCAATCATATCTTCAATGGCATTTCTATAAATATGTCTTTTAAATCTATTATTTCCAGCTTTTGTTTCTACATATTCACAATCAAATAAAGAATCTTCAAGAACTGATGATTCTCTTACAAAAATTATTGGGATATTAACTTTCCCATATAATTTTTCTATTTCCTCTAATAAATATTCTTTTAAGTCAGTTGACTTATTATTATTTTTTGCTCTATTAATAACAATAATTATATTTTTATTTATTTCTATAATATCTTTTAAAGTTGCAATTGTCGCTTGAACATCAACAATTGAGGTAAGAGTTGGTATTAGTATTTTATTTGATTTTTTTATAATATCATTTATTCTCGTATCTTTAAATCCACCAAAATCATAAACAACTTTTTCATCATAAGGTATTTCTTCATACTCTTCCACTGATACTAAAAATCCTTTTTCTTCAGGCATTAAATTATGTGCTGAAGAGTGAGAATCATTTGTTACATAAGTAAAATCTAACATTTGAGAGATTTGAACTGATAAAGTGGTTTTTCCTACACCACCTTTGATACTATAAACAACTAATGACATGAACCATCCTATTTTCTCTATATATTTCTATATAATAATATATTTTATAGATTAAAATTATATCAAATTATTTATTTATATATGATATATATTATTGATATATTAGATTATATAAGAAATTACGGAATTATTAAGAGGTAAAGGAGTAGTTTAATACTCCTTTATTAAAAAGTTTAGTCTTGAATTTTACCTTTTTCATACCATTTTCTAAGCCATGCATCAAGAGGATACATGAATTTATAAATAGCAGGAACAACTAATAATGTTAGAATTGTTGAACTAATAAGTCCTCCAATAATTGCCAATGCCATTGGTGCATTACTTTCATGTCCTGCTCCACTTCCAAAAGCTAGGGGAATCATTGCTCCTATCATGGCAAAAGTTGTCATTAAAATAGGACGCAATCTCTTTTCTCCTGCTTCTAAAAGTGCATCATCAATACTTTTTCCATCTTTTATCGCTCGATTTGCAAAATCAACAACTAAAATTGCATTTTTTCCAACCATTCCAAGAAGTAAGATAATACCAATCATTACAAATAAACTGAAAGAATTTCCAGTTAAATATAAAGCTACCATAACTCCTGTAAAAGATAGAGGCATTGAAATCATAATAATAAAAGGTTGAATTATCGATTCATACAATGCAGCTAAAATAAGATAAATCAAAATAACAGCTAACAGAACTGCTGCTCCAAAAGCTTTACTTGTATCTTGCATATTTTCAACATCACCTGTAAATCTATAATTATATCCTTTAGGCAAAATCTCACCCATTTTTGAGTTGATAACTTCAACAATTTTATCAAGAGAGGTATTAAAAATATTTGCAGTTACAAGTACTTTCCTTTCCCTATCAAATCTGTTTATTGAAGCATTTCCAAAACTCTCTTTTATTTCAAGTAATCCCTCAAGGGCAATAAATTGACCATTTGAATTACGAACTTGTAATTTTTTCAAATCATCCAAAGAACTTCTAAAATTATCTTTTAGACGAACTGTAATATCAAATTGTCTTCCGTTATCTTCATAATATGAAACCGCACTATCACTTGAATATGCTGTTCCTAAAATTGAAGCAATTTGTTCAACACTAACTCCCACTCTTTGGGCATTTTCTCTTAAGATTCCAATTTTAATTTCTGGTTTTCCATTTTCAAAATCTCTATCTACATCCACAATACCAGGAGTTTCTTTGAGTATAGTCATTAATTTTGTAGACGCAATATCAAGTTCTTCAAGTTTATCACCTGTAATTACTACTTGAACAGGAGCAGTTGTACTTCCTGTATTAAAATCATCCACTTTTTCTACTGAGATTGTCATATCTTTTATTGAAGAGAGTTTATCTCTGTAATATTGAATAATTGTTTCTTGTGTTTGTTTTCTTTCACCCAATGCTTTTAGTTTTACATAAATTCTTCCTTTATGTAATTCTTGTGCTGAGTTATAACCAATTGATGCAATAGAATATAAAATATCTTTATCTTCTTTTAACATATCATCTAATGGTGTAATAATATTTTTCATTGCTTCTAAATTAATTCCAACCGGTGCTTTAATAGTAATTTGAAACTCTGCATTATCTTGCATTGGTAAAAATGACATACCAACTTTTAAAGTAGTTGAAGCAACTAAAAGAGCGATTGTAAAGATAATAGTTAAAGTTTTGTAACGAATTAAAGGTTTAAGTATCCAAACATAAGCTTTATCAATTGCTTTTAAAATAGGTTCGGTTGCATGATAAAAACGGTTTTCTTTTGCAGTTAAAACTCGTGCAGCAATACTTGGAATAAACATAATTGCAACAAGATATGAAATCACAATACCTGAGGCAACTGTCATGGCAAATGAGTTAAAAAACATTCCAACAATTCCATCCATAAATGCAACAGGTATGAAAACTGCCAATAAAACAGAAGAGATTGCTAAAATAGAAAATGCAACTTCTTTTACACCTTCAAAGGAAGCCTTAAATGGCTCCATTCCTTCTTCCATTTTTTTTGTAATATTTTCGATAACAACAATTGCATCATCAATAAAAATTCCAATTGCAAGAGTAAGACCAATAAGTGTTAAACGATTTAAGTCATATCCTAAGGCATCAATAATTGCAAAAGTTCCAATAACAGAAGTTGGAATTGCTAAGGCTGATACAATAGTTGCAGTTACATTTCGTAAAAAAAGAAAAACAATAAGAACAGCTAAAAATGCACCAAAAATAAGGTCAAATCGTACATTGTTGATATTTACCATAATTTTTTCAGATTGATCTTGTAATATTTTAATTTCTGTTTTTTCACCAGCTAGTATTTGAAGTTTTGGAAGTACTTTTTTAACTCCTTCAATAATACTTAAAACATTTTCACCTGCTATTTTTTTTACTTCTAAAGTTACACCTTGTTGTTTATTAAAAGAAGAAAAACTTTTTGCATCACTTAATCCATCTTGAATTGTTGCTATATCTTTTAATCTCACCCCTGGTTTTACTAATAAATCACCAACTTCTTCAATGTTTTGAGCATCACCTTGAGCTTTGATAATTATTTCTTGGTTTTGATTAACAAGTTTTCCAACACCTTGTTTTATGTTTTGTTTCTGAATAATACTACTCACATCAGCAGAAGTAAGATTATATTTATTAAGTAAAAAAGGGTCTATAAAAATACGAATTTCTCTATCTTGGTATCCTAAAATATTAACTTCACCAACACCTTTGATTCTTTGCAGTTGAGGTTTAAGTTTTTCGTCTGCTAGTCTCATTAAAGCAGTTGTATCTTCACCACTTGAAGCAATAAAAAGACTAATAACAGCTCCTGTTGCACCTAGTTTTTTTACTATTGGTTTATCAACTTCTGTTGGAAGATTTATTGCACCAATTTTATCTCTTACATCATTTGTTGCTTCATCTAAATCTTTTGTAAGTTTAAATTGAACAGTTACAACACTAAAACCTTCATAACTTGTTGACATAAGTTTATCAATTCCATCAACTCCTGAAACAGCTTCTTCAATTTTATCTGTAACTTTTGTTTCAACAGTAGATGGATCAGCACCTTTATATGTGGTTTGTACTGTAACAACAGGAAAATCAACATTTGGAAAAAGATTAATGGGCATAGTGTTATATGACATCAATCCAAAAACAATAAATGTTAAAACACCCATTAAAGTTGTGATTGGGCGATTAATAGCTAATTTATACATAATTTACTCAGCTTTAATTGTGCCATTACCAAAAAGGCCTGGCATTAAATCTTTTGTTTTAACTTCTGCTTGCATTTCTCTAGTTTCATTTAAAATTGTTGGATAAATTTTTGAGATTTTACCTTCATAAATTTTATCACTACCATCAACTTTATAAGTAAAAAGTTGACCAACTTTGAGTTTTTGCCAATATTTTTCATCAAACTTTAAAACAAGTTTTACATCATCTAAAGCAATAACATCAATAAGTTTTGTTTGAGAAGCTAATACAATTGAACCTAAATCTATATTTTTCTTACTAACAACTAAATCATAAGGCGCTCTTAGTTCAGTTTTTCGTAATGTAATCTCTTTATTTTGAGCATTTAATTGAGTAATATCTCTATCATAAAGATAATTTTCCATTTTCTCTTTATCTATAACATCTGATATTTTTGCATATCTTTCATAGATTTTAGCCGAGTGTTCAGCATTTTTTCTAGCAGTTTCATATTCAACTTTTTCTTGAGAATTATTCAAAGAAAGCAGTAAATCACCTTTTTTAACTTTATCTCCAACATTTACATTTAATGTTGAAATAATACCTGATACAGAAAGACCAAGTTCTGATTTTTTTTCACTAACTACATCAAATGTTGCATAAATTTCTTCTGCAAATAAGGCTTGAAATATAAATAGTGTAAGTATAAGAATTTTTTTCATTGGATAGCTCCTTTAATATTTTCGCCCATTTCATAAAGTAGTACAGCTTTTTGGTATTCAACTTCATTTAGGGCTGTTTGTAGTTGAGAATTTGAGTTAAATTTATCACTTAGTGCATCAAGATAACTTACATTATCCACAATTCCTTGTTGGAATTTCTTTTTAATTAATTCATAAGTCATTTCAGAAGCTTGAAGTTTTGCCTTTGCAGCTTCAATTTTAGCAAGTGAAGTTTTATAACTATTTTGAGCATTTTTAAAACTAGCTTTTGCTTTATATTTTTCATATTCTAATTCGCTATTTTTAGATAAATAGTTTAAATAAGCAGCTTGTGCATTAGCAGATGTAGAACCAAAATCAAAAATTTTCCATTCTAATAAGAGCTGAATGCTATTTTGATGGTCTAAACTATTTGTAGCAACTGGGTAATCAAAGTCATACTGAGAATATGTATCTTGGATTATTATTGTAGGTCTGTTTGGTGCTTTTGCTATTTTTGCTTCAGCTTTAGTACTTTGAGTACTTTGTTCAAGTGCTAAAATATCAAAACGCTTTGGTTCTTCTTTTTTTGAATCTTTAAAAACTAAAGTAGAACCTTTTTCTACGATTACTTCTTGTCCTGTTAAATATTCTAAAGTATTAGAAATATTGTTTAGTGTATTATCTAATGTTAATAAATCAACTTTTGTTTGCTCAAGTGAAGATATAATTTTTTGCAATTCATCAGCAGTAATAGTTCCAACTGATAAAAATTTTTCTAAACGATAACGCTCAGCTTCAAGTTGTTCCATCTTTTTTACAGTTGATTCTTTACTTGATAAAGTACTTAAATAATTATAATAGTAATAAATCACATCTAATGAAATATTATTTTGAATTGAAGCCAATGAAAAAGTTGCAGATTTTACAAGTGATTGTTGTTGTTCAAAAGATGCTTCTCTTTTCCCTCCATCATAAACTGTAAATGCAAGTGTGGCAAAACCGGTTGTGCTTTTTTCAGGAGTTGAGATGTTTTTTTCTTGATTAAAAGTTTGATTTGCCCCTAGACTTAAGTTTGGCATATATCCACTTTTTGTGGCATATTCTTTTTCTTTTGTTGCTTCTAAAGTATAGCGAGATGCTTCCACTTTTTTATTTTGTTCTGCTAAATTTAAAAGTTGATCTAAATTTCCAGCAAAGCTAAAAAGTGGAAAAAGATAAATAAATATTAATTTTTTCATTGTTTTCCTTTTGTACATTGTTCGAGTAAGTAAATTACATGTTTACTAAGTATTTTTTGTGTTTCATCAAAGTTCATATTAGAAGCTTTTGATTTAACTAATAGTCCTTTTAAAAGCATTATAATATTGTTAGTTAACATATCAACATCATCAATAAAAAATTCACCTTTCTCGATACCTTCATTTAAACAAGTAGAGACAAAGTTATAGTCTTTTTGAAAAAAACTTTCAAAATAATCTGTATAAAGTTGAGTTTTATCAATAAGCATTGAACTTACAAAGTGTTGAAAAAGAATAAGTATTTGTTCCTTATCAAACTCTTCTTGGCATTCGTTGAAATTAAAATATTCTAAGATTTTTTCTTTTGCACTCATATTTTCTGTGGTACGTTTTTGAAAAGATTCTTCGTGTTGTTGAGTGATAATATCCCAAATAGTAAAAACAATTTCTTCTTTATTTTTGAAATAAAGATAAATAGTTCCTTTTGCGACACCAGCACTTTTTGCTATTTCATCAATGCTGGTTTGTTGAATCCCTTTTTCACAAAAAAGAGCAATGGAAGCTAGTGCTATATCACATCGTTTTTCATCTTTATCTATGATTTTTGCCATAAAATACCTTGTTTTAATAATGAATGACCGTCAGTCATTTATGGAATAATATAACTTTTGATAAAGAATGTCAAGAATATAAATATGATTTTTGAAGAATTTTTTTGAATAAATAAAATAATAAGATTTAAAAAAAGTAAAAGGACGAGTCCTTTTACTTTGAGAATAATTAAACGGCTTCGCTACCTCGTTCTTGAGTTCTTATTCTAATTACTTCATCTAAAGATGAAACAAATATTTTTCCATCTCCAATTTTTCCAGTTTTTGCTGAGTTTACTATTGCATTTATCACGGCTTCAACCATTTCGTCTTTTACTACCACATCTATTTTGATTTTTGGTAGAAAATCAACTACGTATTCAGCACCTCTGTAAAGCTCACTATGTCCTTGTTGTCTTCCATAACCTTTTACATCATATACACTCATACCTGTAATTCCCACTTCTACCAATGCATCTTTTACATCTTCTAATTTAAATGGTTTTATTATTACTTCTATCTTTTTCATTTTTTCTCCTTATCAATTTTTATAGGTTAAATCCACGCTCACCATGTACTGATTCATCTAAACCTTGGCTCTCTTTCTCTTCATTTACTCTAGCTCCACCTGTAAGGGCTGATGCAATATAATAAACAACAACAGTTCCAATTAATGTATAAACGCCAACAATTAAAGCTGATTCAAATTGAACAAAAACTTGTCCTAATCTATCATCTGCATCTTTTAATGGTCCAGTCCATAAAAGTTCTTTATCATTTAAAGCAAAAATACCAGTTGCAATTGCACCCCATAAACCAGCAAGGAAGTGTATACCAAATGCATCTAAACTATCATCATATCCAAGTTTTTTCTTAAGTGTAGCAACCCCAAAGAAAGCAATTATTGCTCCAATTATTCCAATAATAAAAGCACCCCCAACACTTACAAAACCAGCAGCTGGAGTAATAGCAACTAAACCAGCGATAGCTCCTGATGCTGCACCTAAAAGAGTAGGTTTTTTAAATATTAATGATTCTATTGCTAACCATGTAATTGTTGCAACTGATGCTGCTATTGTTGTTGTAAGAAAGGCAACACCTGCAATTGCATTTGCACCAAATGCAGAACCTGCATTAAATCCATACCAACCAAACCATAGAAGACCAGCACCAACAGCAGTTAAAATAATACTAATAGGTTTCATTGCAACTTTTGAATAACCAGCTCTTTTACCTACAAGTACGGCAAGAACAAGACCAGCTAAACCACCATTCATATGTACAACAGTTCCTCCAGCAAAATCAAGTGCTCCTTCGTTGAAAAGGTATCCACCACCCCAAACCATGTGTGCAATAGGGGCATAAACAACAATTGTCCAAACTCCTGCAAAAATCATCCAAGTTGAAAATTTCATTCTTTCAATAACTGCACCAGATACGATAGCTACTGTAATTGCAGCAAAAGTACCTTGAAAAACTATAAAGATAAATTTAGGATAAAGTTGCCCTAATTCAACACTTGCAAGTTCTTTCCAGCTAATACCTTCTAACATAACATGGGCAAACCCTCCCATAAATTGGTTCATTGAACCATCTATTGTTCCAAATGCAATAGAAAAACCTGCAATAATCCATGCAATAAATGCAATTGTAAATGCTCCAAACACCATTGTGTAAGTATTTAAAACATTTTTAGCTCTAGTCATACCAGCATAAAATAAAGCTAGTCCAATAGGTGTCATCAACATAACTAATGCTGTTGAAATCATCATCCAAGCAGTATCCCCTGAGTTAAGTACTGGTGCTGTTTCTTCTGCTAATGCAAAAGTACCAAGAAGTGAAGTTAAAAACCACTTTTTCATTTATTCTCCTTTGAATAGTATTTATACAAAAAATTATAATATTAATTTTTGTGAAAAAGAAAATAATACTGTCTAAAAAATAACCAATAAATCTATTTATAATTAACTAAGCTTAATTAAAGGAGTAGAAAGCTAAGTTCTATTACAATGCAACAATTTAATCTTTACAGCCTAGGATAATAAATGGATTTAACAGTAATAATTGGTATGATTGGTGGATTAATATCAATTGCCACAGGAGATTTAATGGAGGGCGGTAATCCAGCCCATGTAATTCATATCACATCATTGATTATTGTTATTCCAACCGCAATGTTTTCTGCTGCAACTGCTACTGAATCTCATGCCCTTTCTGCTGCCTTCAAAGAATTAAAAATGGTATTTAAAAAAACACCAATAAATTTTGAAGAAAGAATAGACCAAATAGTAGATTATGCAATTATGGTAAAAAAGAATGGTGTTTTAGCACTTGAAAAAGATGTTCAATTAATAGAAGATGCCTTTTTTAAAGAAGCACTAGGTATGGTTGTTGATGGGTCAAAAGAAGAACAAATAGAAAAATTTTTAGAACCTATTATTGAAGAGACAGAACATTATTATCATGGAGCTTCTCATTATTGGTTATTAGCGGGTGAAACTTGTCCTGTTATGGGACTAATTGGAGCAGTTTTGGGATTAATTCTTGCTTTACAAAAACTTGATAATCCTGCTGAAATGGCAGCTGGTATTGCCGGTGCATTTACTGCAACAGTTACAGGAATTGCAGGAGCTTATATGTTTTTAGGACCTTGGGGAAATAAAATGAAGGCTAAAGCGCATCTTTTAATAAAAGAAAAACAACTTATTTTAGAAGGTGTAAAAGGTATATCAAGGGGAGATACTCCTGGTGAATTAAAAATTCAGCTAACAAATATGATAACTGCAATGCCTACAAAAGGTTAAAAAATGGCTAAAAAATGCCCAAAATGTGAATGTCCAGCAGGTGAAAAATGGGCTGTTCCCTTTGCTGACTTTCTTAGTTTACTACTTGCATTATTTATTGCTTTGTACGCATTAGCTTCTGTTAATATTGAAAAACAAAAAGCATTAAAAGAAGAATTTGTAAAAATTTATAGTTTTAATACTCTTTCTCAAACTTTAGCTGAACCTCAAGAAGAGGAACCAGCCTCTACTATTGATAAAGAAACTGATAAAGATACTTCCAAAAAAGAGCAAGGAAAAGATTCTAACTTTGATAAAGCAATGGAAGAATTAAGTGAATTAGAAAATAAAAATACAAAAGATGGTAATTTAGCAGAAGTTAGTGATGGAGTAATGATGACTTTACCTGCAAACTTATTATTTGAATCTGGAAAATCTGAAATTACTGGAGAATATGGATCTTTATTTTTAAGTAGAATTGCAAAAATTATATCTATGATGCCAGCTGACACGGAAGTTAATATTAAAGGTTTTGCAGAAGATCAAGAGATTACTAAAAACTCAAAATATCAAGATGCATTAGAGCTTTCTACTGCTAGAGCTAATAATGTATTAAGAGAATTGATAAGATATAAAGTACCAAAAGATAGGTTGTTTTCAAGTGGATATGGTTCTAAAAAAGTAAATCCTTATCAAAAACAAATTGGTGATAAAACAAATAGTAATAGAAAAGTTGAATTTGAAGTAAAAACTACAAGAAGTAGTGAAAATGAACCTGGAATTGAGTCGATTTTTGAAGAGTTAAAAAAATGAAAAAAAAGAAACGAGATTTACTTGCCCCAGCATCAAAATGCTGTTTAAAAAAGTATTTAGATATAGATTTTATATCTAAATATGGTTCTTTACTAATTGTATTAAGTATATTTTTATTGCAGATTTATAATTTAGTTATTGGATATAATTTTTATACATCATTGTTTTCTTTTTTTATAAATGGTTTTTTTCTATTTGCTGTTCTTGTTAAAACAGAATTTATTAGCTTTGAAAAAATTCAACCTTATTTAAATATTATTTTAAAAGTTTTGATTTTTGTGTTAGTTTTAAACTTTTTTGCTTATTGGTTATCTCAAATAGGTTTATTTAACTACATTTTTGCTCCTATAAGTCTTTTAGGAGCATATCTTGTTTTTATGTTATTAATAAAGTAAGGAGAAAAATAATGAGTAATTTATTTAAATTTATGGTTATTCTGTTATTAAATACAACTTTTTTAAATGCAGAAAGCACGCCCGCTCAGGCTAAAGCATTAGTTGAAAAAGGTGTTGAATTTTGTAAAAAGGTTGGAGTTGAAGCTTGTGTTGAAGAGTTCAATAAACCAGAAAGTAAATTTGTAAAAGATGATTTATATATTTGGGCAAATGATTTTGATGGAATAATAACAGCTCATCCAAAAAAACCATTAAAAGGTAAAAATTTATACAGATATAAAGACAAAGCAGGAAATCAATTATTCAAAAATTGTATTGAAAAAGTAAAAGCTGATGGTTCAGGTTGGGTTGATTATGTATGGGAACATCCAACAAATGGTGAACAAACTTTGAAAAATTCTTTTGTAATTGGTATTGGAAAAGACCAATTAATTGGTGCGGGTGTATATAAATAATATAAGTAGTCTTAATTATTTAGCTATACTTGCAAAAAGTAAATTAATCGGAGAATTATGAATTTTAATCAATTAGATGAAGAACAAAAAAAACAATTACATTCAAAAGCAATAGAACTTGCAGAAAATCTAGGTGGAGTTAATTTTTTTCTTCAAATGATAGAAGATATAAAAGCTGAGAAACCTCATGCTTTATTAAATAAAAGTTGTGTATTTCACTTTTCAAAAGGTAAATTAAATTGGAATAAACAAATTTTCAAAGAAAGTACTGATCTTCTGTTTACAGCCATGAGAAAAGAAGAAAAAGATGGTGATATGTTAAATGGTCTTTTGCCAAAAGAGTATAAAGAAACTATGAATATGATGAGAACAATCAAACCTCTTATGATAACTGTAACACCAAAAAAAGTTGAAGAACCAAAAAGTTTCTCATTTGCTATTTTAGATACAAGTATTGAGAAAAAAACAAAAGTAGATTTATTTTACAAAATGATATTTTTTTATCATGTTGATTTTGCAAAAGATGCTTTAAGTTATGGAAGTGAAGAAAACTAATGGATGGGAAAAAAAGATTTAATATAAAACAAGGTTTAAAAGTAAATATTGTTTTAAAAGAAGATCAAAGAAGTGGAAAATTAACTTCTGGAATTGTAAAAGATATTCTTACAAATTCGCCAATTCATCCACATGGAATAAAAGTTAGACTTCAAGATGGACAAGTTGGTCGGGTTCAAGAGATTTTATAAAAAAATATAAAAGAAAAATATGAAAGAGTTTATCTTTCATATTTTTTGTAAAATACTAAACATAAAATAGCTCCAAATAGTGCCATTACAGCTCCAACTAAAGATGGATAATTAAATGCTAATCCAAATAATAATGGAATTCCTCCAAATAATGCTCCTAAAGCATTTGCCACATTAAAAGCTGCTTGAATAAAAGCAGCTCCTAACATTTCAGAATGTTTAGCACTTCTTAGCATAACCATATTTATAGGAGATCCAATAGACATAGCTAATGCACCACAAATAAAAGTAAGTATAATTGAGATACTTTTATTATCAGAAAAGAAAAATACTAAAATAAGTGAAACTACCATTAATGATAATAAAATTATAGAAGCAATTACTGGATCTTTTTTATCAGCTAAATATCCACCTGAAATATTTCCAACAACCATTCCAGCACCTGCCACTATCATTAAGTAAGATATATCAGCTATATCAAAACCTGATACATTAATTAAAAGTGGTGCAATATAACTAAACCAAGCAAATAATCCACCAAATCCTACTGCAACAATAGTTAGTATATGCCATGCTTTTATGGTTTTAAAAAATTCTAATTCTTCTTTTAGAGTAACACTTCTTAATGGTTTTAGGTGAGGTAACCAAAGATATAAAAATAAAATAGTTAATAATCCCAATAATGAAACTACACCAAAAGCATATCTCCAATGAAGATGATGTCCTAGAAAAGTAACAAATGGAACCATTGCAAGAATTGCTATAGTCAATCCTGTAAACATTGATGCAATTGCCTGTGCTTCCTTTCCTTTTTTTGCTAATTTTGCTGCAACAACTGTTCCTACTCCAAAAAAAGCACCATGTGGAAGTCCTGCAAAAAATCTTGACATCAAAAGCGTATTATAATCAGGTGCGATTATAGAAAAAGCATTAAATATTGTAAATAAAATCATTAATGAAATTAAAATATATTTAGGAGGGAATTTAGCACTAAGAGCCACTAAAATAGGAGCTCCGATTACAACACCTAATGCATAAGCAGAAATTAAATGTCCAGCAATTGGAATAGAGACATCTAAAGAATTTGAAACATCAGGGAGTAATCCCATTATTACAAATTCAGTTGTTCCAATTGCTAAACCACCTAAGGCTAGTGGAAATAATTGTTTTGTCATTTGAAGAAACTTTATATTGGATTTTATATATTTTGGAATTTTAGTAGGAATTTTTTATTGTTAACTTAAAGTATAAATTAGTATAAAGAATAATTAAGAGTAAATTAAGTATAATCCCGTACTTTTTTAGAAAACTAAAACAATTAAGTTTCCTAGAATGGGAGTATCGTTTCAACTAAATGTTGAATTTGCACGAGAAGCATGGGTAAGGCTATAATTACTCAAACCAATTTATATAAAGGAAAGAAATGCCTACAATCAATCAGCTTGTAAGAAATGAGCGAAAGAAAGTAATTAAAAAATCTAAATCGCCAGCATTAAAAGAATGTCCACAAAGAAGAGGAGTATGTACAAGAGTATATACTACAACACCAAAAAAACCTAACTCGGCTTTAAGAAAAGTTGCAAAAGTTAGATTAACTACAGGTTTTGAAGTTATTTCATACATCGGTGGAGAAGGTCATAATCTACAAGAGCATTCAATTGTACTTGTAAGAGGTGGAAGAGTTAAAGATTTACCTGGGGTTAAATACCACATCGTAAGAGGTGCTTTAGATACTGCTGGTGTTGCTAACAGAACTGTTGCAAGATCTAAATATGGTACTAAAAAAGCTAAAGCTAAGAAAAAGTAGAAGGATAAAAAATGAGAAGAAGAAAAGCTCCAGTTAGAGAAATAATGGCTGATCCTATCTACAATAGTAAAGTGATCACAAAATTCGTTAATACAGTTATGCAAGATGGTAAAAAATCTACTGCTGAAAAAATTATGTATGGTGCAATTGCTAACCTTGATGCAAGAGG
>Ga0172378_10003951_pt1 | contig 13950 bp, 11 predicted proteins | sample GrowelOW332metaG_FD_119755 | JGI IMG/M metagenome (GOLD analysis project Ga0172378, IMG submission 119755) | Groundwater microbial communities from an aquifer near a municipal landfill in Southern Ontario, Canada - Pumphouse #3_1 metaG | ecosystem: Environmental > Aquatic > Deep subsurface >... | reverse complement strand
TAGCGGAAAATTATGCCAAATTGAATTCTCTGCGCTTGGTCTTGAGCAAAGAACGTAACTGGCAGATTGCCGATGCGGTTCTGAATGGCAAAAATATCTCGCTGGTGGCAAAGGGGAAATCGACGGATATGTGCGTTTCAATTGCCAATGTCTTTGAAAAACTGGACAAACAATTGCGGCGTTACTTGGAAAAAATCCAAGATCATTCCGTTAAACCGGATCCGGTGGCCAAAGAAAAAATCTGGACTTCCGAAGAACTGAAGGAAGATCAGGACGACTTGGACCTGCTTGCCGACGACGAACAATAATCACTCCCATTGCTGACCGGGAGCATTATGCGATCCGGTCAGCTTTTTTCATGCGGGTCTCACAATGGATTTAAAAATCATCAAAAGTGAAAGCGGCGAGCCGGAATATCGCCCCTCTTGGGATGTGTACTTCCTAAAACTGGCCATGCTGGCATCCGAACGAGCCACCTGCCCCCGAATGCACTGCGGCTGTGTGCTGGTTAATGATCGTCACGTCGTATCGACTGGGTATAATGGTTCACTGCCCGGCAGCCCACATTGCTATACGGATGGCTGCTTGGTGGTCGATGGACATTGTGTACGCACAAACCATGCTGAAATCAATGCCATCTGCCAAGCCGCCAGACATGGGCTTACCCTAGCCGGAGCAACCGCTTATGTGACCAATATGCCATGCACCAGTTGCGCCAAAGCATTGATTGCCGCCGGAATTAAACGCATCGTCGTCTTCTCGGATTACCATGATACTCTGGCTGAATATTTTTTCAACGAAGCTAAGGTCGAATTGACCCGCTTGACGATGCCAGAACAAATTATTCACTATGACCTAGAAAACTTCAGCTCGGCTAGGCCTTTTCAACCTGAAACCCTGCCAGATGAAACGGATTCCTGCTGCCAGCAATGAAAAGACTACTATCGGAACGCATCGCCACGCTCGAACAAGTCCTGCATCAGCACCGCAGAGTCCTGCTGGCTTATAGCGGCGGCGTCGACAGCACCTTTCTGGCAGTTCTGGGCGCACGGGTTCTGAAACAGGATTTTCTGGCCGTAACGATTGATCATCCAGGGTTTCCACGCAAGCAGTTGACTGCAGCCTGTCAATTGGCGAAGACTTATGCGATTCCGCACAAGATGATTCTACTTGCGCAATTGGATGTCCCAGGTTTCCGGGAAAATCCAATCGAGCGGTGTTATTATTGTAAAAAAGCAATGCTGGAGCTATTGCTGCAAGAAGCCCATGCCGGTGGATTCTTTAGCCTGATGGATGGCAGCAATGCTGAGGATGCCAAGGATTATCGGGCAGGTGCTAAAGCGCTGGCAGAGCTCGGTGTCGAAAGCCCCCTGCAGACTCTGCTTTGGAGTAAAGAGGACATCCGCCAGGCCTCCCGCCAAATGGGCTTGCCAACGGCAGATCAACCTTCCTATGCCTGCCTGGCCTCGCGAATCCCGCCAGGCAGCATTATCACCGGCGAAAAGCTGCAGCAGATCGAACAGATGGAAGAACTCCTGCATGACTTGGGCTTCCCGGAATGCCGTGCCAGACATCATGGTGATACCCTGCGCCTGGAAATCGATGCGGGCGCATTTCCGCAAATTGTCCAACCCGACATTCGTACCCAATTATTAACATGCGCGCAGGGTCTGGGCTTTCGCTGGCTTACTCTTGACCTCGAACCGTATCATACGGGACGCCTCAACCCAATCCACCCTGACAAAACATGACTCCTTGCCAGCAAAATACATTTGCCGGAAGCCCCCAACTATTGCAATAAATCGATCAAACCAAGTCAATAATGATTGCTCGAAAACAAGTACGTTTGTAGTTCAGACCCACTTCCCCGCTCCCCAGAATGTAGCCGGAGCTTCCAGCTCCGGATCCGCTCCCGTTCCCGCTCCCCAGAATGTGGCCGGAGCTTCCAGCTCCGGATCCGCTCCCCAATACTCTTTTTTAAAGAGCAGGTGGTATAGGACGAATGGGACATATAGGAAAAATGGATATGACAATAGGACAATGAGCCGAAAAAGTACAGAACAAGCCTCCCATTGTCACATCGTCCTATCTATGCGTCCCATAAGTCCCATGCACTTTTCAGAAAACACCCCCACCTAAAGTAAAGAATATTGAGCCCAAGTCAGTTTAGCTTATGGACGCCAGTTCACCCCAAGTTTTTCCGATGGATGAGCAATTTCTTCATGAAGCCAGGCAGAGCTGCAGAGTCAATAACGCAAAACAAGTCTCCGTCATGCATTTTAAGGCAGTCGAATCTGTCGTTCCAGCAAAAGTGCCATCTCCGCGCTGTTTTTCCAGCAACTTGGCGACGATGGCAGCTCGCCAGTCTTTTGCGGTCTCTGGAAAAACCCTTTCATATCCCCGCAGAGCTCGAACAATCCAGAATAAATCTTCCAAAGCAGCGGTTTTTGCAGCCTCCATGCATGCTGTCAACAGACTTGTCAGTTCCTCAGGCCGCGCCGGATGCTTTCCCAGGCTGAGCAAAGTTAACAGCACAAAAGCCGGCTGCTCTTTGTCGTCCAGCAAAGTTTTCTGCATGACGACGATTTCGTTTTCGGACAGTATTGCCGTTTCCCTTGGCAGCAGGTAATAAAGTTCCAGCAGGGATTGCCGAACCGAAGCCGGCTGCCCGTCCAACATCCATTTTTTTTTGCTTTCCCGAAGTTGTCGAACCAGTACTGTGGTTGCAGGATGCTGAATCCGCAAAGGCAGCCGGATGGCCTGAGCCAATGCTTCGGCATTGCTCAGCGTTTCGGCATTTCTTCGCAGCCACTGACAGCCCTTCTCAAGGCGCTCGGAATACAATTCCAGATTGGCATTCGCCAAAATCACACCCGCCTGGGAAGTAAAAATCGGATTTTCGCCCCAACTGCCATCGGAAAGCTGCTGAGACACCAGCCAATTTTCTCCCCTGAATAAAGCCAAACGCCCCTCTAAAAGCAAAGACTCTCCCAACCCATCCAGACCTGAAAATAGCAACGGTGCAGACAGCATTGTAAACACAAATAAAACTTGCCAGCGTAAACTTTTCATGACCTGAAATTCCAGCAAACCGTAAATGAGTGGAACAGCAAAAGGTGGCGGCACCTTTCTATCATATATCCAGAGTTATTTGCTTTGTTGTCCGAGCCAGAGTACCATATTGAGCAGGAGTTTCTGTTCGACTTCGGACAGTGGGGCATCAATTTCGCCCGGAGCAATACCCAGCGCCAAGCCACACCCGATGTAGCGCCCCTTGTCGAGGCTGCCAGCCACGACAACCGGGTTCATATCCATGCTACAGGCCAGTGTTTGGGCGAGTTTACTTGGTTGCATGGAAACTTGAAAAGGGTAAGCGGAGGCAAAAATAGAATCTCCCAGGCCGGCAAGCACCGGATGCTCTGCGCAACATTTCCATTTCACTCCCGCCAAGGGCTGTTCCAGTACCGTTTCGACCAATTCCGGCACTGAGTTGACAAAGCCGCGGCTGCCTACCATAGCATGGGTCAATAACAACCCGCCACCAGCCTGTATAAATTGATTCAACTTTTCCCCCGTTTCAATCTTCCGAAAACACTCCGCCTTCTCTTTCGGTTGCGGAATGATCACTACTTGACATGCTTTTAATGTCGCCGGATAAATATTATACAGAGCTACGGCATCCAATCCAGGTTGAGTACGGAGAAAATCAAGGATGACCTTGCCGCCATACGAATGGTATTGCCATACGGCGACTTTCAGCCCGCCTTTGTTCGTGAATTCAGGCAGCGCTTCCCGCAGCAGCATTTCTTTTTCTTCTTCATGACCCAGAACCCGGAAGACTTCGCCTCTGGACAGAAAAGGATGCCCCAACGCATTTTCGCCACGCAATTCCAGACGGTAACTACCCGCTTGTTCGATCGCCAGCCGACACGTCAGGGTCTGTTGCTCCCTTTGAAGAGAAATTTTAGCCCGTGGAGCAGCATCCCAGCCATCCCGAAGCAAAGTCAGCTGGGGAGAAGACGTTTGAAGAAACTCTGGCAAAACAAGTTCGGCCAAAAGGGATTCGGAAAGACTATAGCAGCCGGAGGGCAAGCCCAGCTGACTACCCCGCATTTTGATGTTTAAAGAGTTGCCATGATGCGGCAAGGGTTCTGTCACAACCTGCGAACTGACCCCCTGCCCTAACTGCGGCAGAATATTCAACGCAAAATCAGCCGTATGCTGGAAACAAACAAAGCCATCCGCCCCGGTTTTTCGGCTCAACATAATTTGTTCAGCGACGGCTGCTGAATCGGGCAATAAATGGATGCCGATTCCGGGATAAATCGGGATACGATTATGCACTCGGCTCAACTGTTTCGTCAGTAAAAAAGTAAATTCTTCGGCGGAAGCAGTGTAATTCATCGGACAGATAAAGTCCAAAAGTCCCTCATCAATCCAGGCTTCTGCATCCTGTGCGATTGAAAGACGGGCACTTTCCCAATCTCCATAGACTGCAGCAGAAACCTTGATTCCCGGACGAATTTTTTTTGCTTCGTGAGAGACTTCCCGCACCAGCCGCGTAATATTGTTGCGCCGCCACTCGGCATAGGCCAGATAATCCACCCCTGGGGAACGGCAATCCGACGGCCAGTTCTGCACTGGGCGTCCAAGATCTTTCTCAAACGCAAGTCGGGCGTCGAAACTGAAGTCGCTGCCATTATTTGGATACCGGATATAATCAAAATGGATCCCAGCAACAGGGTATTTGCGCACGATTTCAAGCATGGAATCCCGTTCCAATGCAAAATTTTCCGGATGATGCGGTGACAGATAATCGGTATCCTGGTCGTTAAAGGTAACCTGAGTACGGCCAAGGATGCGCATTTTCCGGCGCAGGTCTTCCGGGGTGCGGTGCCCCATATTCCAATTCACCTTCCAGACATGCAGTTCGACTTGATACTTTTGGCAAGCTTCCAAACATTGCTGAAGACGGTCGATCTTGCCTTGATCCGTCAAAATACTGGGATGGTTCGGCAATATTTCACTGGGGTAATCTGCGACATAGCCCCAGAGAAAATTCACAAAAATGGCATTAAAACCATTTTCCGAGAGCACCTGAATCGTTTTATCCCAGCCCCAATCCGCGATTCCATAGGGAGAATGAATCCAGACCCCGCGCAATTCGCCGTTTCGGGGAGGGGCGGCCTCCAGAAAAAGGCTTCGCGACATCTGCAGAGCCTGATCGGCAGTTTGGAAGGCTTGGTCAAATTGTTGAAGTTGCAAAGCCAGTCGTGCCTGTTCCAGAAGTTTTTCAGTGTCCGCAAATTTTGCTTTGTTCTCCCGTTGCAATTGGTGGCACCACGCTTGCAGTTCCGACAAGCCTGAAAAGCCGAAAATTTTTCCGACTTCTCCGATTTTTTTTCGGGCGGCTTTTTCCCAGCAGGAAGGCAGGTATTGTCCGATAAAGGAGAGAAAAAATCGTGCTCCCTGCGGTCGATCTTGAGCGAGAAAAACATGCGACAGGTAGAAGCCATTGGCATGACATAGCAAGCCAATGCGTCCGGAGTCGGTTCCATTGGGACGGATAAATCTGCCAGTCGAAAGGGTCTTCCCAGCATTATTTGGTAAAACCGGTTCCAGCAGATTTCCGGAACGCTGCCGCATCCACTCCGGAATCGCCGGCCAAGCATCTCTACTGAATTGTATCCCCGATACTTCACCGAGCTCTGCTCGTCCGACATATCGTGTCCTTGGAATCCCAAGCAACTGGAGCACCTGTGGATCTTCATTATAAAAGACTCCGATTTTCCCACCCTGGGCGACAAATCCCTTCAGCGCTTCAGCAGTCGCCTCAGGCAAGCGAGGATTCTGTGGTAGAAACAGAATCTTCACTTCTTGGAGTTGTTCGACAGAAACCTGATCATCATCCCATCGAAGAAAAGGAATTTCCAGAAAATCCAGGATATCGCTGATGCGCTGGCTTGCCAGGTTGAGTTCTTTTTGTTCTACAGAGCCCGAGCGTTGTTTTCCAGTGAGTATTCCAACGTCCTGTCCACAGCAGAAGCCCATGCAGCACCCTATAAGGATCAAAATAATACGATATGCCATGGCAATTCTTTCATTGAAAACATTAAGATACGTCAAAGCGTTCTCAGGTATTCGATTGCCTTGCTAATATCCGCCTGTGGATTATCGCCCACTTCCCGTTCGATAGCAAAGTAGCCCTCGAAGCCGACCTCGCGGAGGTTCTGCACATAGTGCGGCCAATCAATCCAGCCCTCGCCCAAGGGGACTTCTTTTCGGACATCGCCAGGAAAAACCATGGCATCTTTTGCATGGGTATGGATGATACGTTCTCCAAGCACCTTAACCCCTTCCACCGGCTGATATTCGGCAAAGGCTTTTTCCTTATTGTATGCTTCTCCCGCATCCAGCATATACCTTGCGGGCCAGAGGATCAGATTGGCCGGATCATAATTGACATTCAATGCCGAGCTGCCGACATCGTCGATCATCTGCATCAGGATTGCCGGCGGTTCAGGCCCAGTCTCAACCGCCAACTTCGCGCCAACCTTCTCCCCATGGCGGCAAATCTGCCCGAACGAGTCGACAAAGCGGCTCCATTTCGGATCTTTACGGCTATGAGGAATAATGCCGCAATGCCCCTGCCAGATGCCGCACTCCAGGTCAGCAGCAAATTCAAGCAATTTTTTTCCTTCTTCAATATGGCCGGCCAGGCCTTCCGGTTCGCCCAGATCCACACCGCCGCCCCATTCACAAATGGCCGACAACTCCAAACCGGCATCCCGCAGACGACGGACAAAGTTTTTACGCCCAGCCCGGTCGAGATCCTTATAGCAAAAGCCAGGACAACAGGCGATATGTACTCCAGGAACCCCCATGCCTGCAGTCCATTCAAGCCCCTTCTCCAACCCCAGACGCAGTGAATGCACCATAACCGCTATTTTTAAATTCCCCATCGTCCCATTTCCTTTTGTTTAAATCATGATTCATGGAAAAGCCGTAAACCTTATAAAATAAAGGTCACTGGCAAATAATCCACTTTCGCGACAACGAAAAACAAAACGGGGTTCATTTTGCTGTCAATCCGGCAGAACCAGGCTTCATTGGTTTGACATCTCTTCTTCTCCCTTTATTGTATTAAAATATACTTTTACATGTACTGACAGCAGCCTTTTTTCCATAGGATATGGAACTATGCCCCGAAAGCTTTCGATTTGCCACGTAATCACCAGAATGATCATTGGTGGCGCGCAGGAAAACACCCTTTATACGATCCAGGGGCATCTGGAAAAAGGACATCAAGTAACCTTGATAACGGGCGAAAGCCAAGGCCCGGAAGGCAATCTGCTGAAGAATTCCTGTCCTCTTGGCATGCATCTCATTGAAATTCCGGATTTAATCCGCGCCATTCATCCGGTGAAAGACTGGAAGGCCTACCGGCAATTATTGCGGATTTTCAAAGAACAGAAATTTGATGTGGTACATACGCATGCGTCGAAAGCCGGAATTCTCGGGCGACTGGCAGCGGACAAAGCGAAAATCCCCTTTATCGTCCATACGGTTCACGGACAGGCTTTTCACCCTTATCAGGCGAGATGGAAAAATTGGCTGTACATTGCTCTGGAAAAATATGCAGCACAGCATTGTCACAAAATTTTTGCGGTTGCGCAAGCGATGATTGAGCAGGCAGTCAAAGCCGGCATTGCTCCCCGCAGAAAATATAGGGTAGTTTACAGCGGGATGGATTTGCAGGCGTTCATGAGCAGCCGTCCGGATGCCGATTTGCGGCAAAGTTTGGGGCTGCCGGAAGGGGCTCCGGTTGTTGGTAAAATTGCCCGTATTTTTGAATTAAAAGGGTATGAGACTCTGGTGGAAGCCGCTCCTGCCATCATCGCCGAGATTCCCGAGGTACGTTTTTTGCTGGTCGGGGATGGCATATTGCGACCGGCAATTGAAAAAAAAATTGCTCAGCTTGGCCTGCAAAAGCATTTTATTTTTGCCGGGTTGGTGCCTCCCCAGGAGGTTTGCCGTTATACGGCTTTCATGGATGTGCTCACACATCTTTCTTTACGGGAGGGTTTACCCCGTACTGCAGTGCAAGCGCTGGCGAGTGCCATACCGGTAGTAGCCTATCCTCTGGATGGCACACCGGAAGTCGTTTTGGATGGCCTAACCGGTTTTCTCTGCGAACCGGAGAATGCCGGGCAAGTCGCCGAACGGGTTCTCTTCTTACTGAAGCATCCTGACGAACGTCGCAAAATGGGACGAAATGGACAGCAATTAGTACGCAAACTTTTTGACTGGCACCTGATGGCAGAAATACTGGAGCAGGAATACTATCACGGGGTAAATCCGGACAATGACGAAAAAGTTGGGCGGAGAAATTTGTTAATTTGAATTGAGCGAATACAGTTAAGAGTTTTCTTTTATTTTCAAGATAAGGAGTTTTGCGGATGCAAGCATGGGCAGAAAAACTGTTAGCAGTTCAGAATATTGATATTCGATTGGCGAAAATTGCAGAACAATTAGCCCAGGTTCCTGTCAAACAGGCGGAGGCGGATGTCCTTTTTGAAACCGAATTTCAGGCTTTCGAGCAAGCCAAAAAAAACTTAAAAGAAGCGGAAGTATCGGCCAAAAGTCTGGAAAATGAAAGCACAGTACAGCTAGAAAAAAAGCGCAACTTTCAATCGAAAACCATCCTGATTAAAAATAATGAAGAGTACCGGGCGGCTCTTCTGCAGATTGAGATGTGCGACCAGGTCATCAAGCACCTCGAAGATCAGCAGCTGAAAAAAATGTTTGAGCTTGACACTTTAAAAAATGAATTGGAGAGTCGAAAGAGAGATGTCGAAGCCGCCAAGAAACGTGCGCAGGGGGTCAAGGAAGAATATCAAACCTTGAAAGAAAATTGTGAAAAACAGTATACGCAGCTACAAGAAGAACGGAAAAATGCCATTGTGGGAGTTGATCCGGAACAATTGCGTCGCTATGATCATCTGCGCTCCGGTCGCAATGTTGACCAAACCCGTCCCTGTCTGGTGCCCATTATAGAGGGATCCTGCGGACGTTGCCGCATGCGGATGACCGCTCAGACCTGTCAGGACACGATCAATGGCCGCATCGTGTTCTGTCCCAGTTGTGCTGCTTTCCTGTACGCGGAATAAATCCGTACAACCATCGCCGTCCGACGTTATATCAGCCGTATTTAAAAGACATCGGCAGCCGGAAAAACCAGTTGTTGTGCTGCAATCGCGGCGCTCAGGCTATTTTGCGCAGCGTCCTCGCTATGAAGAATATTAATCATAACTTGATGACCGTCAGGAGTCTCCTGCAGAGGGAAAAAATGATTGACGGGATGGCTTTCATCTCTAGAATAGGCTTCAAGCAGACGTTCGCCACGATATAGAAAATAAGTATTTTTATCCAGACGCCAGCAATGCAAGGGCTCTGCGAAGAGTTCATTCCAAACCTTCGCAGAACGCAGGCATTTTCCATCAAACACCCTGCCGGCCTGATAGATGCTGGTAATTTCACGAGCAATCTTTTCCGCCGGGCGGAGTGTGTCGCCCCCTGTCCGCCAGATTTTCCGCAGATCCAGCGATGAACCTGCCAGGCTGAAAGTATTCAGCGGAGGAAAATCCGCAAGGGATATTTCCCGGCTTCGCTTGCCTTCATATTGCTGCCAGCCCCGGGAGCGATAAACACCAGGCTTGTCCGTATATAAGGGCATAGCACGATACTCTGTCTTCGCCAGGCAATAATGCAAGACATAATCCTGCAATTGATACGCAAAGCCAAGGCCGCGGAAATCCGGATCGACACAGACATCGCAAAGCCCTCCCAGCGGCAACACACGACCGTCCATGATAATCTGGTAATCATGAATGCCAATGCAGGCGAGCGGGCGGCCATTTAGGCAGCCAGCAAACAACTTCAGATCATAGGGGAAGGAAAACTGTTCCCGCGCCAGACGCGGCTCCCAGAAATCTGGAAAGCAGCGCAACAGCAACGGGATGAGTTCTTGAAAATGCGACAAAGCGAATCTGCGGATCTTCATTTGCATGAAAGATCAGCCCAAGACTTTGCGCAGATGTTTCAGGATCATATCGACGCCTTTCTGACCGAGTTCCTTGCTGGCTTTGGCGGCGCTGCGCACGTACCATTTTTCGTCTGAGAAGAGCTTCATATCCACCTGATCCGGGCAGAGCGCCATCATCAGCGAAGTTTCTCCTTCGCCAGCGTGATCAAAGGGGAACTGCCCAAGAATTTCCTGATCCATCAAGGGATGGCATTGAATCCAATTGAAAGGATTGGCATCCAAACTGTCATGGGCGGTATAATAACTGTCCATGCTGTTATCACCCCACCAGCCCTCGCCACGGGTTTTATCGAGAAACTCGAAGATGATCTGTTTAGCGGCGAAACGGAAGGCCAGATCGGTCGGCATCCCGGACGAAAAATTTTCGCTCTGATGGTGGACGAAGGCGTGGATATTCCGGAATCCCACGCGCAGCAGTCCCAAAAAGATTTGTCGTGCCATCGCTAGCAGGACGTTGGAATCGACATGGATGGAGCCTTTTCCTTCCGGCGGCTCGACGGCAAAACTGCAGGCGCCATAATAGAAAGCCGGCAGAATGACGAGATTCATCTCTTTTTCCAGCAGTGCCAGGGTTTCGGTCACCGCCAAGGTATCCATTCCCAAGGGGAGATGTTCACTGTGATACTCTAAAACGCCCAAAGGCAGCACGACCGGCCAACGCTCAGCAATCGCAGTACGGATCTGACCGGGATTCATCAATTCATAACGCATTTTTCGCTCCTCTTTCTTTGCAATACACAACAACAAACAAACGTTAAAAAACGATCAGCCGCAAGGACCCGACGCCAAAACGGGAGCCAGGAGACGGCTGCAAATTCTTTGTTTTCAGGAAAGCTGCGACGGTAGCAGGCGGGGATTTTGTTTCAGTTGACGATAAGCGTCGAGAACCAGAATAGCCAAGGGTTCATCCTTCTGCAGACCGCTGACTTCGAGCAACGCTGTTTCCACTCCGGCTTCAGCAATTCTCTGCTGGAGCTTCTGAGCCGCGGGATCATCCGCTGGGTTGAAATGTAGGGCTTCGGCCATTCCCCAGGCCAGATTCTTCGGAGTCAAGCCCTGTTCGTCCGCCAGCTTTGCGGCACCGGTCAAACGATCTTCCAGTGCCAATTTTCGCATCGGGTCTTTGCCCAGGCGAAAAATCCGGTCACCGAGCATCCGGTTATTGAAGCGGAGCATCAGATCATCGACATGGGCATTCAACCAAGCTGGATCCGCCTTGAACGCGGTGCAAATAGCCGCCGCACTCTCACGTAACCCCGCCAGCATAAAATTGCGCACTTCGGCATCTGCCATGGCTTCATAGCCAAATTCATAGCCGCGCTGGTATCCTGCATAGGCCATCAGGGCGTGTCCACAATTATGAATATAAAGTTTTCGGGCGGTGAAAATCTCAAATTCATCATAAGCGCTCATTGCGGTAATGTCCGGTATGCAGCCGACAAAACCTTTGCGGTCGACCGGCAATTCCTTATAGGCCTCAACCCGGATCAAGCTAACATCTTCGGCGCGCATTTCGGGCGTCGGAACGGGTACCATCCGCCCGATAACCGTATTCACGAAACCGACGCTTTCGGCTAGATATGATTTTCCCGCCGGGTCGATAACGCCTTCGGTTAGCGTTCGTATATGAGCCGCAGCTCCGTGCAAGTTTTCACAGATAATGAAATTGATCGGTGCGGCATGGTTTGCGGCCCGAAGAGTCAGTCCGGCAGCCAGATTTCCAACAATGTATTTTAGGGCATTCGCACCGACTGCGGTAGCGCCGATTTCAGCCTCTGCGATGGCCTTGGCCACCGCCGCAGTGTCATTACCATTAATGGCTCGAACCGGCCCGATCGACAGCTCCTTTGCTCCTTCATTGCTGACGATCTGCAAATGGTATTGCCGTCTTTGATTCAGCGTTTCGAGCAAAGCGGCATCGACATCGATAAAGAGGACCTCGTAGCCTGATTCACTGAATAATTGCCCGATAAAACCACGACCGATATTGCCGCCGCCAAAAATCACTGCTTTTTTTGTCATAGTCACTTCTTCTCGTCTGTTTTTTCAGGTTCACTTTTACGGACGGAAATCTGAAACGTTCCATTCGTTGTAATAGGGAGTTTCCTCGTCTTTTTCATATCTAGGGTGACTCCGGCTCCAGAAAGCTGGAAATCCAGTCCCTCGGGAAAATTTTCTTTTTCCCAGTTCAATGACATGATTTTGCGTTTTGGGGGCTGCACCAGCAGTTCCCATTGTTGTGGGAACGTGCAATCCTTGATGTCCTTGTACAAGTTTGGCAGCTGTGGTTCCGGTGCCGCAAACCAGGCCAGCCCCATATCCCCCATGCCGCCAGGCGGACAAAAAACATCTTTCCCCCGGTCATATCCGGCAGTGGCGCCTTTCTGACAAGCAAAATAAATTTCTCCGACATGCGCATTCTCAAGTGAAATTCGTAATTCAAATTCTTGTCCCTGCAGGATTACACAAAACATCAAGATCAGGCAAGCTACTGTTTTCCGCATCATCATCCGTCCTGAAATTTGTAAATTCAATGAAAAAACGGCGGGGTTCAAAATAAGGGTACGCTGCAGAACATAGTTCCGATGGGGTTTAAACGCCCCTTCGAGCCGGGGATCGCACTCGACAAACTATCCACAACAGATTGATATTAAACTAGATGGAGTCTCTGAAATTTAGAGCGTGATTCAAAACAAGGTTACACTTTTGTATTCCAACTTGTCCAGTGGCGACGAGTCATTTGCCTGCACAACTATTACCCGGAAACAGGCCTTTATGAACCACGCCTAAAACATTTACTAAAAATACTCAGCTTCTCTGAAAAGTCAATACCATCTGCACAGATTACTTGAGCTGCTTTGCCTTTTTCAGGAAATTCAGCAGGCAGCTTTTAAGGGTTCTTTTTCACTTCAGAAGGCACCTGCGGCGGCAGCAGATAAACTCCCAAATTACAGGCGACTCTGCGCTCTCCGCCAGGCGGCTGGTTCAACAAACGAATCGTTTCCTGTTTCTCCCCGGGCACCAGATAGGCCAACGAAGTCGATCCGCCGCCATCCATATTGATGCCATCCCATGCACCGGAGTATTTCAACCATTCTCCGACTTCCCGGGAAGTCGCTCCTTCGCTCCAACTTTTTTGACGTCCATCGATAGTCAGCAGAAAAAGAAATTTTTTATCCTGTGAGAGCCCGTAGCCGGTGCGGGGATGCAGCGCTTGATCTCCGCTAACCTGCCCGTTTCGCAGCACAAACGAAAAACCGGAAACCGCAATCTGAATTTTGCTCAGGTCAGCATCCTTCGGTAAGATATCCATACTGACCCCGCCATCGTAATACATCAGAAGAGAGGGGTGCTGATTCCCGCTGCAGACCATTTCTCCGTTCGAAATTGTCAGTCCCAAATGATCTGCATAGGTATGAGTAAATGGTTTGACCCAGGGTCTCCATGGCGAAGCATTAATGGCCAGCACCATATTCAGTCCATATCCTTGATCCTGCCCTTTGGTTGTTCGAGCCTGCTTCAGATAATCCCGAGTGCGCTGACGCCGGGTGCGAATCACATATTCCGGACTATCCGGCATTGCTTTTCCCCAATCCACATCCCTTGGGGTGACATGAAAACGAAGTTCCGGACGGGCAAGATCAATGCGCACAACGTTGATCTTCATCAGACGTGGTTCCTTTACCGCTATCAGCGTTTGCCGGATACCGGGATAAAGTTCCAGAGCTGTAGACCAGTTAAAAAGGCTCTCCTCTGCCAGAAGGGGCAAAGAATACAGTATGGCGAACCAACTGCAAAAAAATCTAAAATACGTTTTCAACACAGAACGATGTTTCCTTGTCTTA
>Ga0172378_10003950_pt1 | contig 13951 bp, 11 predicted proteins | sample GrowelOW332metaG_FD_119755 | JGI IMG/M metagenome (GOLD analysis project Ga0172378, IMG submission 119755) | Groundwater microbial communities from an aquifer near a municipal landfill in Southern Ontario, Canada - Pumphouse #3_1 metaG | ecosystem: Environmental > Aquatic > Deep subsurface >... | reverse complement strand
GGTGGTTGCATTATCCGTTCAGCGTTCCTGGACAAAATCAGCCAAGCCTTCATTACCGATCCTGCACTGAAGAATCTTGTTCTTGACCCGCATTTCGCCAAAATTCTGACCAAAGCGCAGCAGAGCCTAAGGGAAGTGGTAGCCGCTGCCGCCTTGAACGGCATTCCCACCCCCTCGCTTGGGGCTGCTCTCTCCTGGTTTGACAGTTATCGTACCGAGAACCTCCCGGCCAATCTTTTACAGGCACAACGAGACTACTTCGGAGCCCACACGTATGAACGGGTCGACCACAATCGCGGAGAATTCTTTCATACCAATTGGACCGGCCGCGGTGGCAATACCGCATCTACAACGTACAGCATCTAACCTGAGGAGGTTTGTATGGCTCAGCTTTCACTCATGCCAAAAGAGCATGCCCATCTCGATCTGCTCTCTCTCGGTGCTCTGGTGGTCCGCTTGGACCCGGGCATCATCCCCTTTGAATACGCTTCACAGCTCGACCTGCACGTTAGCGGCGGTGAGTTCAATGTAGCGGCAAACCTCAGCAGGGCTTTTGGTCAGCGTACAGCCATCGCCAGCGCCATGGTCGACTACCCTATCGGCTTGAAAATTGAAGCCGAAGTACGGAAAATGGGCGTTTCTGGCTTCTACAAGCGCTTTACCCATGACGGGGTGCGTGGTCCGAACATGGCCCACGTCTATAGCGATCGCGGCCAAGGGCTCAGAGCCCCGGTAGTATTCTATAATCGGGCCAATGAGGCGGCAGCCTTGCTGGATGAAAAGAGTTTCGACTGGGATGCACTGCTCGGCGGTGGAGTCCGTTGGTTTCACAGCGGGGGAATTTTCTCCGCTCTTTCCCCTTCCACACCGGCTTTGATCATCAAGGCGATGCAACAAGCCAAGAAGCAGGGAGCTGTGGTTTCCTTTGACCTGAACTATCGCGAGAAGCTTTGGAAATCGCTTTCCGACAAACCCCAGGAACATGCACAGAAGGTGCTTTCTTCCATCGTCGAGCATGTCGATGTCCTCATTGGAAACGAGGAAGACCTTCAGCTTGGTTTGGGTCTGAAGGGACCGGAGGTGGTGAAAGCCGACAAGCTCGACCCATCCTCCTTCTACGGTATGATGGAGTCGGTACAGAAACGGTTTCCTTCGATCAAGGCAGTCGCCACAACGATGCGTGAGGTGCAGTCGACCAATCGCCATCGCTGGAGTGCCGTGCTCTATCTGGATGGGAAAGGCTATCAGGCACCGACCTGTGAGTTGGATGTCTATGACCGCGTCGGTGGCGGCGATGGATTTGCCAGCGGCCTGATCTATGGACTTTTGGACGGTAGGGACCCTATGCAGGCACTCAGACTTGGTTGGGCTCATGGAGCACTTCTGACCAGTTATCCCGGGGACACTACCATGGCAACCCTCTCCCAGGTCGAAGCACTCGCCCAAGGCGGCAGTGCCCGTATTCAGAGGTAAATGATGCAAGCATTGGTGTTGACCGACTATAAGAACCTTCAGATGCAGGAAGTACCAAAACCAACCTTGCTATCCCCTACCCAGGTGCTGGTACGCATCAAGGCTGCCTCGATTTGCGGCAGCGATGTCCACGGTTATGACGGATCGACCGGAAGGCGCAGACCTCCCATAACTATGGGGCACGAAGGAAGCGGTATCATCGAAGAGGCGGGGTCGCTGGTAACCAATTTCAAGGTCGGTGATCGGGTAACCTTCGACTCGACCATCTACTGCGGGACCTGTTCATTCTGCAAGCAAGGCTTGTTCAACCTGTGCGACAATCGCAGGGTGCTGGGAGTAAGTTGTGCCGATTACCATCAGGATGGCATTTTTGCAGAGTATGCTCTCATTGAGGAACGGGTACTTTTCCACCTACCCCAAGGACTCTCCTTTGAGGAAGCTGCCATGGCCGAGCCTGCAGGGGTTGCCGCTCATGCCATCAGCCTTGCAAGTCCCAAGCTTGGAGAGGATGTGGCGGTGGTGGGCGCCGGCTTGATCGGACTCTTGGTAATCAAGCTTCTCAGGACCATGACAAGCGGAACCATCATCGCCATTGAGATGGATGAACAACGAAGAGAGAAAGCGCTTCAGATAGGTTCTGACGTTGCCCTCGATCCCCGCGACCCTGAATTGATTGCAAAAATTAGAGCCCTTACCAAGGGTGAAATGCTGCCGCTCGTCTATGAGGCGGTCGGGGCAAGCAGCCCGATCAATACGGCTATTTCGCTGGTACGCAAAGGCGGGACGGTAGTTTTGGTAGGAAATATCACCCCAACCATAGAGCTGCCGCTGCAAAGTGTGGTCACCAGGCAGATCAGGTTGCAGGGCTCTTGTGCCATCAACGGGGAGTATCCGGCAGTTCTGAAAATGATGGCTGACAAAAAACTGGATGTTACCGACCTGATCAGCAAAGTCGCTCCCCTGAATGAGGGAAAAATCTGGTTTGACAAACTCTATAACCGAGAGGATAACCTGCTCAAGGTTGTTCTGGTTCCCTGACACAAGAAACACTAAGAAAGAGGCTTGCAGTGAGTACGATACGCTATGCTTTGATAGGATATGGAAAAGTGGCAAAAGTCCATGCCAAGGCCCTCAAGGATGCCAAGGATAGTCTGCTTGTCGCCGTTTGGGGGCGCGATGCGAGCAAGGCACAAGCCTTTGCTACTGAGTTCGGCATTCTTGCTTATACTGATATGAAGGTGATGGTCAAAGAGGCCAAAGTGGATGCGGTGATCATCACCACCCCCCATCCACTGCACAAAGAACATGCCACTGCAGCATTGAAAGCAGGGGCCCATGTATTGGTGGAAAAGCCGATGGCCCTGACCGTCAGTGATTGCGATGCAATGATTGAAACGGCTAAGGAAGAGAAGAAACTACTGTCGGTGATAAGCCAGAGACGGTGGTATCCCGCAACCTTGCGCATCCACAAGGCCATCGAAGAAGGGAAACTAGGCGTTCCGATGCTCGGCCAGGTCACCATGCTTGGATGGAGGGACGAGGAGTACTACAAGAGTGACCCTTGGAGGGGCAGCTGGAGTCTCGAAGGTGGTGGGGTGTTGATAAACCAGGCCCCTCATCAGCTGGATCTGCTGCATTGGTTCCTTGGTCCGGTAAAGGAAGTGTATGCCCAATGGGAGAACATCAACCATCCCTATATTGAAGTTGAGGATAGCGCAGTGGCCGTTGTCAGATTTGAAAGCGGTGCCATGGCCTCCATTCTGGTCTCCAACTCCCAAAAGCCCGGCATCCATGCCAAGGTCCATGTCCATGGTTCTTCTGCCTATTCGGTAGGAGTGCAAACCGACGGAGGTGCGATGTTCATTGCAGGACGCAGCAGTATCCTTGAGCCGCCGGTAAACGACCTGTGGACGATTGAGGGCGAGCAGCAGAACCTGAGCCGCTACAAGGAAGAGGACACGGCATTCTTTGCATCCATCGATGCGATTGTCTACTTCTTTTCCCGCCAACAGGAACATTTCACCCAAGCAATCCTTGGCAACGAAGTTCTGATAAGCTCGGGTGAGGAAGGAAGGGAGACGGTAAAACTCATCGAGGGTATGTACCGCAGCCAGAAAGAGGGAAAGCCAATCCGCTATTGACCAAGGAACCCATGAGGGAAGTTTTTCTCCTGGAGCATCAGCTCATACCTGGTGCTTCTTCCACCACTTTCGGATTGTTTGAGGACACCTTTATTAATCATATCCTTGATGTCCCGCATCGCGGTATCATGACTGCAATGCGTGAGTTTAGCCCACTTCTGAGTAGTCAAGGATCCATAAAAATCGGTAGTCAACCTCTCTAGCATGGAACATTGACGTTCATTGAAAGACAACCTTTCAAACATATGTTTGACTTGCAGGGTTCGTTTGCAAGTCTCTACCACTCGCTCTTGAGCCTCTCGTATTTGTCCAAGATACCAGCGTATCCAGTTGGTGCAATCAAGATTCCCCTGTTGTGCTTGACGAAGCTGTTCATAGTACTCGCTCTGATGCTTCTTAAGTTGCGTTGATAGGCTGAACAATACCTGGTTGCTATCATGATGCTGATTCAGTACGTAGTCTCCTATGGTTCTCGCCAATCTCCCATTCCCATCCTCGAATGGATGGATGGTGAGGAACCAAAGATGTGCTATAGAACTACGAATTGAATCAGGGATGGCACTTGGCGCATTGATCCATGTCAAGAATGTCTCCATATGCTGATGCACAACTTCAGCAGGAGGTGCTTCAAACAGAACTTCTTCATTCTTAGAAGATCCAGAAACCACAGCTATTGATTCGGTCCTGTATGCCCCCGCATGAATAATGAAAGGCCCACTCAGATTTTGTGGGAATAATGTCCGATGCCAAGAGAAGATCCTTTGATGTGTCAGCGGCAGAGAACTTTTTAAGGCATCCAATAAGGTTTCAACCACACCTTCTATATGGGGACCTGAAAGGTGCATCGATGCATTGGGAACCTGCAACCTGCGGCAGAGTGAAGAATAAATTTTCAGTTGTTCGAGAACTTCCCCTTCAATTTCATGCGAATGATAGATTTCATCCGTGAATATTCGCGCTTCCAACTCCTTGATTTCCGAAATTCCCAGTTGGGCAAGCAACGTCTCCACCGTACCTTGCGCATGAGAAACCTCATCGATACATGTAAGCAGAGAAGAAGCATCATAGGTGAATTGAGGCCAGTCTGGATGCTGCCAAATATAACTACTCATGGTAGCATCATAGCCTGTGTGCGTAGAATAAGCAACCTAATCTACGCACAATTGCCGCATTTCTTGCGTAGATTAGACTCTCTATTCTACGCAAACGTGATATACCCAGATACCGAGCTGCAAAATCCTCAGTCTGAAGCTCTGTCTTGTTTCAGCAGCTGATACAGTGTTGCAGCCAACGGGACGCCGAAAAGAACTCCTGGAATTCCGAACAGTCCGGCACCAAGAATAACTGAGGCAAAGACCCAAACTCCCGGCAGGCCTACCGAGCTACCCACAACACGGGGGTAGATGAGGTTGCCTTCCAATTGCTGTAGAATAACCAAGAAGAGCAGAAAAAAGAGGGCAAGACGCAGGCTTTGCCCGAAAATCAGCACAAAGCCGATCGCCCCTCCGAGATAGGCTCCCACCAAGGGGATGAGAGCGGTCATGCCTACTACCGAACCAACGGTAAGGGCATAGGGAAATCGGAAAAGCAGCATTCCCAAGGTGCACAGTGATCCCAAAATGATGGCTTCAAGGAACTGACCGGTAAAAAACTTGGAGAAGGTTTTGTTTGCTACCTGCATCGTGGAAAACAGCTTTTGATAGTGTTGCTCCGGCATGAATCGTTTGGCCAGATAGTCAAGTTGGCGTACCAGCCGATGCTTGCCGAAGAGCAGGCACAAACTGAAAATCAAAGCAACCACGCTGGTTGCAATCCCACTGATGGCTCCCCCCAACAGCGAGAAGGTATAGTCGGCAAGCTTCGGTGAGGATGCCTTGAACTCCTCAATGGCGGTATTCACATAGGTCTCTACCATTGCAAAGCCTTGTGCAAGCTCAGGCCTGCGGCTCACAAACTGCTCTAGTGAATCTGCACTTTCTTCATAGAGTACAGGCAGGTTGCTGCTGAACTGCCTGATGGCAAAGCCAAGTTGGGGGATCAGCAGAACCAACACTCCTGCTATGATAAGGAGAAAGAGACACAGTGAAATGAGGGTGGCAAGAGAACGGGCAACCATCGGGCTCTTGATGCGCTTACGAAAACGAACCTCCAGCTTTTTGGCGGGAATATCGACCAGATAGGCAATTATCAAACCAAGGAGCAGAGGTTTGAACAAGCTGAACACAAAAGAGCAAGTGTTCATGACCGTTGAAAAGTATACGACCACCAAGGCCAATACGGCTCCAATAACCAATAACTGCAGTATTTTTTGATAGGTATTCCTTTGCATCACGTGCTCCCTTAAGCGTTGAGTATTGCACACAGACTCACGCTTTGCAAATCATAAGGCAATGAGAAATGCCATGCATATCCAGACAAATATCCCTCCACATTGCTGCCCGAAGAACACTCGCTCTGACTCTTGTCCCGTGTTATTACCCAGACAATTTTCAAGCACGAAGGAATTTTGCGTGGTATACTGGCCCGTAACAAAAGGAGATTGTTGCTATGAAAAAAATGTGTTCAATTCTCTGTGTCTTGCTCGTTGCAGGCTCTATGCTTTTTGCAGCAGGCGCTGCAGAACAGCCGAAAGCAGGGGATGCAGGCCTTTCGGGAAAACTGGTGATTTACACCTCGATGTATGACGATGTCATTGAAGCTATTGATGAAACCCTCGAAGAGGTATTCCCAACTGTTGATATTGAATTCTTCTATGGTGGAACCGGTACCCTTCAGGCCAAGATTGCAGCAGAATTCGCAGCTGGCAAACTCGGATGTGACATGCTTATGGTCGCCGATCCCTCCTACGCTCTTGAACTCAAAAAAATGGGAGTGCTTCAGCCGATCATGATCAACAACGCAGCCGATCTGGCATTCGATTATGATAAGGAAGGGTATTGGTATCCTGTACGTATCAGCAACATGGTACTGGCCTACAATCCCGCTAAGTTTGCCAAGACCGATATCCCCAACTCTTTCTATGACTTTGCCAATGACAAGCGTGTTGAAGGCATGGTCAGTATGTCCAACCCCTTGACCAGCGGCACCGCCCTGGACACCATCAGCGCCCTGAAGGACAAATATGGCTACGAATACTTCACCGCCCTTGGCAACCAGAAAGTAAAGATTGAGAGCGGCTCGGTCGCCCTGACCAAGCTTGAGACAGGCGAATGCAAAGTCATCATGATTCTTGAGGAATCGGTTCTGCAGAAGCGTGAGATGGACAAGTCCAAGATTGAGGTAATCTACCCCACCGATGGAACCATCGTTGTTCCCTCACCGATCATGTCGATCAACGACCAATGGAGTCCCAGCAAGAACAGTGCTGCCGCCAAGGCTGTCACCGAGTGGTTCATGAGTGATGAAGGACAGGCCAACATCGTCAAGGCTTGGATGCACTCTGTTTCCGCCAAGTACCCCACTCCTCCCTATGATGCCATTCCGACCAAGGAAATCCTGAAGAACACCATTCCCGTCGACTGGCAGGCAACCCTTACCTTGCGCGAAGAACTTCGCACCAAGTTCCAGGAAGCTGTAGCCAAGAAATAAGTACCTCAGCATCTTGAGGCGGGAGTCTTCTTAAGAGGGCTTCCGCTTTCTTGTTCAAAGGAGCTCTCACTATGCAATCGCTCAAAATCCGTGCCCCTCAGCAAGTAGGGAAACACCGATGGTTTCTTGACCCAAAGTGGATTATCATTCTTGGCATTGTCGGATTCCTTCTGGTCTTTCAGGTTTTCCCCCTTCTCTATCTGGTATTCCGTGCCTTCTTTTCGACGGGAAAGTTCTCTCTTGAGGCCTTCAAGCGCGTATATACCTATCCCTTGAACTGGTCGGCTTTGACCAATACAATCGTCGCTGCGACCTTTTCCATGGTCTTCGGCGTCCTGATAGCCTTCCCCTTGGCTTGGTTGGTAGGCCGGACGAACCTGTATGGAAAGAAATTCTTCCGCACCCTGTTTGTCGCCACCTATATGGTTCCCCCGTATGTCGGAGCCATGGCTTGGATGCGGCTGCTTAACCCCACCGTCGGTTCCATGAACATGTTTTTCATGAAGATTTTTAATCTGGGATCGGCACCTTTTGATATCTATACGATGGGTGGCCTGATCTGGGTACTCACCGGATTCTATTACCCCTATGCCTTCATCACCATCAGCCGGGCGATGGAGAAAATGGATCCCTCCTTGGAGGAGGCCTCGCGAATCAGCGGGGCGAGCCCGCTCACTACACTGCGTACCATCACCCTTCCGATGATGCTGCCCTCCATCGTGGCAGCAGCCCTTTTAGTTTTCGTGGCAGCCGGCTCGTGCTACGGCATCCCCTCGATCATCGGAGTACCGGGCCAGATTCATACGGTTACCACAAGAATCATTGACTTCGTCTATATTGGCAGTCAGGAAGGGCTCACCGATGCCACAACCCTGGCAGTCTTCTTGATGATCATCGCCAACGTAGTGCTCTATCTGTCCACGTTCTCGATCGGTAAGAAGCAATACATCACCGTCAGCGGCAAATCGACCAGACCCAACATCGTTGACCTGGGCAGGTGGAGAATCCTCATTACTGCCGTGGTGGTGATCTTTGCTCTGGTGGTAGTCATCATTCCCTTTGTGACCGTAGCCCTTTCCAGCATTACGGTGAACTTGGGTGAGTCGGTATTCTCCGAAGGCAATATCACATTCAGGTATTGGGAACGTATCTTCACCCGCAAGTCAATTCTCAATTCGACGAAGAACAGCTTGATTACCGCTGTGATGGCTGCCACCTTCGGACTGCTGATCTCCTGTATGATGGCCTACCTGTTGGTACGTACCAACGTCAAAGGAAAGAAGCTTCCCGACTTCATGATTACTGTGGGAAGTGGGACTCCATCCGTCGTCATTGCGCTCGGCTTGATCATGACAATGAGCGGCAAGTTCGGCATCAACATCTACAATACGCTGACCATCATGGTAATCGCCTACATGATCAAGTATATGATGATGGGTATGCGAACGGTGGTGAGTGCGTTGACGCAGATCAGCCCATCCTTGGAGGAGGCATCCCAGATATCGGGAGCCTCGTGGCTGAAAAGCATGAAGAATGTCACCCTGCCCCTCATTGCTCCCGCTCTGGTTGCAGGTTGGTTCTTGATCTTCATGCCCTGCTTCTACGAACTGACCATGTCCACCTTGCTCTACTCAACCAATACCAAGACGCTTGGGTATGAGCTGTATACGTATCAGACCTACCATAACCAGCAGACTGCCTCAGCCTTGGCGACTGCGATCCTGTTCATCGTCTTCGGGATCAACTGGTTGTTGAACAAGCTCACCGACGGTGAATTCTCAATCTAAACGAGGTGCATGATGTCTAGAATTGTAATCAAGGATGTGAAGAAAGCCTTTGGAGAGGTAGTTGTCCTCTCCTCCTTCAATGCAGAGTTCGCCGATGGTGAGTTTGTCACACTCCTCGGTCCCTCCGGTTGCGGCAAGACCACGATGCTGAGAATGCTTGCAGGATTCGAGAAACCCACCGAAGGGGAGATATTCATCGGTGATAGGGAGGTAAGTTCAACCAAAGACTTTGTTCCTCCTGAACGTAGAGATATCGGGATGGTGTTTCAGTCCTATGCCGTTTGGCCGCATATGACGGTGTTTGAAAATGTCGCCTACCCGCTGAAGATGAAGAAAATGCACAAGGATGAAATAAAGAAGCTGGTGGAAGAGGTACTGGAAACTGTTCACCTATCCCAGTATGCCCAGCGCATTCCCAGCCAGCTCTCCGGAGGCCAGCAGCAGCGAGTAGCCCTCGCCCGAGCTCTGGTGGCAAAACCGCAGTTGCTGCTGCTCGATGAACCGCTGTCCAACCTCGATGCGAAGCTGCGCGACTCGATGCGCTTCGAGATCAAGGATATCCAGAGGCAGCTTGGTATCACCGTCGTGTATGTCACCCACGACCAGATGGAGGCAATGACGATGAGCGACCGTGTCATTGTCATCAACAAGGGCGTAATCCAGCAAATCGGGAAGCCTACCGATATCTACCGTCACCCCGCCAACCAGTTCGTCGCAGACTTCGTGGGAAAAATCAACTTCCTGGAAGCTACCAGCAAGGACAAGGTGATAACCTTCAAGAAATCGGGTCATCAACTGCCGTATGAAGGAAAGCTGACAGGGGATGTCGTGGTAGGCATCAGACCGGAGAATGTGCGTTTTGTTTCAATGAAAGGTGATTTCGAAGGGAAACTTATCAGCAAGTTCTACCTTGGGGATGTGAATGACTGCCGCCTCGATCTGGGTGGAGAGGTGATCAGGGTGATTGCAGAACCAACGAGTTTTGATTCATCCAACGTAGGAGAGACTTTTCTGCTGCGCGTTGATGAATATTCTGTATTCAAGGACGATGGCGACGATTCGTATTCCAAGATTCTCACGTAAGAGGACCATACTATGGCACAAGAATTGAGAATTATCACAACCGGGGGCACCTTTGACAAGCAGTACGATGCGATCAGCGGGGAACTCACGTTTCGTGAGTCCCAGCTCCCTCGTATTCTGGGCCAGTCACGCTGTACGCTCACCGTCCACCTGGAAGGGCCGCTTGCGGTGGACAGCCTCTATATGACAGAGGAGCAGCGTCATGAAATTGCCAGGACGTGCCTGCATAGTGCCGAGGACAGAATCATCGTCGTCCACGGCACCGATACCATGTGCAATACTGCAAAGGTGATAGCAGAAACCCTAGGCAAGGAGAACACCAAGACTGTGGTGCTTACCGGCGCCATGATTCCCTACTCATTGGAGGGATCTGACGCCATCTTCAACCTAGGGACTGCCATCGCTTCGGTCCAGTTGCTTCCAAGCGGAGTCTACCTGACCATGAGTGGAAGAATCTTCAGCTGGGACAACTGCCGAAAGAACAAGGAAAAGGGAATATTTGAGACCCTTACCTAGGTAAAGGTCTTTGACAGGAGTGTTTGATCGCGACCTGCTGCTTCTTGTCAGCAGAAAGGATCAGGCTGCTCATCACCTCAACCACATGGCGGGCAAGAACACCGCTGGCGCGATGGTCTGAGCCTTCTACAATCGATTGGGCAATATCGGCCACACCCAAGCCTCGGGAGTTTTCGGCATAGTCGAAGAGCAGGGGAATCTCCTTCCACTCCTTGGTTCCTTTCCTGCAAAACAGGATGGGACCGCCGAAGGTATTGGGATCGGGAACCTGCAGAGACCCCTCGGTACCGTAGATTTCCAAGCGGGGCATGCTGTGATGCCAGATATCGAAGCTGGTTACCAGTGTGGCAACAGCTCCCGACTCAAAATGCAAGGCTCCTGCAATGTGGGTGGCAACCTCAACGTCGATGACTTCTCCCTTCTTGGGCTCACTGGTGACGGTCCTCGTCTCAAAGCTCTTCTGGGCATACCCGGTCACCGAGTCAACAGGCCCCAGCAGATTCACCATGGCAGTGATGTAGTAGGGACCCATATCGAACAAGGGACCGCCACCTACCTGATAGTAGAAGGCCGGGTCCGGATGCCAGCTCTCATGGCCGTGGTTCATCATAAAGGCAGAAGCGGCTACAGGCCTGCCGATCCACCCATCATCGATGAGCTTGCGACACGTCTGGATTCCCGCACCAAGGAAGGTATCGGGAGCACACCCAAGACGCAGTTGCTTTTTCTGAGCCAGCTCAACCAGAGCTGAGGCCTGTTCAACATTCAGAGAGAGGGGCTTCTCCACGTAGACGTGCTTACCCGCCTCCAAGGCTTGCTTGCACAGTGCAAAATGACTTTGCGGCGTTGTGAGATTGAGCACCAGGTTGATCGCAGGGTCCCCTAGCAGAGCCTCTACATCAGCGTACTGCTTGACTTTATACTGCTCGGCTACGCTAGCTGAACGTTCACTGAGCAGGTCGACCACCCCGACCAGCTCGACTTTGTGGGAAAACACCTTGGTCAGGTTCTCCAAGTAGATTCCGCTTATCTTTCCAAGCCCTATGATTCCAACTTTGAGTTTATCCATATCAGAACATCTTCCTTTCACTGGCGAATCGGTCGATCGTCAATCCTTGCTGTAGGGCAATCTGTTTCCCTTCGGCTGCCCACAGAAGGCCCCGTTTCATCAGGTCCCATGCCTCAGGTATGTCAAAGATATCATCGTGGTGTCCCAGTGAGTTGTAGAAAACCCTTCCATGGCCCCATTTCTTTGTCCATACGACCGGCATCTCAACCTGGCCATTGGTACTGTGGTACCAATCGACAGTGGGAAACGTCGTAGTGGCAAGTACTTCCACCACGGGATCGACATGTAAATAGTACTGTTCACTGACCACATCGAAGTCCTTGATATCCTGTATCAGTTCACTGCTGCCCTGCTTGATATGCACCTTGTACGGAACTCCATCGGCACCCGGGTGGGCAACCCAATTGCCGCCCATGATGAACTGCCACAATACATTGGTACGGAATGCATCACACATTCCCCCATGGCAACCGGCCACCCCCACTCCGCTCCCGATCGCATCGGCTAGATGGTTCGTCAGCTTGGAGTGCAGTTCGCCCATGGTCCAGATGGGAATGAACAGGTCGAGGCTGAACAAATACTCCCGGTCCTGGAGAATGTCGAGCGAGCGTTCGACTCGTACCTCAAATCCAGCTTCTGCAAGAAACGTGGAAAAACGCTTTGCAACCAACTCCGGTTGGTGACCATCCCAGCCACCAACCAACAAAAGAGCTTTTTTCTCTGCCATGCTGACTCCTTACTCCAATTCCGTATAGTGCAAGAATGCAAAATCAGCGCTCTTTCCAAAGCCTGTCATATCCTGGCAGGAGAGCGTGAAGAATGCACCGGTAAAAGCCGTATTGTCCAATCGGTCATCGCTGATACGCAGTGCATCACTATCCTGACCGTATTGGATGTACTGTTTGCCATCCAAGGAATAGAAAAACCTGACAATCCCATAGTCGGTCTCAACGCGCAGGTACAGCGAGGTAGCGTCCCCGACTACAACCGGCTCAAACGGTTCATCGTGCTTGCCGTTGTCGCAACTGAGCAGACAAATCACCTTCCCCAGCACTTCATCATGGCTGAAACGGAGGTAGTAATACTGACGGGTTCCGTAGTAGTAGGAAAGGCCGGCCATATGTTTGTACCAGGATGGATCGAAATCGACCTTGGTGGTAACGGTACATTTGAAAGCCTGCTGCCTGCGTCCCACTGATGCCTGGGTAAAGGTGGAATTGGGGCTCTCCTTGCCGTAAAGGCGAAGGTATCCCTTGCGTGCTTTCAGTGAAAGAACATCCTCTCCGAGAGGCATACGCAGCGTCTGGAAATCGACAGGCAACCGGGGGCCATCGAACGTGTAGTGAATATCCACAAGACCTGCGGGCATTGCATCAAACGGGGACTCAAAGAAAGTTCGTGGAGCATTGCCGCCGCCTTTGATCCTCGGCCACAAATCCTCATCGAAGACAATATTCTGGATGGAAGTCTCCCGCCCAAGCATACAGTGCTTATCCACCGGGCGGCCACAGAGATGGACCATCGCCCACTCACCGTTTTGCATCTGCACCAAGTCAGCATGACCGGCCTTCTGGATCGGAAGGTCGGGTCTATCCCTGCTGGTGACCAAAGGATTGCCCGGCATCTCCTCATAGGGACCATCAATGGATATTGAGCGGGCTACCGACTCTGCATGATTGTAGAAGGTTCCCCCTTCGGCTACCAGCAGATAGTAGTATTTGCCGATGTGGTAGAGATGGGGTCCTTCAGTCCAACCCAGTTCAGTTCCTTTGAAAATAAGCTTGGGTTCACCGGCGCAGCAGCCCATTTTCATGTCGAACTCTTCCAGCACGATGCCGGCAAACCGGCTGTGGCCCTTTCGGAAATCGGTGGTCATGGTAACCACATACTTGCGTCCGTCATCGTCGTGGAAGAGCGAGGGATCGAAACCATAGCTATTGAGATAGATCGGCTCGCTCCATGGTCCGGTGATGGAAGCAGCGGTAACCAAGTAGTTGTGGGTATCCTTGAAGTGATCCTTGGTATGCACGATGGTGTACAGCAGGTAAAAGGTTCCCTTGTCATAGGTAAGACAGGGGGCCCACACTCCGGTGGAGTCGAGACAACCACGCATGTCGAGCTGGCTCACCCGATCAAGCGGCCGGGTAAGGAGCGTCCAGTTCACCAAGTCTTTGCTGTGGTGAATCTGCACCCCTGGAAACCACTCGAAGGTCGAGGTGGCGATATAATAGTCATCCCCAACCCGAAGGATGGAAGGATCGGGATTGAAACCTTTGAGAATTGGATTTGCTACG
>Ga0172378_10003949_pt1 | contig 13953 bp, 9 predicted proteins | sample GrowelOW332metaG_FD_119755 | JGI IMG/M metagenome (GOLD analysis project Ga0172378, IMG submission 119755) | Groundwater microbial communities from an aquifer near a municipal landfill in Southern Ontario, Canada - Pumphouse #3_1 metaG | ecosystem: Environmental > Aquatic > Deep subsurface >... | reverse complement strand
TTCTTCAGATGGTCTAGTGGTAGGCTATGCGATTGATCCTGAGGATTATGGAATCATGAAAAACTTGACTTCTATTGATTCATCCTATTCTGCGAAGGGAGAAGAATATGGTTATGCGGCTAGAATTTCAAAGATCACGGTAGATGGAAAAGATCATACAGAATATGATTACTTTGATATGAATGATCGAATGGCTCCAGTTATCAAAACAACGTTCTTAAATCCAGAATCAAAAAGAACGGTTTTCCCAGATGAGTTAGTGATTGAATTTTCTGAAGCAATTGACTATGAAAAAATAAAATCGATTGATGGTTTTATTTCTTTTGGCATCGATGGTGATTGGGGTGTCACAGATTTAACAAATGCTCATTGGAGCGAAGATGGAAAAACGCTCTCTTTATATATTTCTCAGGGATCAAAATTATTTGATCGAGCAAATCCTGGGGATTCACTCCGTCTTGAAAAAGTAAAAGATGGTATTTTGGATCTTGCAGGTAATACTGTATCTGAAACATCTCCTGTGGTTATGATTCAAGGCGATCCTCGAGTGGTTATGGAAACGGCCTCTTTAGTCAGCTTAGAACGTGCTGTATTACTTGCCGATAAAGCTGCTTTTACAGAACGCTTTTTCCCTCCTGGAACTTCAGTAGAAGAAGAAATGGGTAAGTCTTTAGGTGTTATGTTAGATGTTGCTTTTTCTACCATTCTAGGTGATTCCGCAAAAGAAGAAGTGGATTTGAATAGTGCTGGCTTATATTGGGAATTATATGTATACACTAATCTTGGAGCCTATGTTGCAAGTGCTAAAGGCGAGATAAAATGTGATGATGATTCTTTTGGTGGTAATTGCTTTGAAAACCAAAATCGACTTTATCTAAGATGGAATATGCGTTCCGAAGAAGGACGTAAAGTTGGTGTTGGTGTATATGTTGCTAAGTTTATGATTAAAGTATATGGTGCTAGAGAGTCATATGAAACGTACCGTGTCTTTAATTGGGGTATTAAATCTGGAAAAGATGGCTTAAGTTTAGAATAAGGTGCTGGAGGATAAAAACATGAAAAATAAAATGAAATTATTAGCGATGAGCTTTCTGCTTATTTCTATCGGAGCTCAGGCTCAAACGATTGATCCTCCATATTCTGCAGGAACGGGTATTTGGATTCAACAGGTTGGTACGTTGTACCCATCTAATCCAACGTCTGCAACTCTTTATTATACGCTTTATAGTAAAGAAAATCGTGTAAAAAGTGTGGATTATTACTATGACGGCAATGGTTATTTGCAGCTATCAAATAAGGTCACTTTGTGTAAAACGACAGATGGCCTTGTTGGTGCTGATGGTATTGTGCATCATCCAGATAATGATTTATTAATTGCCGCACAGGGATCAAAAATTCATAAAGTCAATAAATCCGTAGGTCCAGGTAATAACTGTCTTGTAAAAACGGTAACAGGAAATAATTATACTGGAAACTATCATTTGATGATGGATCCAACAAATGAAGTAGTATGGGGAGCTGGAATTCCTGGAACACTTTCTTCTTATAAAACGACAGTTGACCCAGCAAATTCAAGCTTACGTGATGGTAAACAAGTACAATTAAAACAGAAAGTACGTAATGATCGTTTTGATCCTAATCGTTTATCTACGATTATCTGGGATGAAGATGGTACTGCTTTTTATACTTATTCTGATTATTTTGGCGGCGGTTGTGAAGCCAGTGTCGGTGGGGTTCAGGGAGTTGGTCCATGTAGTGCTGAACAACAAAAAAAATCTAGATCTAAGGCTCATTTTGGCATGTTCTCTGATACGATTCCTCAAGGGGCAAAGGGAAGTGCTATCGATATCATTCAAACAAGTATTTTAATTGATTCATTAGAAGGTGCTCATGGTGGTACTTATGATACCTATTCAAAGACGATCTTTGTATTTGGTGGTTCTAAAATTGTTCAAATAGACCCAAGAACAAGGAAAGTGGTGGCCTCTATTGATTTACGTCAGTACTTTTTTATTGAATCCCTTGATAAATTAACTATGCCTAGAACTAAAGAAAGTGATTACTCTTATGTAGGTTGGCGTCTGGACCAGGGAACGGTAGATGGTTTAGGTCATTTATTTGTGGCTAGTAATACAGGGCATTTGATTTTTATTGATTATACCTCAAATCCAAACAAGTACATTAATGATAATATTCATATTCACATGCAATGGTTAGATAACTATTTGGATGATGTGGCTCCTCTTTCTGGAGTGGGTTCTTCAAGGCATAATGCTTCTACTGGTACAGATGAAGAGTATTCAAGTAGTAGCCGTAACTATAGTTCAAGTAGCCATGCTCTAATCGAATCTTCAAGTAGTGTGATTACTAGTAGTTCCTCTGGTGGAGGAACAGGAAGTAGTTCTTCTGGTGGCGGAACAGGAACTAGTTCCTCTGGTGGAGGAACAGGAAGTAGTTCTTCTGGTGGCGGAACAGGAACTAGCTCTTCTGATGGCGGAACAGGAACTAGTTCTTCTGATGGCGGAACAGGAACTAGCTCTTCTGATGGCGGAACAGGGACTAGCTCTTCTGATGGCGGAACAGGAACTAGCTCTTCTGATGGCGGAACAGGAAATAGTTCCTCTGATGGCGGAACAGGAAGTAGCTCCTCTGGTGGAGGAACAGGAAGTAGTTCCTCTGGTGGTGCTGGCACGGGAGATGATTTAAGTAGTTCATCTAGTTCAGGAACAGGTTCTGGTTCTGGTGATGATATTAATTTCTCGAGCTCTTCTAGTAAGCAATATGTTGGTTTTGATGATTTTGATATTGATGACGATGATGATCCTCTTCCATATCCAAGTGATGATAAGAGAGAAAAAGGCGATACTTTAGTTATCGGTGGCTCTGTCTTAAATCCTGTGGACGCAGAACCTGGAACTCCTGGAACAATTACGATTGGCGGCAATGTCTATGATACGACATTACCTGGTTCTTCTTTAGATGGATTCGGTGGAAATACTGGATCAGAAAAGGAAGCCGTGAATGTGGGACAAGTCATAGAAGTCACACTCTCTGGAGATAAATTGCTTGATTATTTGAATATTTCCTCTGGTGATCCTATAATCATCACAGGTGTTGGTGGTATTCAGATTATTGATCCAAATAATCCAAATGACCCAAGTACAAAGAAAACCATTATTTCTTCTGGAAATGATGTGAAGATTCTGATTACTAGTGACTCTGTTGTTATGGGCGGTCAGATTTACGTTCAAAATGAGTTAGGTGAAACAGTTATTTTTGACGGGTTCAATTTCTTAGATCCTATTCCAGATGCTTTAGTTGGCTTTATTAAAGATACTGAAGGGGATGGAAAACTGGATATGGTAGAAGTGGTGCTTAATGACCCATTACCTTCAAAAATGACAGTGACTGCCATGGCTATTGTGGTGAATGGAGATACATTAAATGTCACTTCTGTTCCTAATTTGAATAAGGATCGCATCACTGTAGATGTCACTAGCTTAAATTTCCCGGATAAATTCCCTGAAGATGCTTATGTGATTGTGACTTATACCGATACAGAAACGAATACTTCATATAAACGTAATGCTTCTCTTGTGGAAGTCGGTGGTCATGTGATTAAGCAAGCCAATGCAATTAGAAATGCTTCTGGTCAAGACTCTCTGTTTATTGAGTTCAACATAGACTTATTGCCAGCAGATGTTTCTCAGGCAGACTTTATCATTATGTTGAATAAAAATGGGTTTGACTTGGATCAAGTCAGTTCCGTTTCGATGCCAACTAAAAATTTAATTATAATCACTGGAGATTCGCTTGGTTTAAGAGGAGCTGATCGAGATAGTATATCTTTATACCCAAGCGTCTCGTTTACGAATTTACCTTATATGACTTCAGATGAATACAGTCGTCAGATAGTTGTAAAAGTAACGGATCGTTTACCAACAGCTAGTTACGTAGAATATTACGATACTGATGAAGATGGTATTTTGGATCAAATTGTAACCGTATTTCCTGATAGTATTTCTGAAGAAGACAAAAATAAACTCTATATGTCCTTCCCATGGTACAGCTTTAGAGGTATGTTAATTCAGTTACAAGCTCAACCTGCAAGTTTGGAAATCGATCCGAAAGATCCTAAACGTGTCATTTGGAATGTTCAATCGGATATAAAACTAGCAACTGGTCTTACTAGCATTAGTGATGAAATGCCACAAGCCACCATCTATACATACTATGATGTGATGGGTTATACTTTCGTGGCTGAGAATACTTCTCCAATCAGAGATAAAATGGCTCCAGTCATTACGGCGGCAAACCTCCGTTATGGAGATGGAGTTGATACTTTGATTGTTTCATTCTCTGAAATCGTAAATTCTTCAAAACTCTCGGGTAAAGATTACTTCTCTTATATCCATGGACAAGATACGATTAACTTAGTTCCTTCAAGAATTGAATGGTCAAACGATGGATCTTCTGCAAGGTTGGTTTTGAATACAGGCTTTAATACTATTCTTCCAGGTGATTCTCTCATGATGATTTCTGGAAAGGATGGATCTATTAAAGATAATGCAGGCAATATCGCAGGAGAAATTCCTTCACCAGTTGTGATTACAGGCTTCTTAAATCAATTGGTGCACTCTGTGAAAATGGGATCCTTAAATTCAGAAGACGAAACTCTTCGAGAATTAAGTTCTGTATCGCTGAGTTATTTACCAAGTTCGACACGAAAAGAAGACTTGGAGGAAAAAGGCGTTCTTGGGCATTTAGTGGAATTAGGTCAGCGCTTTGTACCGCAGTTAATAGATGCGGCCCAAGTGGATCCTAATGGAGAAGTAAATCCTTCGATATTAGATTCATTAGATCCTGCTAAAGTGATGCTTTCCTTTAGTGTAAGATATTTTGATCATGTCGGTCAATATGTGAATGACACAGTAATAAGCGTTGCATGTAATAGCCCTAAATTTGGAGGCAATTGCTTGAATACAGATCAAAAGCTCTTTGTGAACTGGAATTTCAAAGATAGATCTGGTCGCTTTGTAGGAGCTGGAGTTTATCTAGTTCAATTTAAGCTTGTTGTTCGCTATGAAAACAAACGAATTGAAGAAGAATTGATTGATAAGTGGGGTGTCCGTCGTAGTAAAAAAGGAACGGTGCCTCTCAATGAGTAACATCTAAAAAAAAGAACCCCAATCGGGGTTCTTTTTTTTATTCATAAAGTTTTATTTATTGATAGCCGCTAAGAATGCGTCTTTCTTTTCTTGAAGAAATTCGCGGCTGTTGTATTTTCGAATTCTTCTAAGCGCTTGGTCACGAAGCTGACGTACGCGTTCATGAGAAATATTCATAGATTCGCCAACTTCTCTAAGTGTTTGAGGCGCTTCTTGATTGATACCAAAAATACCAGTAATCACTTTAGCTTCTCTTTCTGGAAGTTGTTCCATAAGGTCTCTAGCAAGTGCTTCTACGCTTTGAATTTCAGAATCAGCTTCTGGGTTTGTAGTGGTATTATCGGCAAGCACTTCGGCGTATGTGGCTTTTGAATCAGCTTTCAAAGGGCTATCAAAAGAAACACCTCTTTGGCCAATTTGAATTAACTCGCGAATTTCTTCATTGATTTCTTTTCCGCGAGATTGTTCGTGCAAAGCTTTACGGACACGTAAGTGTTGGTTGGCTGGTAGACGAATTAAGTTACCTTGTTCATTAATGGCTCTGGTGATATAGGCTTTAATCCACCAAACACCATAACTAATGAATTTTAAACCACGAGTATGTTCAAATGATTCAATGGCACGAACGAGGCCCATGGCGCCTTCACTCACTAGATCTGGAAGAGGAATAGGGCATCCACGATATTGAATTGCCACTTTTAATACAAAGCGCATATTTGCAGAAATTAATTTTTTACGAGCAATCTTATCGCCTTCTTTTGCTTTTTGAAACAAAATTTGTTCTTCTTCTCTAGAAAGGGGCGCCGTTTTTCTAATGTCTTCGAGATAACGTTTTAGAGTAGTATCAGTAGAATCTATATGCATGCTTAAAAATCCTTATTATCAATCCATAATATCGCTTTTTTAATGAGCAAGGAGTGTGCCAAAAGTGTAAAATATTTGTTGTTATCATAATTTGGCGTTTTTTAATATATAAAATAGTCATTAAAAGATGACTAAGTAATATAAAAATGACATTAATAGCAAAAATGTAAGAAAATAAAACGTCTGTATTTCTCTTTTTCACTGAATTCGTATATTTGCGTTTATGACAATTAAAGAGCCTACGCAATCGGTTTGGAATCGTTTTTGGCAGCAAAAAAACGATATGGAAAAAGTTTACCCATCTTCTCCTTCAGTTTTTAAATCCATAGAAAAACACTTCAATTTAGATGGAATGAAAATTCTAGAAGTTGGAGCTGGAACTGGAAGAGATAGTGTTGAATTAGCTCGCCGAGGGGCTGAAGTTTATGTTTTGGATTTTGCTGAAAATAGTTTGAAAATCATTAATTCCCTGCGAATCAAAGAAGGTCTTTATGACCAAATTCATTTGATTCGTGGAGATGCTTTTGCTTCTCCATTTCCTGATAATACGTTTGATTTAGTTTTTCATCAGGGTTTAGCAGAGCATTTTAAAGATCCTGTAGCATTATTGCGTGAAAATTATCGGATAATAAAAAAAGGGGGGCATTGCCTTTGCGATGTGCCTCAGACTATTCATCCTTATACTGTCATTAAACATATTCTCATTGCTCTTGATCGATGGTTTGCTGGTTGGGAAACTGAATACACGATGCCACAATTAAAGGGTCTTATGACCCAAGCTGGTTTTAGTATTAGGTATACATATGGAGATTGGATGCGTCCAAATTTATTTTATCGTATGCTTAGAGAATTGTGTTTCCGATTTAATATTGAGCTGCCTAAATATCCTTTGACAGGAACGGCTTATCAAAAATTGAAAGATCAAATTTTAGATGCTTTAGCTACAGTGCCTTTCATGCATTACACTCAATTGAGTATTGGTGTTTTAGGGAAAAAATAGATTAGATAATGAAAATACTAGTCGTGAATTATCGGGATAGAAAGCACCCCGCTTCGGGTGGGGCCGAAAAGCATTTGCATTGCATTTTTTCTCGTATTGTTGAAAAAGGACATCAGGTGGTTCTTTTTTCGACATCCTTTCCTGGTGCTCCATCTTATGAGATTGTGGATGGAATTGAAGTAATCCGTTCGGGCTCAGATCTTTTATTTCAACTTACTTATGCAAGAGCAATAAAAAAATTAGATCGAAAATATCAATTTGATGTTATTTATGAAGATCTAAATAAGCTGCCTTTATTTACACCGCAGTTATCGAAAAAACCACATATTATTCAGATTCATCATCTTTGGAAAAGATCGATATTTTCAGAAGCATTTTTTCCAGTGGCTTTAGGGGTGTGGCTTTTTGAAAAAATGATTCCGCTGTTTTATAAGAAAAGTCATTTTATTGTGGTGAGTCCAAGTACAGAGAAAGAATTAGAAGAGTTAGGAATTGCTTCCTCTCAAATTCAGCTTGTGTATAATGGGGCAGATGGTTTACCCCCTAATGTGACTTTGCCATTAAAAAAGTCAGACTATTTTTTATGGCTTTCACGTCTACACCGTTATAAGGGCATTTATACTGCATTAGAAGCATTTCGTATTTTTTCAAAGAAATACCCTGATGTAAAACTTCGAATTGCTGGTGGCGGTCCGCTCTTGAAAAAGATGCCAAAAATAATTGAACGTTACGGGCTAACGGGTAAAGTGATTTTAGAAGGTTATGTTTCGGGAGAGAAAAAAAGAACGTTGCTTGCAGAGGCGATAGGCCTTTTACAGACTAGCTATAAAGAAGGTTGGGGGCTTACTGTAATTGAAGCTGCGGAGTGTAAAACAGCTACAATTGCCTCAGCAGTACCTGGTTTAGTGGATAGTGTGATTGATCAAAAAACAGGAATTCTATTTCCTATGAAAGATGCTTCTTCATGTGCCCAAGCGATGGAGTTATTTTATTTAAACTCGGAGCGCCGTGAACTTTTTGAATTAGAAGCACAAATGCATGCAGCTGAATTCACGTGGGATAAGGCTGCTTTAGAAACGTTAAAAATCCTAGAGTGGCGAGTGGCTTTTTCAAAATGAATCAAACCATAAAATCGACATTAGTTTTTGCAATCAAATTGTTAGTTACAATTATCCCTGCTTATTTTGTTTATACAAATATCACTCAAACACCAGGTTGGGATTCAGGAGATCTGTTTCAACTCTTTTCGCAAATGGATATTTGGCCTTTAGTGGTAGCGCTTGTTTGTTTGGGAGTTTCTAATTTGACTGGTTGTCTCCAATGGAAAATTCTATTAGAAAAGCAAGATGTTCATCTTTCTTATGGCCATTTATTAAAGCTTTATTTTGTGGGTTTATTTTTTAATAATTTTATGCCTGGAAATGTGGGTGGCGATTTTAAGAAAGTTTATGATATCCGTGTCCAAGGAGGGCAAGATTCTGTAGGGGCTGGTTTAACGGCGACTTTTTTTGATCGAATTTTTGGCTTGTTTTTCTTAAATGCGCTTGCTCTTGGTGTGGGTGCGTTGTTTTTTGTTTATGATGAACAACAACGGGTCTTTTTATTACCTTCTCTTTGGGTCTTTTTAGGCTTTTGTGCTTTTTTTGCGACGCTATTTAGTAAAAGACTAAGTAAACTTTTAAGTCGATTGACTTCTTATGTTTTCCCTAAAGCTGTTCAAGATCGCTTTTTGCGAATGCAATCCAGATTTCAATATTTTAGAAAAATTCGTATTTGGACAAACATAACCATATTATCAGCGTTAACTCAAATACTTCGAGTATTGGTTCATTTCTTTTGCGGTCTAGCGATTGGTTTAGATATCGCTGTTTCTTGGTATTTCTTTTATATTCCTATGATTGCAGTGATTAGTGCTCTTCCTATTTCTATTGGGGGCTTTGGCCCAAGAGAATTACTTGCTCAATCTCTTTTTGCAAAAGCAGGCGTTCCTGGTTTGGAGTCTGTATTAGTACAGCTTTTAGCTTATTTAGCAAGTTTACTCCTGAGTCTCTTTGGTGCTATCTTTTTTTGGTGCGATCGAAAAAAAGCATAGTTGAATTTTTCTCTTCTAAAAACGTTTAAAAAGAAGGCTTGTTTTACCATTAGCCTTTTAAAAGGAATGTTTTATGGATATAGGAGAAATTCTAAAAGGATTAAATTCAGATCAAAGAAAAGCGGTTTTACATGATCATGAAAAGGATGCTCAATTATTAATACTAGCTGGAGCGGGATCTGGAAAAACTTCCGTTTTAACAAAGAGAATTCAATATCGGATAGCGTCTGGAGTATGCCCTGATTCCATTTTGTCGTTAACGTTTACAGCAAAAGCGGCTCTTGAAATGAAAGAACGAGTTTGTCAAATTTTTCCAGAGGCTGGTGTTCGTTTATGTACGTTTCATTCGTTAGCTCTATTTTTATTAAGGGAAAAAGTGGGGGATTCTTTTGGGTATGAGCGGTTGGGCTTTCAAAAACCACCGATCCCTGTGGAATCGGATGTCGGTGATTTTGCTTGTGATTTAGTTCGTTTTGGCTTAGGGGCAAAATCAGTATCTAGAGAAGAACTTTTCTCCTTAGATTTATCCAGTCGGTTGGAAAGAGAATTGATTCCTGTTAGAAAGTCGATTCTATTAAGTGGGCATGTGATCTTTGATGATTTGATTTATTTAGCCATTCGTCTATTAGAAAATGATCCTGAATTTAGAGCTGAATTTCGCGGGCGATGGACTGAGTTTTTAGTTGATGAATATCAGGATATTAATCCAGCTCAGTATAGACTAGTGATTGCATTATTAGGAGATCGAAAAAGTTTATTTGTGGTTGGAGATGATGATCAAGCTATATATGGCTTTAGAGGAGCAGATATTGGTAATATTATACGCTTTCAAAAAGATTTTAAGGAAAGTACGTTAATCCGTTTAGAATGGAATTATCGCTCTACTCCTTCTATTTTACATCTGGCAAATCGCATTTTTACAGATAAGCCTGTAACGTTACGAAAAGTGTTAAGAGCAGGTAACTGTAGACAAGATGCTCTTTTTAAGGAAAATCGAAAACCAGAATTTTGGGAAAGTGAAAACCCTGTTCTTGAAATGAGTAGGATTGTGCAACGGATAAAAGAGATGAGGCTCGATTATGATTTGGATTATGAGGCATTTGCCATTCTCGTTCGCTACAATCATCAAAGAATTTATTATGAGGAGGCCTTAAAAGATTATGGGTTACCCATTTTTCAAGTTGAAGAAGAAGGAGATGTGAAGGGAGTCCATGTGGAAACAGTGCATTCTTCTAAAGGATTACAATATCCAGTTGTTTTTTACGCTGGTTTAGCCGAAAAATTGACTCCAGGTTCTTGTCGGGGTTCAAAAAAAGAACAGAAAAAACAAATAAAAGAAGAACGTAGGCTTTTTTATGTGGGGGTGACTCGAGCCGAGGCTTTGTTAGTTTTATTATATTGTAGCAAACGACATTGGAAAGGTCGTTTAGAGACATTTAGAAAATCAAGATTTTTGAAATGTCTTGAAAAGCCTTTGCCGGAGAGTATCATGCCATTGTTTTTATTTCGTATCTTCGTTCTAACAAAAATTTTGTGCTATATGGGCATAGGTATATTAAGACTTTCTGTGTTACGCTTAGTGCAGCCAGGTAAAATTAAACAATGGGTTGATTTGCAAATACAAGCGTTTGGTGCCTATTGCATTAGATCTCTTAGAGTAGATTTAACTATTGAAGATCAAGCCCTATTAGGAAAGGTAGACTGGTCTAGGCCTGTAGTTGTTATAGGTAATCATCAATCGTATGCAGATATTCCTGTGGTTTTTTTAGCTTTATCTCGTACGGTTGGCTTTTTGGCAAAACGAGAATTAAAGCTTATTCCTTTTCTTGGCTTTTGGATGAAAAAAATAGGTTGTATTTTTATTGATCGAAATAAGAAGGGCGCTGGGCTCGAAGTAAAAAAAGAAATTCTTGAGTCAAAAGAGATTCCTTGTGTATTTATTTTTCCTGAAGGGACTCGTAGTAAAAATGGCTCAATGCTTCCGTTTAAAAGCGGTGGTTTTAGGATGGCTGTCGAATTAGAAGCGACACTTTTGCCAGTAGTTCTTCATGGAACAAGAGCGGTATGGGAATCTCGTCGCGATTCTAAGATTTGTAAAGTATCTGCAAGAATACTTGAACCTTTAGATACTTTAGCATTAAAAAAAGAAGGTGGGGAAATCAAGATTAGAGAATATTTAATGCCTAAAATACGGAAACAAATGGAAGACGCTTTATGATAGGCGTTTTTGACTCTGGTTTTGGTGGATTAACCATTTTAAGAGATTTGCGAAAAGCTCTTCCAGAAAATGATTTCTTGTATTTAGGTGACAATGCTCGCTCTCCTTACGGATCTAGAAGTTTTGAAACGATTCATCGATACACTTGGCAATCAGTATCCTATTTATTAGAACAAGGGTGCCCTCTTGTTGTTCTTGCTTGTAATACGGCTTCTGCTCGTGCATTAAGAACAATACAGCAAAAAGATTTAGTGAATTCACCCTATTCTGGTCGAGTTCTTGGGATTATTCGTCCTACCGCAGAAGAAATAGGGTTTTATACGAAAACGGGGCATATCGGTATTTTTGCGACTCCTGGTACTGTTTATTCAGAAAGTTATTTGCTTGAAATTCGTCGTTTTTTCCCAAATATAAAGGTTTCTCAACAAGCCTGCCCTCTTTGGGTTTCTCTTGTAGAAAACGGAGAATTTGATTCCGAAGGGGCTCGTTTTTTTATTCAGAGAGATGTAAACGCATTACTTGAAAAAGACCCAGAAATTGATACGATCTTGCTTGGATGCACCCATTATCCATTAATTGCAGACCAAATTCGTGAATTTTTACCAAAAAACATCCAATTGGTTTCTCAAGGCAAAATAGTAGCTGAAAAAACGCTAGACTATTTAAAACGTCATCCAGAGATCGATTCTAAACTTCAAAAGTCGGGAAAGACTAACTTCTTAACGACCGATACTGCCGAATTTTTTAAAAAAGGGGCGTTTTTGTTCGGTGAAACGGCAATTTCTGTTAAGTCATTGACTTTTTTGTAGGTATAATGTATCTTGAACATATTAGGAACGAACTTAATATATAGGTTCGCTCTTTATTTTTTTATCTATAAACATTTTGACTGGAAAAAGATATGCCTAAAACACAAATAAATCTTGATGGTTGGCAGGATTATCGTGGTAATTATACCGGAGCTTTACTGTATGTTGAAACAAGCCACCAGTCTGCAGTGCCTGTTCGTGATCAGTTGAATGAAAATGGTAAAGGTTTCTTTTATGAGCCTAATTATGAAACAAATACATATGGTTTCGTAAGTTGTTCTAATGTAAAAAACGTTAATTCAATAATCAAAAATAAAAGCCGATACATTCTTTTTGGAACACGTTATGAAGGTGTAACTTATCCTGATTTTAAGAATAAGTATTTGATTATGGGGTATATGAGAATTGACAAAACAAAAGACGTTCGTACTCGGCATATTCAAAAATATATGGGGAATCCAAGTGAGGAAGAGCCAGAATGCATGCAATTAACTCAGGATTTTGCTGTTTATGGTGAAATGCACTTTGTTGGTTTAGAAAATAGTTTCATTTTAACAGATGAACTACTCAAAGAATGGAAGTATAAGGGTCGTGTTTCTCGTCAATTAAAGACGATTTTTGAAAAAGAACATTTAGATATTATTTTGTCTCATTTAAACTCTATGCCAGATATGACTGAAGAGTATATTGCGACCGTAGATGAATATAAAGAAGCCTTAGAAGAAGGTTGATTTTACTAAAGATTAAAAATAAAACCCCTACTGGTAGTCAGTGGGGGTTTTATTTTTTTTTAAGAATCAAAGAAATGGTATGAGAATTAATGCTCTGCTCGACGGATGGCTTCAAGCATTTCTTTCACTGCTTTTTCCATTCCAACTAGGGACGCCCGTCCAATAATACTATGGCCGATGTTTAATTCTTCAATGCCTTCAATGGCTGCAATATAGCCTACATTTCGATAATTTAATCCATGGCCCGCATTGGCACGTAGTCCGTATTTGCTTGCAAGAACAGTCATATCTTGTATGGCTGAAACTTCTCGATTAAGATCTTGAGCACTACCCATTTCATAAGCGGCACTAAACTTACCAGTGTGGAATTCCACAAAATCAGCTCCAACCTTTCTAGAGGCTTTCACTTGATCTGTATCTGGATCAATAAAAACACTGACGGCAATATCATTGTTTTTAAGAGTCATAATAAAGCGGGCTAGTTCATCTGTTTTAGCTGCTACATTCAAGCCGCCTTCTGTAGTGATTTCTTGTCTGTTTTCAGGAACTAAAGTCACCATATCTGGTTGCACATCGATTGCAAATTGCACCATTTCTTGAGTAGGAGCCATTTCCATATTCAAATGCGTTGTTACAATGCCTCGTAATAATCGAATGTCTCGATCTTGGATGTGACGTTTATCTTCGCGCAAATGAGCCGTGATACCATGACAACCTGCTAATTCAGCAAGAATAGCGGCGGCTACAGGATCAGGTTCCCTTATTTTACGAGCTTCGCGAATGGTGGCGATATGATCTATGTTGACACCTAATTTAACGGTCATAGGTACTCCTATTTTGTAACAGCAATGACATTGGATAACGTAGTTATTTCTGTCCCTTGAGAGGCTGCTTTTTCTTTTATTTTTTCAATTTCAGCGATGTTTTTTGAAGTTAAAGGTAAAATGATGTATGAGGTTCCTGTTCTTAAAGCCAAGCGAAGATTTTTGGATATATAATCTTCAATTGTACTTGTCTTATCTGAATAAGGACTGATCTGCTTGCATTTTAGGGGGTGATTTTTACAAATTT
>Ga0172378_10003948_pt1 | contig 13955 bp, 12 predicted proteins | sample GrowelOW332metaG_FD_119755 | JGI IMG/M metagenome (GOLD analysis project Ga0172378, IMG submission 119755) | Groundwater microbial communities from an aquifer near a municipal landfill in Southern Ontario, Canada - Pumphouse #3_1 metaG | ecosystem: Environmental > Aquatic > Deep subsurface >... | reverse complement strand
TCGCCAAATCGGCAGGAATCGTCCAAGGAGTAGTAGTCCAAATGACAAATGAATCGTCCTTTGTAAGCAATCCCTTTCCGTCGTTAACTTGGAATTTAACGTAGATTGTTCTCGCTTTTACATTTTTGTATTCTATTTCTGCTTCAGCTAGAGCGCATTCGCTCGAAGGAGACCAGCTGACAGGCTTTAACCCCTTGTAGATAAAGCCCTTCAAAGCCATATCCGCAAATACGCTAACCTCGTTTGCTTCGTACTCTTTCTTTAACGTCAAATATGGATTTTCAAAATCGCCCAAGACTCCGAGTCTCTTGAATCCTTTCATCTGCTTTTGAACTTGCTTGTAAGCATATTTCATACAGTGCTTGCGAAATTCGAATGTCGGCATTGTCTTGCGGTCGATTCCCATTTTACTCACCGCGTTTTCAATCGGCAAACCGTGAGTATCCCATCCGGGAATATATGTGACCTTATAGCCATCCAACGCCTTGTATCTATTTATCATGTCCTTCAGTATTTTATTCAAAGCGTGGCCGCAGTGAATTTCACCGTTGGCGTATGGAGGACCCTCGTGAAGATAAAATTCTTCTCTACCATCACGATTTTCTCTCACCTTTTGATAGAGATTCATCTTCTCCCATTCTTTGATCATTTTCGGTTCTTTGATCGCAAGATTTGCTCTCATTTCAAACTTCCCTTTGTTCATAAGTAAAGTTTTCTTCAATTCCATAACTTCTCTCCTTTATTTATTTGTCTAAAATAAAAATTCTTTGAATTACAAGGGACGACTAAGCGCGGTACCACCCTAATTCAAGGAAAGATTGTTCTTTGCTCTTATTTTGCTAAATGACTCCAAGTGATACATCTTGCTTCTTTTTCTCCTACCTTCCACCGTACGTAGTTCGCTTTAGACAGTCGGCAAGACGCGTGTCTTTTCACAGTCATTAGTATTATATATATAATATATATTCATTTCAATATATATAGGAGATAAGAACATAAATCAAATATTGACTTCACTTGAATATGTGAGATACTTCCCGACTTCAAAGTAAAGATTAACTGAGTTTTACAATCAAAATCACAAGATACTTTTCATCCGCCCGGCCATTCTCATATAGATTCTAAGTCTATAAATACTCTAGCTTTACCTGCTCTTTCTTCCGTGAAATTAAGATTAAAAAATAAAGTTGATTTGCCTATTGACAGTTCGAAAATTAATGATATATTTATGCGTATAATATAAAACTTATTTTCACAAGATTTTTATGGAAAAACAGTTTTATTGGCAGGAGTGTAAATTGAGGGATTTGAACTTATGAAGTATCAAAGGAAATTTGCTAAAGATGATAGTTTTGACGATTATCAACATGTTCGGAAGCCAAGAAAAAACAAGTACAGAGTCGACAGACGTGCCGCGAGGATAAACAAGCGGGAAGAAAGCCGATATGAAGAAGAAATGCTGTACAGCAGCTTTGACGACGATAGCGACTTTTAGATAGTTTCTCTTCACTAGAAAGAATTATTTAGCTAAGTTGTAACTCGATTCCAAGTTTTGTTCTCCCTTCAATGAGAAAATGAATTTTTCTCACTTCTTTTCGATGTCGATTTTTTACTTTTTTTCTCTATATTATTAAATTCTTCTAATTTTATTTATTAAAATAGTTGTTTGAGTTATATTTATATATAGATAAATATAACGAAAAGGAGAATTACATATGGAAGATATTACATATAAATTCGATACACAGCTATTGATTGCTGGTGAAAATTTAGATGAAGATGAAATTAATGACTACATAAAAAACAATATCAAAGGTGATTGTCTTTTAGCCGTGGGTGACGACGAATTAATCAAGATTCACTATCACACCAATGAACCTTGGGAAGTCTTGGAATACGGTCAGTCGATCGGAGACATCTACGATGTCGTTGTCGAAAACATGGTCAGACAATCGAAGGGCCTAAAAGGTTAATTGTCTTTTCAGCAAAAAATCATAAAAAAAGAACTTTGTTCATGCAACGAGTTTCTCACAGCGGTAAAATATACCAAATATGTAGAGAAACTGATGTGGCAAAAGTTCTTTTTTTATCTTTATATTTCGAGAACGACCGGACAGTGATCCGAACCGAAGATATCATCTTTGATCTCGCTATTTTTTACTCTTTCCATCAAGCGTTTAGACACGACAAAGTAATCGATTCTCCAGCCTGCGTTCCGCGCGCGGGCATTAAAGCGATACGACCACCATGAATACTGCACTTTATCTGGATGCAAGGCTCTAAATGTATCAACAAACCCACTCGACAAGAGAGTGCTAAATTTGTTTCTCTCTTCATCGGTAAATCCGGCGTTGTGGTGATTTGATTTCGGATTCTTAAGATCTATTTCCTGATGTGCAACGTTTAAATCGCCGGTTAAAATTACAGGTTTAATCTTATCTAACTCCATCATGTACTGGCGTAGTTTGTCCTCAAATTCCATACGAAAATCTAGTCGCTTCAATTCCGCTCCCGAATTCGGCGTATAGCATCCGATGATGAAAAAATCATCAAATTCCAAAGTAATTAGACGACCTTCTTCATCGTACTCGCCGTTTTGCATACCATATTTAACTGAGAGAGGTTTGATTCTAGTAAAGATAGCGACACCCGAATAACCTTTGCGCAGCTTAGAATTAGTCCAATACACCTCGTATCCTTCTGGCTCGAAAGGAAATTTAACGTGTTCACTTTCGGTGAATTTTGATTCTTCAATTATAAATACATCCGCATCGAGCGCCTTGAAATCTTCCGGAAAATTCTTCTTGATGATTGCACGAACACCATTGACATTAAACGAGACTATCTTCATTTATTTTTCTTCACAAGAACTGCAGCAATCGCAGCAATCATCGCAGCATTCGTGGTCTTCTTCATCGTCTTTTTCATCGTCGTATTTTCCGTATTCGTACTCGGTATCTTCCTCTTCATCATCTTCTTCAACTGGTTCAAGCAAATCATTTTCATATCGCGAGAACGTTTCATTTAAATAGTTGATGACATCTTCACCAACGGAATCGTCAACTAATAAAATATCTCCATCGTCATTTTCTGCTTGGAAAACAAGAACACCTTCTTTATCGTCAGGATCAACGACAAATAAATATCTTATTCCTGTCTCAGGTCGAACGATTGAGAACAATAATTCAACCTTAATTTCGTTTCCTTCTTCATCTGTAAACACTACTGTATTAGGTTCTTTTTTCATAATTAAAACCCCCTTTCTAAATATGTGTCGAGAATAATTTGGGCAGCCATCTTATCAATTACTCTCTTTCGCTTTTTTCTCGATAAATCAGATTCGAGCAAGCGATTAGTCGCCTGCTTGGTTGTCCACCTCTCATCGATAAGCACAACTTTAACTTCTGGAATGGCCTTCTCGATCATCTCTTTGAAGTTTCTCGCGTTCGTACTCATCTCTGATTCAGTCCCCGACATGTTAAGGGGCAAACCAAGAGCTATGGTGTTAATCTTTTCAAGATTAACAATTCTCTCAACTTCCTGCAAAGCGATTTGCCACTGAGAGTCTTCAAATCGAAATTCCTCATATCCAGTGGAAATGATCCCCGTGCGCGAAATCGCTACTCCCAACGTGACAGTTCCTAGATCTAGACCTAAAACTTTAGTCATCAATTATCTCCTTTAATTTTGAAATGACTTCGTCAACCTTGCTAGAATCTCCGAAACCGCCAAATGCCATATCCGGTTTTCCGCCTCCGGAACCTTTTAGATTTGAAGCGATGTTTCTAACCAGCAATCCTGCTTTATACTTAGTCACTGCTCTCTTACCAAGGGCGACAGCCAAGCTGTTTTTCTTTTCTTTTAAATTGAATATCACAGCAATAGCACTATCATCCTTAGTAATTTCTTTAAGCATATCAACTTCTTGGTCGTGTGTAAAATCATTTACCTTTAAAGGATATATCTTAAAATCTCCAAACTCAACAAAGGATTTTTTTATAGAGGCTATTTCAGCCGATACAACTTTTCCTTCAAGTTCAGCAATTCTTCTTTTTAAGTCTTCTCGCTCTTTAAATATAGAGTTAATCTTTGGCAAAATTTCTTTGTCAGACTTCACTTCAATCATTCGCTGAACATCGAATAACTCTTCTTGCTTTTCTTTTAAATACTCGTATGCTGCTAATCCCGTATAGGCAACAATGCGTCGAACACCAGCGGCAATAGCACTCTCAGAAGCGATGACAAAAAGTCCGATATCTCTAGTGTTGTTAACGTGGGTTCCAGCGCACAGTTCCTTCGAAATGTCGCCAAAGCTGACCACGCGAACTTTGTCGCCGTACTTTTCGGAGAACAGAGCCATAGCCCCAGTCGCGACAGCTTCATCTTTGTCGAGAATGGCTGTAGAGCATGGAACTGCTTTAAGAATGAATTCGTTCACATCCTTTTCAATCTTGTTCAATTCTTCCTTGGTCAGCTTTCGATCTAATGTAAAGTCAAATCGCATCTCCTCATCGCTGACAAATGAACCGGCCTGGTGCACATCTTTCGAAATTTCTTTTTGCAGCGCAGCCTGAAGCAAGTGGCATGAAGAGTGATTCTTACAAATTACAGCTCTGCGCGAAAAGTCGGGCATCAACTCGAACGAATCGCCGACATGCACGCTTCCATACAACATTTCTACGTGATGCATAAATTGCTTATTTGGAGCCTTTTGAACATCGAGGACCTTCATCTTTGCACTCTTATTTTCAATAAATCCCACGTCGGCAATCTGTCCTCCAGACTCGGCATAAAAATTAGTGCTTTCAAAGACGACATCTCCCTCATCTTCAATGGAATCAACTTCCACGCCATCCTTAAAGATACCGATGACTTTTGAAGTGATTTTTTTCGGTTCATATGTAAATGTCGATGGTTTCGTGAACTTGATTAAATCCTCGGACTGCGAGGAGAATGAAGTTCTATTTCCTCTAGCCTCGCGCGCTCTCTTTCGCTGCATATCCAACTGATTTTTATATTCCTTCAAATCGACACTCACACCTTTTTCCGCACAGATTTCCTGTGTTAACTCAATGGGAAATCCAAATGTATCGGAAAGTTTAAAAGCTTCCTTTCCCGATAGAGTTTCACTTGAGTTTTTCAAGTACTTAAGAAGTATATTTTCTCCTTGCTTGAGTGTCTTTGCAAATTTTTTCTCTTCGAATAAGACCATCTTTTTCACCTGCTCACTGTGGTCTTTGAGATAAGGATAAAAGTGATTCATGCAGTCGGCAACAACATCTACTAATTGAGATAAACTTCCAGTTTCCAATCCGAGTTGATTGGAAAATCTAACTGCACGGCGGATGAGACGTCGCAAGACGTATCCTCTTCCCTCGTTGGAAAAAACAGCTCCGTCGGATAAGGCAAAGGTAACTGAACGAACGTGATCGGCTATAACTCTATAGGCTAATTTATTTTCTCCTTCGTATGGTTTATTCGCCTTAGCTTGAATCCAAGAAATAATAGGAGTAAATAAATCCGTCTCAAAATTTGTCTCAACTCCTTGAATGACGCAAGCAAATCTCTCGAGACCTGCGCCAGTATCAATATTCTTCTGCGGTAATTCCTTGTAGTTAGCTCTATCGACGCCAGCTTCAGCGTTGAACTGAGAGAAAACTATATTCCAAAGTTCAACATATCTTTCATTGTCTTCGTCATTCTTTAACATTTGAATCCCGCGATGTTCCGGGTCGTATTTTTCTCCACGGTCAAAATATATTTCCGTATCAGGTCCACAGGGCCCTTGTCCGATTTCCCAAAAATTGGTTTCGAGCGGAATCATGTGATCTTCGAATATTCCGTGTTTCACCCATAGATTTTTCGTTTCAATATCATCGGGATAGTAAGAAACGTACAATTTGTCCGCGGGAAATCCGAAGTATTTTTCATCCATCAACAATTCGCAAGCCCAAGGGATAATTTCATCACGGAAATAATCGCCGATAGAAAAATTACCGAGCATTTCAAAGAAAGTTTGGTGGCGAGCTGTGTGTCCAACATTTTCAATATCATTTGTCCTTATGCACTTTTGGGCATTGGTAATTCTCCGATGTTCCGGTCGCTTTGAACCGTCAAAATATTTTTTTAAAGCAGCTACACCAGCATTGATCCACAACAAAGTCGGATCATTTTGTGGAACCAAGGAAGCCGATGGTTCAATGTAGTGACCTTTCGATTTAAAAAAGTTAAGCCAGGTATCACGGATCTCATCCGAACTCATTTTTTTCACGTTTATTTCCTCCAAATAAAAAAGCACATCACTCTAGGAACGGGGCTTTTCCCCGCGGTACCATCCTAGTTCACTATCAGTGCTCTCATTTCCATTTATCACATACGCCGATAACGCGGTTCCTCAACGAGTGGCCCGAGAACAATTCTCTTCTTTCGTCTTCCACAGAACAATATTAGTTTAATCTAACAATTTAGTTAATACAAGAATAAAACTCGAAGAGCGGTCAAATTTTGCCTAAATCGTTGTCAAAAGAAAAAAGCTTGGAACAAATACTTAGAGCAAGTGTTCCAAACTCTATCTCAGGCGATGAATTACTTGCAACTATCGCAGCTGCAGCTTTTTGAAGCCATAGCCTTTTCCAATAGCTGTTTGGCTTGTTTCACCTTGAGAACTCGACCAGTGGAATAAATTTTTCCATCGATGACAAGAGCGGGAGTAGACATGATTCCCATCGCCATTATTCCCTCACTGTCCTTGTAGAACTCGACTTCGTCCTCAATTCCTAATTCCTTTGCTGCTGCAACAACAGCTTCGTAATTCTTTTGGGAATTTGGGCATCCACAACCTAAAGCTTGAATTTTCATAGTATTTCCTCCTTCTATAATCAACTTCAATTTATATCCATACTATTTTAAATTGATCTATAATTTTTTGCCAGCAACACACTGCTAAATAAATAGATATCCAAAAGCGTTAAACGCATATCCAATAAAGATTATTCCGATGACAACAATCACGATGAAAGCAGCTAGTAACTTCGGCTTAACCGCTTTTCTCAACATAATCAAAGATGGCAGTGAGAGAGCAGTCACGCTCATCATAAAGGCGAGAATAGTTCCCAAACCCGCTCCCTTAGAATAGAGTGCTTCAGCAACGGGTAAAGTTCCGAATATATCAGCATACATCGGCACACCTATACCACTAGCAACTAAAACCCCATACCAGGTGTTGGAGCCGAGCAAGGTTTCAACCCAAGTTGTAGGAATGACGTTGTGTATTAGCGCACCTAAACCAACACCGATGATTACGTACCAAAAGACTTTCTTGTACGTTTGCCACATTTGATCTCGCGCATATATCAATCGATCTTGTTGAGTCAGCTCCGGTGAATCGATATCAATTAGACCGGTTCCACTTTTGACAAAATCTTCAACGTTTTTTCCTAGTCCAGTTTTTTCAATAATCGTTCCTCCGATAACCGCGAGAACTAACCCTACTATTACGTAAGCGATAGCAATCGGCCAACCGAAGAATCCAACGAGCAGCATCAGCGATCCCAAGTCAACCAGCGGGCTGGAAATCAAAAAGCTAAATGTTACTCCGCTGCTTAGTCCAGCTCTGGTAAATCCAATGAAAATCGGTATCGATGAGCAGCTGCAAAATGGAGTGACTGTTCCGAGAAGCGCTCCAATAATATTCGCTCCAATTCCGTGATACTTTCCAAGGATTTTCTTAGTTTTTTCTGGCGGAAAGTACGATTGGATGTACGAGATACCAAAAATAAGAAAGCACAGTAACAATCCAATTTTAATAAAGTCGTAAATAAAGAATTCGACAGAAGACGCAACAACATACTGCCATGTACCTTCCACAACTTCACCGCTAACGGCAAACACTAATTTTTCAACAAGACTCTTGAGCCAAGCCATTCCAAGGATTTGATTGCTGATAAAATCCCACGGCGCTTTCGCAACATCCCATCCGGCAAAAACTCCGAGCAAAACATTAAAGACAATTAATCCGACTACAATTCCAATTGTAATCCAAAGAGAGAGTCGTTTCTTCTTTTTCATCTATTTCCCCTTCTCTAAATATGCAATTCTACTTGCATATTAAACGAACGAAAATCAATTACACTTAGTCGAAGCCTGGCAGGCATTACCCTTGCTAGCCTTAGCTTTCTTGCATATGTTTTGCAAGAAGTTGGTCAGTTCACAAACAACCCTCTTATCAAAGGTGTAATTGCAATACTTGCCATCGCGTTCAAAAGATACTAACCCTGCAGCAGTTAGAACTTTCATGTGATGAGAGAGAGTCCCTTGAGTTATCTTTAACTCTTCAAGTATTTTGCAAGCGCACATGGTTCCATTTTCCGATAGCATTTGTATTATTTTCAAACGCGTGTCATCATTTAAAACTTTCATGATAGATAGAACTCTTTGATTCGTCATACTGACCTCCTCATATTGATTATCGTCAATATGTTTATATCATATCATATTGATAGTTGTCAATGTGTTTTATCGATTAATTTTTCTTTTTTATTTTTTTGCCAAAGTAAAAATCTCCTTAACTTAGCCGACAGCTAAATATAGGAGATTAATGTTTGTAGATAACGTTTAAACAAAGGCGCTTAATTCAGTTATTTTGCGCTCGATGCAGTGGGTTCTTTCCCCTGTGTCTTTAAGTCAACTTTAGGCATCTTGTCATCTTTCTTATAGAGAAGCTTTAAGAACAGCGGAGTCAAGAAAGAAGTCAAGATGATCAAGAATAGGGCGAAAGGCATGATGTTTGTGCTAACTAATCCACTATCGATTCCCTTTTGAGCACAAACGATAACAACTTCGGCTCTGGCCATCATACCAACACCAATACGAAGAGAATCTTTTATCTTGAATTTGCAAAGCTTTGCGCCAAGTCCAGCACCGATAACTTTGGAAATAACACCGAAGAAAACCCAAACTAAACCAAACCATATGAAATTGACATCAAATGATCCCAAATCGCCTGAATACATCATAAGTGCGATTGAAGCAAAGAAAATGGGAACAAAGAATGTCTGACCAATGGTATCGGTTCTAGTATCGATGTAAGTCTTGCACTCACTGCAAGATTCAGAGATGATCAATCCAGCAACATATGCACCAGTAATATCAGCAATTCCAAAGAATTCTTCCGCAATATATGCGAACAAGAAGCAGATGGCAAGAGAGAATATTTGAATTCTTCTATGTCCAGCCCACTTGTTGTCCATCCAGTTGAACAATTTTTTGATAAATATACCTGCAATGATTGATAAGCCAAAGAAAGCAGCCATAATAGCGATGATAATCAAGATATTCAATCCAGCGTTAGAGACGTAAGTAGTTGCTCCTGTTCCGCCAGAGATAGAGATAACCAACGACAATAATACAATACCGATGATATCATCCAAGATTGCTGCTGATACAATCGCTTGGCCGGCCATCGAGTCGAGTTTTCCCAATTCCTTCAAGGTAGCAACTGAGATAGAAACGGATGTTGCTGTCAAAATAACACCGTAGTATATTTGCGAGTAAATACCTATATCAGGCATAAATAACCATGCGGCTAAAAATCCTAACAATAGAGGCACGATAACACCCAAAGTAGTGATGACTACACTCGCAAAGCCAACAGCTTTAATCTTTCGCAAGTCGGTTTCAACGCCCGCAGAAAACATAATTAGAATTACACCAAACTTAGCTAATTCAGTAATACCATTGCTGGTGTAATCAGTAAAAACGCTTTGTCCAGGAATTAAATAAATTAAACCAACGACAACTCCAGCAAGTAAAAAACCTATAACTTGAGGTAAATTAATCTTGCGGCATCCTAGTCCGAATATTTTTGATAAAAGCAATATTAGGGCAATAGGTAGTAATAGTTGATAAGGCTCTCCAGATGTTGAAGAAGCGGTATCGGACAATAGAATAAATGTGTTCATGTGTATAACCTCCAACTTTATAGATTATAGTCATATTTTTTGAGAATTAAAGGAAAATTATAAATTTAGGTTAAATATATTGAAAATCGCCCAAATAGACCATATTGTACCACTTTTAGACTAAAATATTCGCATCTTTCAATCAATTCTTTCCCTCTATTTTCAAAAGATTGACACATTTTTTCATATAATTTTTTAAAGTATATCCCTCTTCGATATTATCTTTTCCTCATTATCCAAAATAAGCGAAAATTTAGCATGGTATTTTAATAGAAGTATAATTGAACTATACTCATAATAAAGAGGAAGAATAAAATGAATAAACTGTTAGAATCGCAAATTAAATTGTTGCAAAGTTACATTGATGAAGGAAATAACATCGTTTTTTTCGGTGGGGCAGGTGTCTCAACCGAATCGGGTATTCCTGACTTTCGATCGGCTAGCGGAATTTTCACCAATAACCTCTCTGCCGAAAGCATAATATCTCACGATTATTTTTTCTACAATCCCGAAGGGTTCTACAAATTCTACAAGGATAAAATGATGTACCTTGATGCCAAGCCAAATATTTGTCACCAAAAGTTAGCTCAATTGGAGGAAAATAGAAAACACATCACAGTCATCACGCAAAATATTGACGGTCTACATCAAATGGCTGGATCGAGAAATGTCGTTGAATTACATGGAAGTATCCATAGAAATTACTGCACAAAGTGCGGAGCTTTTTATGACGCTAAATTCATCAAAGAATCAAATGGTGTTCCCATCTGTACGAAGTGTGGGGCAATTGTCAAACCTGATGTAGTCCTTTATGGCGAGCCCCTTCGCGAGGAGAGTATAAATCGCGCGATTGAGGCGCTCGAACAAGCGGATGTACTTATTGTGGGTGGAACTTCTTTAAAAGTTTACCCCGCCGCTAGTTTCATTCATTTCTTCAAAGGGAATAAAAAAGTATATATAAACATGGAAAATGACCAGCTCGGAGATGACTTTTTATATATCCAAGCTAAGTTGGGTGATGTATTCTCGAAAATTGAGGTCAAATAAATTCTCCTAAGTTATTTTCCAATTGCTTTTGCTTGATGATATAACACTTTTCCTTACGTAAAAAATGCACCTTACAAGTAGCAAGTACTATTCTGCAATTTCAAAACTCTAGAGTTTTAGATTGTCTTTAAATAGTATCTTTGTCCACTTTTGAAGGAGCATTTCAATAAAAGAAACTCAAGTTATTCTTTTTAATATTTCATGCAGCAATTCACAGTTTCATCAACAATGTGTACTTTTGATTTAAAGCCTCGATAATTATTTGTTCCTCGACAGTCAAATCTATTTCACTTGAAAGAACTCTCGATAATTTAGATATCGTTTCCTTTAAAAGATCGTTTATATTGAGTAGAAGTTCCTTATCAAGCGCATATCCGCTCTCATCCAATAGGGCTAAATATCCATTACCATGTGAGATAGCTTTCGCTTCTCGATATTTCACCTTTATATAGTCTTTGTTCGATAGCCCACAATACTTCTTGACATTCTTTTTCGATGAGTCGATAAATCCATCGACAATTTCTACTAAAGATTTATTTTGCCAATTCAAATTTGGAGTGATTAAGTTTCGCTTCATAGAGGCAAATTTAAATTCTCTCTCAACTTTTCCTAATTTAGATATCTCTGCATCAAAATTGAAGTTTATTAAGTGAGAACTGCTGTCGGTGAGCGAATCGACATTAACGATCCATTCAAGCGCCACTTTAAATAGAGAATTCAAGTCGTAATATCTCATTTTCAACAGAGAATTACAAACGCTCTTCTCCAGCTTTATCAATTCTGACAACGCTTTGGAGACAAAGCACTTTCCGCATTTATTCTCTATTTTTAATATGGTTGATTCTACCGCAAAAAACTCATTTAAGCACACTTTTTTTACCTGTCTTGCGCTATTAGGTAACTTCTCTCTCGTTTTTATTTCTCTATTCCATTCGTATTGATTGATTAGACCAATTAGCATACGAGTTACATCGTTAAAGAAAGTTAAGGAGTACTTGTCACTCAAATCGCGGTAATCGATTAGATGAATCATCTCGCCAGACCTAATATATATGTTTTCATAGATATACCCAAGAAAGAAGCGAATAGACTCGAGAAAACTCCGTCCAAGCAGGATGGGGAATTTTTGACTAAGCACTTTTTCCAAAGATACTCCTGCTGAATGATAACGGTCTTTTTCAAGCGAGAACTCAATCAGTTCCTTCGCAATTTCATATTTTTTTCGAAGTTCCTTCTCGTCGATATAATTGGGAATGATATCGCTGTAGATACCATTTCGTAAAATATTGAAATTCGTTTCGAGCAAATTGGAGTTGACCTTGTGAAAATCCGGATCAGAATCAAGAGACAAAAGCGTGCAGGCCTCGATGATGGAACGGTACCGCTGATAATTAGCCATCGAAAACAAATTATCAGCAAAGTAATCATCCAACATCGGCAGAGCAAAGCAAGTCACTTCGTAGATCATACTGTCGCGAAAAGACAGCTCTTCTTGCGTTTTTGCGGCTTCCAAAGAGTCGTGATATAGGTCGAGCTTTTCGTATAGATCTCTCAAAGTATCCTGTTTTAAAAATGCCTTTATCATATTTTCCTCACATCGTTAACTTGGTCGATTTGATATCATCTCTAAACTGCAATTCGTAAAGTTGCTTATATATGCCGTCATCTTTCTTTATCAACTCATCGTGAGTTCCTAACTCCACAATTTTGCCGTGTGAGACAACAGCAATCTTATCGGCTGATTTAATCGTCGAAAGTCGGTGAGCAACAATTAGGGTAGTACGACCTGCGCAAAGTTCATCGAGCGCTTCCTGAATTAATATTTCGGTCGTGTTATCTAAAGCGGATGTCGCTTCATCGAGAATGAGAATAGCTGGATCTTTCAAGAAAACTCTTGCGATAGATATACGCTGCTTCTGCCCACCTGAGAGCTTGACTCCACGTTCACCAACGGAAGTATCAAATCCATTTGGCAAGGATTTGACATAGTCGTAAAGTCGCGCGCGCTTAGCCGCTAATATAACTTCTTCATCCGTAGCATCTAACCTTCCGTAAAGAATATTTTCTTTAATCGTCCCATCAAAGAGAAATACATTTTGCTGAACAATACCAATATTTTTTCTCAACGATTCAAAAGCAATATCCGAATTGGGTATTCCATCTATCTTTATCTTACCATGGCTGACGGAATAAAAACGGGGAATTAAATGACAAATTGTCGTCTTTCCACCACCAGACGGACCAACGAGCGCAAATTTCTCTCCGGGATTTATCTTCAAATTGACATGTTGAAGAACCGCTTCCCCATCGGAGTAGTTGAAGGAAACATCTTCGAATTCAATCTTTCCCTTTAATTTATCAAAAACGTAAGGATTTTCTATATCCGTCTCGGGAACTTCATCCATGATAGTTATAAATCTCTTGAAGCCTGAAACACCATCCTCAAAAGATTCGGTGAATGAAATCAAGATGCTGAGCGGACTGATGAATAGATTTACCGAGACGATAAAAGCTGCGAGAATATCAAAAGTAATATATCCGCTCGCCATGAACAAGGCACCTGATATTAAAACTACAATGTTGAATAAATCCGTGACAAATGTTGTGGTTGAGGAGAATCTAGCCATCGCCCGATAGGCTTTCGAACGCGCCTTGATGAATTTTGAATTAGAGTAATTGAACTTTTCAACTTCGCGTTTGTCATTCGTAAAAGCTTTGGTTACTCGAATGCCCGATATGGAATTTTCCAACGAGGAATTAACTTCGGCAATTCTCTTTTTTGATTCTAAATAGGCCCGCGCCATGCTCTTTCGCAAAACGATGGTTATAACTAAAACGATGGGGATGATTCCCATGAGTATCAAAGTCAAATATAGATTCAACGTTCCTAGATAAACTAAGGTAATTATCAGCATAAAACCCGAAATAAAAATATTCTCTGGCCCGTGG
>Ga0172378_10003947_pt1 | contig 13957 bp, 12 predicted proteins | sample GrowelOW332metaG_FD_119755 | JGI IMG/M metagenome (GOLD analysis project Ga0172378, IMG submission 119755) | Groundwater microbial communities from an aquifer near a municipal landfill in Southern Ontario, Canada - Pumphouse #3_1 metaG | ecosystem: Environmental > Aquatic > Deep subsurface >... | reverse complement strand
TGAATTTCGTGGAGATGATGATGTATGGGTATTTATTGATAACAAGCTAGTGGTTGATATTGGTGGTTGTCACTCTCCTGTGGAAGGGGCTGTCAATTTAGATACGCTTGGGCTCACTGAAGGGGAAACATATCCTTTCCATATATTCTTCTCTGAAAGAAACGCTGTAGGCTCAAACTTTAAAATGCGCACCTCTATTAATTTGCAAACACAAAAAACTTATTATCCTGTAGAAGAGCCCACAATTGATGGTACAATTGAATTTAAAATTTTGCAATTATTAACCGATGAATCAATTAGTTGTGATATTTCGAGTGTTACAAAAATTGATACGACAGAAGCTCAATCCGTTTTCTTATTGTTTGGTGGCCCTTTAGATCCTGGGGGCGTTGTTTTGAATCCTGGTGAAAATTATGGAGGAATTACAATTAATGATAATATGGCTGGTTTTGTAATAGATACGAATGCGATTGTGATGAAGAGATCTTTACAGCCAGGCACCTATGTCTTACGCTTTTATTTAGCTTCCGATTTGACTCAATCATCAGAAGTGATTTTTACGGTTCCTGCCTATCCATTACCTTCTATTGCTTTTGTGGATTCTCTTGGAAATCGTTTGGACTCAAATGCTACCATTGTTGGAAATTTAGCTTTTGTTCCATATAAAGTTAGAATCGTCGTTCTCTACATGGATTCGATTGTGTGTACGGATTGCTTATCACAAATAGATTTAGAATCATTAGATTCCTTATCCTTTTTTGATATGAATGATCAACTCGTTTCTTCTATAACGATGGATTCAACGGGTTATGCTTCTTTCTATGTGATGGGGTTAAAATCGATCGTCAATGGCTCAGTTAAAGTTTCAGGATCTTCTGTAGATAATGCTTTAACTATTCCTATAAATATGGAAGAACCTCCTGTTCCATATCCAAAGAATGGAGAAATGTATGATAGAAATGGGGATGGTGTCCCTGATAGTTTGATTCTTTCGTATAGTACCTCTTTGATCAAAGACGATATACCAGATTCTTTATCTTGGTTCTATGGCGATTCTACATGGCGTTATATAGGAGGAGAAGATTTACTTGGTTTGATTCAAGATTCTTCTGTGATTATTACAGCAGATTCTTTAATCGATATCGTATTTACTGGTCTAGAAGGAACTATTTATAAGGGAAGTTCTAAAACTCAATTCTCTTATATTCCTTCAGAGGGCGTGGATTCTGGGAAAGTTCAAGTAATGAAGGTCACGGGGGTGATATCTGATAAAATAGGCCCTATAATTACGAATGCTTTTGTTACTCCAAAATCTGAAAATGTAAGTCTACTTACGTTAACTTTTAGTGAATCATTAGATACAACAAGTATTTCAATGGACAGTATTTTAGAGTTTAAGGTTTGGCGAGAAGGCGTTGAAGTCTCTGGTGCTTTAGAAATAAGTAGTCAAACAAGGCTTCAAAAAGGGAAACGTTATGATCTCTATTTTGTCTTAAATGAGAAATCTGTGCTGCTCACTGTTGGTGATAGTGTGCGATTTGCCCCAGGAATTGCGAGAGATTTGAATCAGAATTACCCGCATATTAATAATCCTTATGTACGTATTATTGGAGAACAATTTACTACTGTTGATGTTACTGAGTTAATTATTATTGATTCGGATACGAGAGATACGGATACATTGCCTCCAATGATTGTAAAAGCGTTCCCATTAACGGAAACATTTAAGAATGCAGAAAAAGAAATGGGGCTTCCGGGTCATTTAATTCGATATGATTTGAATGAATTATTAATGACCTACCCTGATGTGAAAAAAGAAGATGTCTTTATCGAATATGAAGCGTTTTATTTCACGAATTTAGGTGTATATGTGAACTCTCATAAAGACAAGATTCGTTGTACGGATAAAGTATTTAATGGCGATTGTTCTAAGAATCCAGGTAACATATACTTAGCTTGGAACACAAGAAGTGAAAAAGGACGAAAAGTAGGAACAGGTGCGTATATTTCTCGATTGACATTCAAAATTCAAGCGGGAACTCATTTGGTAGATAAGAAAAATGAGACTAATTCTTTTGGAATCAAACGGAATAAATGATTAATTAATCCAAGGGGTATTTTTCTGATACCTCTTGGAGATTTGCCGTTACCATTTCCCAAGAATCGTAGAGATGTTCAATTTGCTTTTTGTTTTCGTCTAGCTCTTTTGCAAGCGAGGCGATAAGCTCTCCATTATTTTGTTCTGAAGCCATTACAAGCTTTTGTTCTAGTTCTAGAGCTAAATCTTCTTGTTTTTTTATAGACTCTTCTACACGAGAAAGTTCTTTTTCTAGAGGCTTTAATAAACGAGAACGTTCAGCAATATAATCTGCACGTGCTTTTCTATTTTCTTTATTTGAAACAACCGTTTCTTTTTTTTCTGCCTGAGCCAGAGGTAAAGAACTCATGACTTCTTTCTTTTCTGATTTCCAGCCAATAGTTTCTAAAAAGTCTTGATAAGAGCCTTCAAAAGAAAAGCATTCGCCTTGATCAAAAACAATGAGTCTATTGGCAAAAGCATGAAGTAGTTCTTCATCATGCGTGACGACCATGGCTGTGCCTTCATAGTCTTCAAGAGCATCGATTAAGCTTTCAATAGATTCCATGTCTAAATGGTTTGTGGGTTCGTCAAGAAGCAAAAGATTGCATGAGGTCGCAAGAATTTTCCCTAAAAGAACTCGGCTGCGTTCGCCACCTGAAAGCACGCGTACTTTCTTTAACGCCGTATCTCCTGAAAACATCATTAGCCCTGCAAGACTACGAGCTCTACCACGAGAAGAATCTGGAACAGCTGTTTGAATTTCTTCTTCAACAGTGTTTTCCAAATTCAAGCGATTGATATTTGTTTGTCCAAAATAGTTGACTTTTAAGTTTGGATTATAATCAATTTGTCCGTTGCTTGGAGAAAGCTCATGTGCAATAAGGTTAAGTAGAGTGGTCTTTCCTCTTCCATTAGGACCAATAATCCCAATACGATCCCCTTTGAAAATTTCGATAGAAAGATCTTCTATTAATTGAGGACCATTTGGATAAGCAAAGGAAAGATTTTTAATTTGAAGCATTCTTTTGCCAGGAAATGGAGCTTCAGTAAAGGAAAAGTCTAAGTTTCTTTCGTGAGATAAGCGTTCTATTGGCCCTAGTTTCGCCACTGTTTTAAGTTTCGATTGCACCATGGCGGCTTTACTTGCCTTAAAGCGAAATTTATCAATCACTTTTTCAAGTTGTTCTCTTTTTTTAGCTTCGTTTTCTTGGGTGCGTATAAATACTTCTTCTTCTTCAGCAATGGTATCTTTTAATTTTTGTACAGAGCCTTGAATTTTACGCATCTTCTGGCGATGGATCCCTACAGTATGAGTACAAACAGAATCCATAAAATGGCGATCATGAGTTATTAAAAGAAGTTCGCCTTTCCACTGTCTAAGAAATCTTGAAAGCCAGCGCGTAGAAACCACATCCAGATAGTTTGTAGGTTCATCTAGTAAAAGCATCTTAGGTTCAGAGGCAAGAACCTTAGCGAGATTCAATCGAATTTGAAATCCACCAGAAAGAATAGAAGGACTTTTGTCCATGCTTTCTTCATCAAAGCCAAGCCCGAAAAGAATAGCCTCCACTTTATGTGTCTCTAGCCATCCTTCTTCATTCTCTACAAGAACAGAGCAGGCTTCTTCTCGAACGGTGGGGTGAGAAAAATGAATGTGTTGAGTGAGGTATCCAAAACTATAATTTTTGGGAATACAAATGCTCCCTCCATCTAAGTCTTCTTCGCCGAGAATAATTTTGAATAGTGTGGACTTCCCTGAACCATTGCGCCCAATAACGCCAACGCGTTCGCCAGGAGCGACTAAAAAACCAGCTTCTTTAAATAGAGTCTGAGAGCCGAAATCTTTTGATATGTTTTGAATTTGAATCACGACGCAAATATAGTTTTATATTCAAGATTTTAAAATTCAAAAGCCCCAGCAAATTTTGCCGAGGCTTTGTCAGATACTAACTCTAATTACTTTTCGTCGTACCACCAAGGTTCGTTGCTTCCTTTTATTTTTTGCGTTTTTGCATTAGTAAAGAAACGATCCCAAGTATATTCAGGCTCATACTGCCTGTTTCTTCGCTCATGGCGAATTTGGTTATTTATCATTTTATCTCCTTGCTGAGGTTTTTTTCCCAGCGATTGCTTTTCTTTTTATGATAACTTAGTGGTAAATATATAAAAAATACTATAGATACAAATGAAAAGAAAAAAAATATAAGAAAAATCGGATAAATGTGGTTATTCTAGAGAAAATCCATATTCACGATAGATTTGAGCATCAATAAATACTTGATGAACCCAATTTCGAGCGAGAGGTTGCTTCCACCATTTTAATGGCAAGTCTTTAGGTGAATCCACGTTGAAATAGATTGAGGCAAGGGCGTCTTCCATAGATGAGAAGTTACTTAACCTCTCTTTAAGTAAGTTAGCTCTTTCTCTAAACCGATTAAAATCAGGGGCTTTCTGAAGGGGAATAAAACCTTCTTGATTTTTGATTAAGGACAATAAAAGAGCTGGATCCAATTGTTCTTGTTGTGCAATCTTTAGAAGAGGAAGAGATAGCTTTAGTTCCATGTTCCAAGGATAGCCTTTGTATTGAATTAGAATCTCATTTGGTTTGATAAAAGAAACGATATAGTCATTTCCTAATTTTTTTTGAAGACTCTTTTTAATTCTAAAACCTCTATTATTAAAAACACCAAAGCCTATTGCCTTTAAGGATAGAGAAGAGCTATCGGCATTAAATAAGACGGGCATCGTCTCTTTTTTAGTAATGCTTTTAAATACGTTTAAGCATGTCGGGAGTATATAAATAAGCTCAGGCCTGATAAGCTTTAAATTCAATTGGGAATCAATAGGCATTTGAATTTTTTTAGCCAGATCAAGAATTGTTTCTTCTGTAAAATGAAGAATTAGGGAGTCTTGGTGTTTTTTTTGATCCTCAAAATTCAGAGCAGGTCTTGAGGATGAGAGAGGAGGAAAAAAGAAAAGAGTGATTAGTAGAATTAAGCCTAAAATAGGGATAATTATAAAAACAGGCCTATCATGAAAAAAGTTTTTAAAAAGGCGGAAATATGCTCTCCCTTTTGCGGAAAGAAAAAGCAGGAGGCCTATGATTAAGGCAAGGATAATTGCAACACGTAAAAAGAACATACTACTAATATAAGCTTACCTCTAAAAATAGCTTTGGTTAAATGATTTGTTCAAGGTCCAAACGATACTAGGAACGAAAAGTGGAGCGTTCTGGTGGTATTGGGTGTCTTTAAGAGACAACGTAGCGAGATGTAATCATGAAAATGATTTTTTAGACGAGACCATCAGTAAAAGAAGAAAAACAAAAGGGTATATTCAAGAATTATATACTAATTTTTAAAGATGATGGAAAGTATTAAAAATTTAGTGATGATTGGCGATCGGGTTTTAATAAAACCATTAGCGACAACTAATAAAACTGGAAGCGGTCTTTATTTACCTCCAAGTGTCAAAGAAAAAGATGCTGTACATACTGGTGTTGTGATAAAAGTAGGGCCTGGTTTTCCTTTGCCCACAAATCAAGATGCGGATTCTTTTTTACACGAAAAATCAGAGTCTGTGAATTATTTGCCTTTACAAGTAAAAGAAGGAGATCAAGCTCTTTATTTACATAGTAATCAATTAGAATTGGAATTTAATAATGAAAAATTTGTGGTGGTAAATCAAAACGCCATTTTACTAGTTTTTCGAGATGATCTTGCTGATTTAGGTATAGAATGACTAGTACAAGTTATAAGATGCCTTTGTTGTTAGGTGCAATTTCCACATTGATAATGCCATTTTTGACATTTGGTTTTATAGGTCTTCATATTGTACGTTTAGAGATAGGATTAAACATCTTTTCCATTTTTTATACCGTTTTTGATCTGTTGTATCCTTTCTTCTTTTTGATCTTATTCGCTGGCAACCTTTGTCTCTTAAAAGCTCTATTAGTGAGAATCCCTTTTGATAAGCACTCGCTAAATACACTTCAATTTTTAGTAAAATCCAATTTTATCGTTTTTGGCTTTTTGACTTTTGCGACTATGCTTTTTTCAACGGAACCAACCTCTGAACTCGCTTATACTTTTTGGCTTGCCTGTTTTATTGTTGGGCTTTTATTAAATATTAGTATTGGTATTTATTTAATGATTCAAGCTAGGACTGAACGTAAATTTGCTCTTTTATGGATCGGTTTTGCCTTTGTTTTAGCTCAATTTTTTGACTATAGTGGCTTTCGAGTCCTTCTTGTATTGACAGAAAATGTTACCCCAGATTTTATCTGGAATTATATAGGACTTTCTTTTTTTGATTATGCATCCATGGATTCAGAAATAAAGAATATGTTTGATGAAATTACCTCAATGAGTCTTTTCTTGACCTTATCATTAGGAGCGTTAGTGGTAATCCTTCGAACCGTCGCTTTAGCTGTCTTTTATGTATTAATGGCGCAGCTTCTTTTTATTCGAAAAAAGCCAAAAAAGATGATGTTAAAATCAGATCGTTAATTGTCTATTTCTTTTGCATTAATGATTCTTGTAATGATTTCAAGATCTGAATATGTTCGCTAATTTTAGAGAATTGAGTATGTATAGCTTCTTGAAGATAATTAAAATACTCAGTATTTAAGAATAAATTATTTTTATTGTTTTTCACTTCTTTATAGAGTTCCTTAAATTCAATCATGGCGCTCGCATTTTTTTCTATTGTAGAAACAAGTGTTTGCTTTAGCTCTTCAATTATGGCTTTATTCTTTTTAATCTTTTCTTCATCATTGATTCGAAGAACTCTTGCAGGTAATTTAGCGAAAGGTTCAAAAGTTTTTCCAAAAGAAGCATTTGTGGTCGCTCTTAGACCTGTTTTTTTAGCGGAAGAATCAATGGAGATACGGCAAACGTTATCTCCCATAAAATTACAAATCACTCGCTTTTCTTTTTGCTTCAGTTCGTTGAATGGATTAAACTCTTGATTCGTGCCGATGTAAGCTGCTGGTGTATATAGTGGAATGGATTCCCCAGCTACCGTAATTGAATATTGAATACATTCAATATTATTGAACAAAATGGTTTCATATACATCTCCATTTGAATTGATCGCATGTTCCACTTCTTGCTTTAATTGAGTTAAAGACTCCTCCAAGTTGGATATCAAGGGAAATCTATTATATAGCCATTGGGTAAGACTATTTTTAAAACAAGTGGTAATCGTTTCATTTTGGGCTTTTCTTATCCAAATGGGGGTGCCTAAAAAGAAAGTATCCGTTATATTTGTTTGGCTTCGTCCGTTAAAAAAGGCTATGGTTTTAATGATTAAAGAGAAGGCAAGCCATTTTTGAATAGAAACATAAACCTGATTTTCATTGCAGCATTCTGCAATTTGACCAATCATTTTCAACGTGTCGTCAGAAAGCTCCACTGTCTGAATTTTTTTCAACCATTCTATTTGTTCTTCTTTAGTAATCAGAAGGTCGACGGGAGCTATAATATTATTGATGTTGAAATTTTCTTTCAGTAGCTTTTGAAGAGAATTGACAGAATATATTTCAGGTAACGAAAGAATAAATAAAACTTGATCTGCAATGCCTGCTTCTGCAAGAGAAGCTTCAGGGCGTTCCTTACTTGTCATAATCAAAGAACGAGCTGATTTTTCTTGGATGGTAATATTAACGAAATTATTGCATAGAGGATTTTTACTGTCAAAACCTTGGAAAAATACAATTTGATAGTCTTCTAAATTTTTAGGAATTTCTTGATATCTTTTGGCAAAAGTTAAGACATTGATGTCTCGGAACATTTGAATGGCTCGTTTTGCAATAATATTTTTTCCAGAACCAGAACGACCAAAAATATAAACAGGCTGTTCTGTAAAAAGCGCTAAAAAGGTGAGTTCAAAAATGGATTCTCGATCAAATAGATCATTTGATAATATACGGAGTAGCTCCGAAATTCTGGTTTTAATATCCATGATTCACCTCTATCAAGAATTCTATTAGAATCTCTATAATATAAAATTTTATTGTTTTGAAATAGTTATTTTTTCTACAATAAGATAATATAATGGACATGGAAATGAAAGAAGGCGTTTTACTTCTGCAATTAGGCTCTCCAAAAGCATATACAACTGAAGCGGTAAAAGAGTATTTACTTTCTTTTTTGGGAGATCCTCACACGCTTGGTTCTCCACCTTTTTTTTGGAATCCTTTGCTTCGTTATATCATAGCCCCTTCACGAGCTAAACGATCGGCTCTAAAATATAAAGAGATGTGTGAAATACAGGGTGTAACAGAAATGCCTTTAATTACTCATACAAGAAATTTTGTGCAAGGGGTGCAGGCTAAATTAAAAGATAGAGCTTTTGTGCGTTATGCCTTTCAGTATGGAGCAAGTCCCTCCATTCAAGAGGCTTTAGATGATTTTGTAAAAGAAGGTGTTAAGAAGGTAAGGGTGATTCCTCTTTACCCACAACGTTCAGGAGCTACTTCGGTCTCGGCTTTAGATCAATTGAAAGAAAATCGAGCAAAGTATCCTTCGTTAGATTTTTATGCTTGCCATGGTTTTGCTGATCATCCTGCGTGGATAGAAAATGTTGTTCAAACGATAAAAACGTACGATAAAGATTCCTCTTACACTATTTTAATCTCTTGGCACGGCATGCCTCAAAAAAGAATCCGTCTTGGAGACCCGTATGAAAGTGATTGTCAAAAGAGTGTATTAGCGATAGAACAAAAATTAGGGCGTTCCGTTTTAGTTTCTTATCAAAGTCGTTTTGGCGTAGGGAAATGGCTCGGCCCTTCTACAAACGATACATTAACGGAATTAGGGAAAGCGGGGGCAAAAGTCATAGTCGTTTGTCCTGCTTTTACTGTGGATAATTTAGAAACGTTTCATGAAATCGATATTGAGGCTAAAAAAATCTTTTTAAATGCTGGAGGGCAAGATTGGCAAAGAGTCCCGTGCCTGAATGCTTCTCCAAAATGGATCACTGATTTTGCAAATCATATTGCATTGGATTTACCGTGTCAAGAACTATAAACGTTGTCCTTTTAGGCTTATCTTTTTTATTGATCTCTCCATTGCTTGTGAAAGCAGAAGAGTTTCAACGTTGGAGTGCTTTACCTGTTTTGGGGTATTCTGAAGAAACTAAATGGCAGTACGGTGCAATTGCTTTACTTTTTTTTAAGCCCGAGTCCAAAGGCATTCCTGGCTCTTCATTAGATTTCAGTGTAATTGGAACAACTAGAAAACAGCTACAAGTAATGACATCTCCAGACCTTTATTTATGGCATGGGCAAATACATATCGATTTGGAACTAGTCTATTGGAATTGGATCGCTCATTACTTTGGAATAGGAAATAATCCTGATGTCGATGAATATTTAACCTATGACATGACTCGTTATAGACTTAGAATCCCAGCTGAAACAAAGCTCTTTTTACCTTCTTCATTGTCTTTTATGAAGTATGGCGCTTTAGCTCATATCGAATATAGAGATATTGATTTTAGACAAAAAGAAAGTGATTTGAGCGAACCATCTACAACAGGAGGTTGGCTAACGGGTTTGGGCTATACACTTTCTTTAGATACTAGAGATCATCCTGTATTACCATCACACGGATTTTATGCTTATTGGCAGCAGGTTTTTTACAATAATGCTTTTGGAGACTCTTCTTATATTTTTCAAGAGCTCGATTTAAGAGGGTACACTTACTTGTTCTGGAAGACCTCTCTTGCTCTAGGAGCTCTTTATCAAATGACTTTTGGTGACGTTCCTTTTGATCAACTAGCGATGCCTGATGGCACTAAACGTTTCCGAGGCGTGGAGCGAGGTGTTTTTAGAGATCGACAAGCTTTTGTGTGGCAAGCTGAATTACGTCGTCCTCTTTTCTGGCGCCTAGCGGGGACTATCTTTTATGAAACAACAAAAGTGGGCCCTTATTTTGGAGCTTTATATAGAGAAAAATGGCACCATGCTTTTGGGTTTGGAGGACGTTTAGCTTTAAATAAAAAAGAGCGCGTTTTCGCGCGCTGTGATTTTTCTTTAATTGATGGAAAACATTTGGGAATGAGTATTTATATTCGCGAAGCGTTCTAAATACTTAGTCTTTTAATGTAGCCCAATCTAATACGCCTTTTTTATAAAGGTAAAAATAGCCGCCTTCCAGGATAAACAAGAACCCTAGAAGGATAAAGAAGAGATCCCAGCCCCCTTTCAAAAACTGAATGGTCCAAGGATAAAGAAAAGCTACTTCTAAATCGAATACAAGAAAAAGCATGGCGACTAGATAGTATTTTACAGGATAACGATCGTTTGCTGTTCCTGAAACGTGCGCTAATCCACATTCGTAAGCGGAACCCTTAATAAGAGTGCGTTTAATACGACCTGGGTGTAGTAGCCAGTTAGCAAAAAGAAGAATAAATGGTACTCCAAGTGCAATTATTGTGAGTACTGTCACAGCAAAAGTAGTGTCAAAAATAGCAATGTTACTCATATTGTAAAAATAGTAAAAAAGTTGATAAACAATAGTTATTTTTCAATAACAATGTATTTTTATAGGCATGAAAATGAAAGTATTTAGCTTATTATTATTAAGTTTCTCCCTTTTTTTAAGTGCTTGTCTTTTTGATAGCGAAACAGAAGAAGATGATGTAAAATCCTCTTCTTCTACAGAGGTTGTTTCATCATCCTCATCTTCTTCCATAAAAGTAACGTCATCCAGTAGTACTGGAACAACAAGTAAGTCATCTAGTAGTGGTGAAGTGATTAAATCTTCTTCAAGTTCTGTACCAAAGGAATCTAGCAGTTCCCAATGGGTAGAGTATCCCTACTACAGCAGCGGTATATTTTGCTTCACAGAAGGCTGTGAGGATAACTTGTCTTCTTCTTCAGAGGCCCCTTCTTCCTCTTCTTCAGAGATAACTTCTTCCTCCTCGGTAAACAGCTCTTCTTCGGTGATTATACCTTCCTCCTCTTCTATATTGCAGGGAGATGGAGTGATTGAAGATGGAGTGATGGTCGATAAAAGAGATAATCAAACTTATGAAATCATCACCTTAAACGATAAGATTTGGATGGCTCAAAACATTGGTTTTGAAACGCCATCAGGTAGCTTCTGTTATGAAGATAAAGAAACAAACTGTGATGTTTATGGGCGTTTGTATGTACATGAAGCTGCTTTATTAGCTTGTCCAGGTGGCTGGCATCTTGCCACTAGGTCTGAGTTTGAAGCAGCTATGCAAGAGCCTACATTTATTTGGAACTATAACGGAAGAATGAGTAATAATTCTTATAACTTCCTTGATGGTATGGGCTTTAATTGGGCTTCTGGAACTATGGATAGTGCAGATAAAGATAACTGTGACGGATCAACCAATTGCAGCCTTATCTTTGTCCAAAAGAACCCAGATTCTGAGTTTGCTGCAGATCCAGCTTTATTCTTCCAAAAAGACTATAAAACAAAGGGCTTTAGTGTTCGTTGTGTGAAAAACTAAACGCTTTCTCTAAACTTGCTTAACGCTCCATTTTTTCATAATGGAGCGTTTTTCTTTTATTTCTCTTTATATTCACTTATCGTTTTGTAAATAACTAGACTTTTTTTCTTACCTAAAAGGATCTCTAGATCTTCTTTTGGGGCTTTTAAGAAAGCCTCTCTACTGCGATATTTTGATAGAATCTTTTTTCTTGTGGCTGTTCCTATGCCAGGTAAGGAAAGCCATTCCACTTTTAGATCTAAGATTCTTTTTGATCTTTGATAAGTAATTGCAAAACGATGAGCTTCATCTCGGACTTTTTGAAGTAATTGAAGAGCGGGGCTTTGTCGGCGTAGTATTTTAGAGGGAGTATTTCCAGGAAAAACAATTTCTTCAAGTCTTTTAGCTAAGCCAATTAAAGGAACATCGGGTTCATTAAGTTCTCTAAGAATACTTGCCGTCGCTTCCACTTGGCCTTTTCCACCGTCCATAACAAATAAATCAGGCATAGGAATATTTTCCTTATGTAACCGCTCGATTCTACGAGTTAAGACTTCTCTCATGCTTGCAAAATCATCGACTCCAGAAACACTCTTGATTATAAATTTGCGATAATTTGATTTATCTGGTTTACCATTTTTAAAAGATACTAAGCTCGCAACAGTGTGGGTGCCTGCGAGGTGAGAAATATCAACGCACTCAATACGAAAAGGGGTGTTCTTTAATTGAAGCTCTTGCTGCAAAGTAAAAACACTTTGCTCTACATCATCATATTTTTGGATGGAAGCAATCATTTCTACTAAAAGCATTTCTGCATTCGCTTGCGCTAGTTTAAGAAAACCCAGTTTTTCTCCTCGCTGGGGTCGTATAATCGAAACCTTATGTTTTGCTTTTGCTGAAAGCGCTTCTTCTAGTAGAGTATGATCTTCAGGAAGTTCCGTGTCAATCGCAATTTCTTTTGGAATTTCTTCATTATCAAAATACCAAGAACCAATCATTTCTTCTAAAATTTCAGATTCACTTTGCTCAAGATTGCACTCTAAATTAAAATGGCGACGTCCATAGAAAACGCCTGCACGATATTCTAAAATCACTGCGGTAGAAAGCTTCTGATGCCTTTTTACAGAAATAACATCAAGTGTTAGCGAGGCATCTGAAACATCTGCTTTTTGGCGAGAATTTAAGGCCTTTACAGCGTTAATGGCATCTCTTTTTTTAGAAGCGGTTTCGAAGTCTAGTTTAAGACTGGCTTCTTCCATTTCACGTTCCCATTCGCTAATTAAATCGTTCCTTTTCCCTTCAAGTAAAAGCGTAACGTCATGAACACCTTTACTGTATTCTTCTTGAGAACATAAGCCCGCACAGGGAGCTGCACAGCGCCCAATATGATAGTTTAAGCAAGGTCGAATAACGTCTTTACCAGGAAGCTTTAGATGACATTCTCTAATATGAAACAAACGAGCGGCAATATCGACTAAATGATGAATGGCTCGACTATTTAGAAAAGGACCAAAATAAAGGTTCCCATCGGAGCGAATAGAACGAGTTAAAATGAGCCTTGGAAATGGTTCGCGGACAGTGAGAACTAAATAGGGAAAATGTTTGTCATCTTTTAAGCGAACATTATAAATTGGAATATGTTTTTTTATTAAAGTGGCTTCGAGAATTAAAGCTTCTGCCTCAGTTTCTGTAATAATCCATTCAATATCATGGATATGGGGAAGCATTAAACTGGCGGCCCTGTGCCCATTTTTTTCTCGTCCATCAAAATAACTACGAACCCGATTTTTTAAAACTTTTGCTTTTCCAATGTAAATAATCTCACCATCAGCATTTTTCATAATATAAACGCCTGGTTTTGCTGGTAGTTGAGATAAACGTTCTTCTAGTGCAAAAGTTTTCATAATGTAGATGAGATAAAGCTAAATAAAAAAATAATATGGCTTCTTTATTTTTAACTATTTTATATTAGAATATGATAAAAAAGATTCTTTTAACCTGGAGTTTTAAATGAATTTGGAAAATATTGATCTTCTTACACAAAAAGTAGAGAGAGTGCTTGAAGTTATTCGTGTTTTAAGGGCAGAAAAAGCTCAAATGGAGTCAAAAATCCAAAGTTTTGATTCCGTACTCGCTCAAAAAGATGAAGAAATTGCCATGTTGAAAAGTAGTTTGGAAGAACGTAGTGTTGAATTAACATCATTAAATGATACAGTGAAAAATCAAGAGGAAGAAATTCAATTAGCTCAAGAACGTTTTCAACAGCTGTTAAGTACTATTGAAGCCGAACTTGGCACGGAAATTTCTATCGCTCCTTCAGAGCAAGATTCTTCTTCTGTTCCAAATGAACAGCAAGAGGAGGCGCCGCAAAGCGATTTTTTCTCTTAAAGTGGCGACAAGCCACTGATC
>Ga0172378_10003946_pt1 | contig 13957 bp, 9 predicted proteins | sample GrowelOW332metaG_FD_119755 | JGI IMG/M metagenome (GOLD analysis project Ga0172378, IMG submission 119755) | Groundwater microbial communities from an aquifer near a municipal landfill in Southern Ontario, Canada - Pumphouse #3_1 metaG | ecosystem: Environmental > Aquatic > Deep subsurface >... | reverse complement strand
TTGGATAGCAGAATAAAACAATTCCTGGTTTGTTCCGGCGGGTTCCAACACCTTGCCGTCCATGATTAAGTTTTCATAGGGACGCAGCATGGACAATGCCCTAGCATGATAAAAGAAATCGAGGGGGGAGTCGGTGAAATCTCCGTAACAATAATAAGTAATTCCGTCTGCTCCGTTGAGCAAAGATTCCAGCACCATGGCCTCGACTTTTTCAGGTTCAAATTCCCCATAAGTGCCGGTGCTCAGCCAGGGAATTTGTCGGCGGGTGCCGAGTCGTTTGTAATTGCCTCGGATTTTACGGTGCACATCAACAGCCCGCCCTGCAACATACAGACTGGGCATGGCCATGTTAATGTATTGTGGGTAGATCATCGAAAAATATTTACCGTTGCCCAGAGGATGGCGGTTATAATCTCCCTGTTGTGGCACCGGAATATTGCAAGAAGCCGCCCCGCGTTGTACGGCCGCATCCAAGTCACGCATATGTTCAGTCAGACAATCCAGTAGAAAATCATCCAGAGATTTGCCGCTCTTTTTTAAGGCTTCCTGACAGCGCCGGCATTGAGCGGCACTCTGATTGATTTTTCCCCAACATTCGATGTCATAGAAAACATAGTCAGGCCGCCCCATTCGGACACAACGTTCGACCCGTTCCATTTCCTTCTGATAGAAAGAACCCCGATAACTCGGACAAAGCATTTTATGGTTCTTTCCCGGGATATCACAGAAAATTTCACTGCCCTCTTGATGTCCTCGCATCATTTCATGAAAAGCGGAATCATTCATAATAATGCGATAGCCATGTTTTTTTGCTGCAGTGACAAAATCTTTTTTATCCTGATAGTTTGCTGGATTCCACCAGCGCGGGAAAGTGGACACCGTATTGAATCCCAGTTTTTCCCAATTTTCCAAGAAATTTGGCCAAGCCATAGCCTGTCCTAGTGCCATCCAGGAAAGACTGACATGGATACGCTTAAAGCGCGGGATTTCCGGAAGACGTACCAGCCGCAGTGGCAGTTGAGTACGATACTGGTCTTGCTCACCGCATCGCGCCATGCAGTATGCCGGCAGAGTGCCAGTACAGTCTTCAGAAACTGAAAGAAAAATCTGTGGCAGGCTGAGTTTCCGGTTGCTGTTTTTGATAGGAATTTCATAGCGCAAATAATTGCCGTCCGGTAATGTCAATGGAGATTGCGGTAATTCCGGTGACTGCACACTTACTCCGGGCGGCAAATCCAGAACCATTGTCAGCGTTTCGTTTTCGGGGGGGGCTTTCCTCAAATCGAGGATTTGGAAGCTTTGTGGTGCGGGTATGTTGCGAATGATATCCAGTGTTGTGAGTCGTGGCCGTACCAACAGACCCTCGAGAGGGATTTCCTGACCTGGGTTATGGTATGCATCGTTAAACTCCGGGTCAGGTTGTTCTGCTTTAAAGAGCGCCATTTCATCGCAGAAAATACTACCACTGGTGCCAATGATTTTCAGCAGAACATAGCGAGCCTCCGCCTGTACAAGCAACTGGAAAGGATACATTCTAGTTGCATAAACATTGCCCTGCTCTTCCAGATAATAATAATTCAGAAAGTCACTCTGTGCGCTTTCCCCAGGCATCAGTTTTTGCATAATCCGAGCCAGATGAAACAATTGCCCGTCCCTTGAAACATAGACTTCAAAACTGCGTGGGAACTGAAAATTCCCCAGCGTTCCTCCCAGGCAACGAATCAGCAGACGATCCACTTTTTCAAGTTGCCCAAGATCGAGTTTCAGGAAGGCTTCGCCATTGCCAAAATACCAGCCGACGGCTTGCCGGTCAAACCAGATTTTGTCATCTTTGCGGGTACTCAACTGCCCATCGGTCAAATCCAGCGTGTCGTTGTCATCACTCGTCAGATGATAATCTGGTTTCGGCACCAACTGCACCGGTTTTCCCAAGGCGATATTCGTCCCTTTTGCTAGATCAAACCACCGCTGTCGATCCTGCTGGGTCTGCAGATTACCGGCATTAATCAAGGATTTTGGAATCGGATTTTCCGTGATGATTTCCAAGGGATTGGGAATCGTATAATAGGAGTGTGCTCCATAGACTTTAACTGCCGCCATCAAACGAAATTTACTGTCCGCACTGCAGTGGAATGCATCTGCGGTAATTTTGCTGCGAGCCGAATAAATGCGGTCACCGGCAACCCGGTCGCCATCCTCACCACGATCATTCAAACGGATCGTTTTATCGGTATTACAGCGGTATTCAAGCATCTGTGGATGCAGAAAGCAATGTATTTCGAGAGCTTCCTCCGCCAGCTGACTTGCAGCATGATATTCAAAAAGCAGTTCATCGCCGACCTGCAATGGCGCGGTTGCAGATTTTTCGGGACAGCTTACTACCAGTCCATACGTTGCTTTACGGACGATCCGGGCCAGCCGGTAGTCAACCCATGGGCCAGCCTCTTTGCCGCCGCCCAGTTGCGCTAGAGCCAACATAAAAGGACGTCCTACATTCTGTGCCATGGAGAACGTATTCCAGCCAGGGAAAAGATAGCCGAACAAAACGCCATCCTTACTGACATTGCCCACCCATGGTTTGGCGCTGACATTTTCCATTTCGCCCATCTGGATTTGCAGAAAACTGTCTTCCGGGGCAGCCGGCACAACGGTTTGAAAACTTGCATAGTTCCCCTGCGCTCCGGGCACGACCTGAATACGCACCGTTCCATTAACCAATTCCGGCTGACATCTCAGCCAATTCCAGGTATTGGTATCAAAGGATGAAAAATCACAATTCCAAAGTACTTGATCATCCGCAGGCAGCGTTTGGGCGGGAAGCAGATGAAGACAAAATATCAACAAAACAATCGGCAGTTTTGCTGAAAGCCCGTATTGCAGGTTCAGCAGTACAGCGAATCCGCGTCTGAAGAGATGAAAAATGTTTCTTTGCATGCGATTTCTCCTTTGAAAATAAACACCAAAATGTTATGGCAGCGGAAACAATGGCTGCCGGGCGACCTGAATATCCACACGGGGCTGAGAATAAACCAGAAAAAGACCTTAAACTGACGATACACTGTCATGGCAGACCTTGCGAAGAAAGACTCTTAAGCGGGCGGCTGCCTTGGGATTACTGCACTTGGAACTCATGCTGCACACTTTTCCCGGACGCGAGTTCTTGGATTTTGATATTCCACTTGCCGGTGCGGTCATTGGGTGCCAGATCAAGTGTCAGAGTCAATTTGCCGCCTTCAGCAGCATACCAGCCACAGGGTTCAGCTTCTTCACCAGCGGGGTCAATGATATCAATGCGCAATGGAACAATCGCATCCACAAGCGCATTGTTCTCCGTCAAAACTGAGATATTAAATTCCAGCGGGCTCGCTTTTGCGGCGGTTTTCGCCGAAGTGATCTGGACAGCCGTGATTGGTTTTGCGGTGATCATGTACAGACGTCCTTCACCAGGCCCGAATTCAGCATCAATATGCAACATCCCATCCTGCTTGCGAACCGGCACTTGTTTTCCGACCAGCAGGTCATAAACAACCCCTTCCAAACGGTGGATGGCGAGGCTCGCTTTCAGAGGCAGGCCTTTTTCCATGACTTTGCCATACTGTCCAACATATTGTCCATAGGTGCGTTGGTCATTGAAAGCGAAAAGATAGTCACTGGACCCGAAGCTGCGCACTCGGACGATGGCTTCTTCGCTGTCTGCGTCTGCATACGGAAAGTAAAACGTGCCGAGTTCCCGGCGCAGTTGTTTGGCTAGGCGGATAGATTCTTCCTTGTCTGTGCTCTGCAGCCGAGGCAGCAGGATATCTGGCAGCAGTCCTGCCACCAGTGTTTCATCCGCAACGATGATCCCGCCCTGTTGCTGCCACGTTTGAATGCGCGCAACAATTTTGTCGGTCAATACTGGACAAACAGGCATTACCAAGATCTGATATTGGTCGAGACCATCACGCAAAATGCTTTCATCGTAGACAATTTCCGGAGGCAGATGAGCCCTTGTCAGCATTGCATGCATTCTGCCGACCGGCGACCCCATGGAGCCAAACGTAGCCCCGCCTGAGAACATCTGGGAAGTGAAGCTTTCCAACATTGCCACCCGTGCCGGACGATCAGGAATTTTTAGCAAGGTTGGGCCTAATGGGCGGATCACTCTATGAATCAAACTAGCCAGACGGGGGGCAGTATCCGGATTCGTAAAATCATAGCCACCGGGTTTGCCCTTATCCCACAGAGACCCTGAACCATGATATTGAATAGACCGCACAGGCCGGGAAACTTTCTGCCAGAAGGCAATTTCCAACATATCCGGTGGAATCGTGATGAATCTGGCCTCTGGTAATTTCTTTTCCCAATCCGTCCATTTGCTCTGATCTTCCGGCAAGGAGCCCGTTGTTGCGGAACGATACCAGATGATCTGCGTCATTTTGGAGGCCTCTTGCCAGGATGGGCCTCCCTTCAGCATAGCAAACACTTCGTCTGTGGCCAGCCCCATGACGAGGGGATCCGGATAAACGTACGTCCAATGTCCGATCAGATCGGCATTCCCGCCGTTACCCCATTTGCCGGGGCAGCGCACCACCGGATCCCAATAGACTTTGATGTGTTTTCCATTTTCTTGTAGACCTTCGCGAGCCCGGTTGATAAACCCGGGATAGCCATCGCCGCCGCCCCAGAACCAGCGGTAGAAGGTCAGGATGGGATCCGCATCATTTATGATGTGGTTTGCCGGAAAGTCTTTGATGCGGGTATAATTCACTCCAGTTTTAACGCTGACAAGTTCCGGAATATCGTATCCTGCAAAGGCTTTGAAAGCGGTCTGTGCCTCCGGTCGGAAGGAGATCTGGTTACTGTCGCGGAATTCCGAATCAATGATGGCCATATCGAGAGCCGGGAACATGCCGACATTGTTAGCCAAGCTGCGTGTAGCATCATAAGCAAACTGTTGAACGCGAGGCAAAGAAAAATCAACTGCTTGGGTTGCTTTGCCGTTGCGGTCTTGGCAAAGGAAGGGAACTCGTGCCTGTTCATAGGCTTGTTGAGATTTGAAATAGCCACCTGGTGAGAGTTTTCCCATAATCCGCAAGCCCTCGTGAAGAGCTTGATTCAACATTGTTCTGGTTTCGTTCAGATTGGAATTGAAGTCTACTGGTTCGCCATTTTTCCAGGCCATGAAGTCCAGATGATCCATCCATTTCATGCTGTGGGTAAAGCCGATTTCTTTCATTTTTTCAAAGCTGGCATCACCCCACATGACGACCGGCATGAATTCTGGCAGGCGGTTACAGATAAAATATTGGAATTCGGCTTGATTCTGAACGTTGCCTCGGTTGCTTTGTCCGGTTACTTTGCTTTGAAATTGGTAGACGCCCGCCTTTCCTTGGCAGAGCAACGGATAAAGAACTTGGCTGCTCTCTCCCGGCGGCAAGGTCTCAATACGAATTATATTCGCGGCTAAGCCGTCATGTACAATGATTTCGAGGTTTCTGATCGGATCAAAGTCAAGATTTTTTACAGTAATCATCAACTTTTGATTCTGTTCCATGCGGTTGAAGGTATTCCGCTGGAAAGGATGAGCGATTTGGATATCAAGCGAGGGGAGATATTCGGGCAGTCCGTCCAGGATGCGCACTTCTCCAAGAAAGCCTGGCAGTCCATTGTAAATACTGCCGCTGCGTTCGCCCAAACTTAAATTGCGATTCCCGGGAGTCGCAACGCCTTTTCCGGGATAATTTTTCTGTGTCAGCAATTTTTTATCGGCGAACAGGAATCCCGTTCCGCGTCCGTCATAAGCAAAGGCCAGGTGCCGCCAGACTCCTGCTGGGAAACTCAAAGCTGGACTGTTGAAGTTGATGACTTCGTTGCCCAAGCCAACTCCTGCCTGCAGCATGATTTTTGTACCTGTGTGGCGCAAGCTGAAAAAATAATCTTTATTGAGGTTGGCACTTTCATGCGTCCGGGGAACATAGGTTTTATCGACAAGATATGCTGTCACCCAATCAGGGTTATTAGGATTTTCCTTCAATTTCACCCAGGCTTCAATGGTGAAGGCACGGAGAGGTGTCGGCGCTTTATTCCAATCGGTACTTGCTCCGTTGGGTTTATCTTCTTCGGGCAGTTGATCAAAGCATTCCAAAATCCCACCAAAATTCGCATCCGGCAGGACGCGGGCTTTTCCAGTCAATTTGAGTGGGGCTTTTCCGATACTGTCCTGGAGTTCTGCGCCCGGCTGGAAGGCCCAAAGTCCCAGAACGACCTCGTTTGCTCCGGTTATGGAAGTCTGCGCTTGTAGTGGTTTTCCGATGACCCAGCCCGTACTGGCAAAAAAACCTGCCCAAATTATTAATGCCTGTAGCGGCAATTTTATCACGGGCTTCATCAAATGTTTCATTGTGCTGTCCTTTTGCAAATTGTATCGATGACTATAAAAAACTTGCCTGCTTGGCAAAATTGAGGGAAGGTTTTTTTGCTGTATTTTACGGGGAAGTTATTTGAGGATTTGCAGTTCGACCGGTTTATAGATTCCCCCTGCACCTGCTGCGTTACCCACGCGGACAGTCAGCTGATTGGTCTGCCCCCAGAGCAAGAAACTTCCGACTTCAATATCAAAGGGGATATTCCATCCGGTCGTGCCCAGATCATGTTCTCCAGCGAAATGTCCGTTGATCCAGACCCAGGTGGATTCATCGACGGCCTCGAAGTGCAAAACAGCTTCATTGTATGGAGTTGTTGGCTTTGAAGGGGCTGTAAAGCTTATGCGATACCATGCGATACCTTCGTAATTTGCAACTTTATCCGGCAAAGCAGTATTCCACCATTTGCCGATTTCGATAGGATCCCATGTGGAAGCATTCAGATCAGAAGTAAACCATTTTCCCAAATGTCCAGCGCAGCTTGGATCTGTCCGAAAGCGCCACCCTTTTATAGGCAACACTTGTTTGTTGATGATTTCAATGGCGTGATCCCACTCGGGGCGTTGACGCAAAGTCACATAATCACGATGAAAAACCCAAAAAACCGACGCTGCTTTTTTTCGGACTTCATTGTCAGAATCCTCTACAGCTTTTCGCAAGACTGCTAGAATGGCCTCTGTGCGGGGCTGATAACTCATTAATTGTTCAACAGCAGTCAGACGTACCAAGGGACTGTCGTCACAAAGGCGTTCCTGAAACAGGGGAATCGCATCTTCGCCCAGCACCCGGCTCAATTGCAGAGTCGCATTGCGTCGGATGACCATATCTGGATCACGTGTCAGTTTGATAATTTGCTCACGAGCTTCCTGCCCATATGTCATGATTTCTCTGGCAATTTGACGTCGCCGCAAACCAGAAGTAGTAGTAAAGTCGCGTTCCAGGTCTATCAGGCTGGCCGGCTGGCCGAAAGCCAATGCCATGAATAAAAAAAATAAATATCCTGCCAGCGGACTGTGATTTACTCTCAATTTACATTTCATAAGAACTCCATAATCTAAAAAATACAACATTTTTTGTAAAAAGTCAAAGCTTTCTAGTAAAGGAAAGAAATGTCATGGACAATATTGATTAATCTAACTCAATCTTGCCAACATATCCATCGAAAAACGCACATTTTTTTATTTTCAAGGCATTCCTTGGTAGGAGAGGAAAATCGCGGTCATCCTCTGCATATCCGTTTGCACTGGTTAAATTTATTTGTTATTCTTTGCGGATACATCATAATGCTACTGCACCGGTTTCCTATGCAGTTGCGTTTTTTGATTTTCCGCATTTTCTCCAGCTTGAATGGCAACGGTCGTCAAGCATCTCCCCCGGGTGGTTTTGGATCTTGTTTGCGTCACTCTTCTGTACGACTATTCCTCCAGTTTTATTTTTCAAAAGCCAGTCAGAGTATAAGTCAATTCACCATCTTTGAGGAGGAGGATATCCTGACTGGCAACAATTTTGTCCTGATCCTGGAAGGCTTTTCCTTGTTTTGATGGTGAGCGGACTGGTAAATTGGGCCATAACTCCAGCTTTTTGAGAATTGAACCCGCGCAAGACTCTTTTACTGGCGCTGTTGGTTCCGTTAGCCATTGTCCATTTTGTTCAATTTTTTTTCATTATATTCGTAGCTGCTTTTCCAGTAATCATTCCAATCATACCGCGCCTTTTTTCCAAACGAGTTGTCCAGTGCTTAAAAAGAGTCCAGTTCATAGATACTAGGGCGCTGCCATATTGAGAAGTGTCCAGAAAAGCTGGAGGCCTTGCAATGGCATGAAGATGGTTCTGCTGCCTGTAGTGCTCCAAATACCATCTGTTTCCTGCCCGTCGAAATGCTGGGGTGGAATGATTGGCGAAGTGAACTGAGCGACGAGAGCTAGCCCAAAAATAATGGCCGCTATACTATGCCCCATTTCGGTTGACCGGTAAACAGCTCAATCTGGCAGATTTCTCTAGGGCAACTCCCAGAAGCCTGTTTGGGCGGACGGCATCTCATATTCGAAATCATACTGTTTAGTATTTTCTGTATCATACCAGTAGAAATCTCTTACCAGATGACCATCGGGATCATACAGAGTCGCCAAAAGCGCTGAAGTTACTTGGGATTTGGCAAAATTCATGCCTGGATAGCTTGCAGGCAGGCTGACTTTTAATGAGCCGTTTGGATGATCAATATAAAAAACCGCTGCCTCCAACTCACAGCTTATGGAATCCGAAGCGCTTACCATCATGGTAAGCAACAACACCTCCTGTTCTCCGGAGAAGGAGGAGTCTCTTGTTTTGCAAAAGTCATTTATCGGTACCCGAACTTGGCACGTCCGTACCAAGGAGCGTAGCTATTGTATTGTACCTGAAGATCTCCCTCTACATGGCCATCAACACAGGCCATATTCGTTCTGCCATCATGGCGGAAACTGGGATAGACGTTATGTTGCAGAGAGTAAGTGTTTCTTACGGCTTTGTCGGCCGAAAAGAAGGCAACACTGGGCTTAGTCACTGCATTCAATGTCCGCCGAACAGGCGTAGTATCATGCATGCCGACCAGCCAGGTATTCAGCCCATAATGAGTGTAGGAAAACAATCCCTTGTTATAATCGCCGAGGCCGATGGTTTCCGTCGGGCAGGTGAATATTTTCGGGTTATAGTTACTGACAGGAGAAGTACTGGCCCCCAGATACTTCTGCGATAGTTCAGCGTGCCAATAGGTCGCATCACTGCTATACATCCTCACAAGACCGGTGACAATATAATCTTCATTATCATCGCAGTACATTAAATGTGCGGTGCCGATCTGCTTGAGATTGTTAACACACATGCTCCGCTTTGCCGCCTGACGGGCTTTGCTGAGCGCCGGCAGCAGCATGGAGGCAAGAATAGCGATAATGGCAATCACCACCAGCAGTTCAATTAAAGTAAAGCCTTGATGCGAAAGGCGCATCGGCCTCAGTCCACCGAACAAATTATGCATGGAGTTTTCTCTCACACGGTTTTCCCTCTGAACTCCACTCGAAAGCCTTCCGCCCTTAGTCTCCAGAGTGATTGCCCGCTGATCATGTTTGCCCCAATTCATTAGATATTGTTGAGCCTTTTGTGCCTTCATCGCTGGTCTCCTTTATCAACTTATAGTTGTTCAGGCTAAAGCGCACCCGCAGTTCAAGAGAGTGAATATTGTTCGCTCTGCCTTACAAAGTATTACATAGTTGCAGTTTTCAGTAGAGTGTCAGTCATCCTTTCTTTAAATTGAAGCGTGGTTACCTCGAGTTCAACAAATAGAACATGTTTTTTCCCATCACCAACTCTTAAGGTTTTCAAAAATATAAAGCACTGTATGCAAATTTACAACCAGCCGATTAAAATCCCCGTTCATTTTCGGTTTTGTGGAGCGCGTGGACGAAATCGGCTATTCCCGCTTTCTCCCCGGAATGTGGCCGGAGCTTCCAGCTCCGGATCCGTTCCCGCTTCCGGCGGTCGCAAGCGACCGTCAACAAAACGCCAGATATACCGTCTTGTTTTCTCTGTAGTGCCTCTTTGATGCATCCGATTTGGCTAAATACCGGCTCTGTTCAACCGGCTTGTAAATTGGCATGTGAGCGGTATGGGGTGGCAACACTGAGAGGCAATACACAGGCACCTGCTCGGTTTTCGGGGTGTATATTATATTTATAACATAACCATGAAGGTATCCCGATGTCTAAAATATTTCGTTTTGATGTTCATACGCATGCATTTCATCCAAAGATATCCGGCAAAGTTCTGCGGCAGCTTGAGATGCATTATCACATTCCTTCGATTGGCACCGGGGAATACGCTGACCTTCTGCCACGGCTGCAGAAAGCCGGCCTGAATCGAGTCTGCATTCATTCGGCCGCCACTACTCCAGCGCAAGTCATCCCTGCCAACCGCTGGGCAACCTCACTGAAGGCGTTGCCGGGTGTCATTCCCTTCGGCACCCTGCATCCCGGGTATCTGAAAATGCAGGAAGAATTGGCATTTTTGTACGATCATGGCATCCGTGGAATCAAATTGCATCCGGATTTTCAGGGATTTCGCCTAGATGATCCGGATTTGCTGCCACTTTTCGCAGCCATGGAAGGGATCTTCACTCTGATGGTGCATATCGGCGACCTCCTGCCTCCGGAGCAAAATCCCAGTTGTCCTTTCAAGATTGCCGCCATCAAAAAACGTTTTCCCCGCCTGCAGATAATCGCTGCGCATTTTGGCGGCTACCGGCATTGGCCTTATGTTCTTGAAGCGATGCAGGAGCTGGAAATTTACCTCGATACCTCCAGCAGCCTTTTCAGTATCCCGCAAGCATTGCTGGAAAAGATCTATCATACGTTGCCAAAACACCGTTTCCTTTTTGGCAGTGATTATCCCCTGTTTGATCCCTCCGATGAAATGGCTCGGCTGCAATATCGCCTGCATCTCTCAGACTGGGAACTGGAAAATATTCTGACAAACGCCAACAATCTGGGACTGGCCTGATGGCAAAAATCCGTGCAGATCAGCTTATGGTGGAATTGCAACTCTGCGAATCCCGCAGCCAGGCGCAACGTCTGATCATGGCCGGCGAAGTCCGCTTGGGGCCGGATCAACTGGTGCACAAGCCCGGACAACTGCTGCCTGAGGATACCAACCTTTTGCTCGATCACGAGCCCAAATATGTCAGCCGCGGCGCATTCAAATTGCTGGCTGCAGTAGAAAAATATCAGCCCGTCCTACAGGGAGTAACGGCTCTTGATCTAGGCGCTTCCACCGGCGGATTTACCGAAGTGCTTCTCAAATATGGCGCTGCCAAAGTCTATGCCGTCGATGTCGGTTATGGGCAATTGCATGATAAACTGCGCAGGAATCCCCAAGTCGTCGTGCTGGAGCGAACCAACGCCCGAGAGTTGACTTCGGCATTGATTCCGGAACCGATCGGTATCCTGACTGGAGATGTCTCCTTTATTTCCCTGACCAAGGTGCTGCCGCCCTGTGTACCACTGCTGTTGCCCGATGCCTGGATTTTCGTCTTGGTCAAACCGCAATTTGAGGCCGGGCGGGAAGAAGTCGGCTCCGGGGGCGTCGTGCGGGACGAAGCCGTCCGGCAACGCTGTGTTCAGAAAATTCAGTCTTTTGCGTTGCAGGAATTGCATTGGAGTTGCCTGGGCGTTGTCCCTTCACCAATTAAGGGGCCGAAAGGCAACCAGGAATATATCACGGTCTTCCGAAACAGCCCTTCTGCGGCAAAGGCCTGATTCAGTATGTCTGAACTGCCCTTTCCAGCCTTGATTCGACGGGTAAGCTGCCGTTATACCGAACACGGTACAGACACCTTGTTGGATTTTCTAGCGCGTCGTTTCAATTATCTGAGCCGGGCGGAATGGCTGGCACAGCTTCAGGCCGGCAACCTGACAGTCGATCAACAGCCTGCCGTTCCGGAACAAATCCTCCAGCTGGATGCACTCCTTGAATTCCGCCCACGCACGTTGCAGGAACCCCGCGTCTCCTGGGAAATTCAGACGCTTTTTGAAGACGAACACCTGTTACTGCTAAATAAACCCCCCAGCCTGCCCTGCCATCCCGCCGGAGCATTTTTCAATCATACCCTCTGGGCCTGGCTAAAACAATCTAAGAAGCTGGCTAATGTGCATTTTTGCAACCGCCTCGACCGGGAGAGCTCCGGCATCGTCAGCGTCGGCAAAAACAGCTCTGCGGCTGCCCTGCTCAACCAGGCATTGCAGCAACCTGAGGCCTGCAAAGAATACCTTGTACTCGTCCACGGCCACTTTTCATCCGCCCAATGCTGTCCTGGCTGGCTGATTCCGGACAACGAAAGCATCATCCGAAAAAAACGCCGCTTTGTGGAAAGTCTGAACGGCGAAAGCGGACGTTCAGAATCCGTGAGCACGGACTTTGTGCGCTTGGCTTATCACGCCAAAGAGAATATCAGCCTGCTGAAAGCGACCTTACACACCGGGCGTATGCACCAGATCCGAGCTTCCCTTTGCAGCTTGGGATTCCCGGTAATTGGGGATAAATTATACGGCCTCGATGAGCGACTTTTTCTCAAACAGGCCGACAACTGTCTGAGCGAGGAAGATCAACAACGTCTGATCCTGCCACACCAAGCACTACATGCCTGGAAAATCCAATTTTGCCGGTCAAACCATAAAATCCCGAACCAATTTACAGCAGGGGTTCCGGCAACTTTTCAAGCACTTCTGGATCAACTGAAGTTTTCCCTGCCCTGAAAGGAGCCTCCAATGACCCTCAAAGAAAAAATAGCCGCCGGTCAGATTTACACCGACCTGGACAGTCCGGAATTGGCCGCGGAACATCTTCGCTGTCTGGAAGTCCTCTATGACTTTAATCAGTCACGACCCGCTGAAGTCACAAAACGGAAAAAACTGCTGCAGCAAATTCTAGGACATTGCCCAGAGGATTTCTGGATCGAGCCGCCCTTGCGCTGTTCCTATGGATACAATACTTTTATCGGCGAACATTTCTATGCCAATTATAACTTGATCATCATTGATGACGTCAAAGTCGAAATCGGCGAACACGTACTGATCGCACCCAATGTCGTCATTACCACCAGCGGACATCCCATCCACCCGGAATTGCGCCTCAATGGCGGACAATTCTCCCGCCCAATCAATATTGGAAACCACGTCTGGATCGGCGCCAATGCCATCATCCTGCCGGGAATCCAGATCGGTGAAAACTCCGTCATCGGAGCAGGTAGCGTCGTCACCAAAAATGTCCCCCCAAATGTTGTTGCTGCCGGAAACCCATGCCGAATCCTGAGACCCATCAGCGATGGGTGCATTCCCATTTAATTGGATATTATTCATGTTGCCAGTTGTTGAAGCAAACCTCCATAGAACTCATTCCAGTTGCGTGATTTAAGCTGGCATCTAAGAGGAAGCATGGCCTCCGCATTTTCAAATCTCCAGAAGAGACCTGATTCCTAGATTCTGAGATTGACGACTCTACGGATATCACTTTCTACAGCTCCAGAACCGATTGGCAAGTGTTGCTCTTCCAACATTTAATAGTTGAGCAAATCCTAATTTCTTTCCACAGCTATCCCACAGAATGATCGTTCCCTCCCAAACCCAGGACTGGGACATCCGCTTTATTATCAACTTTTTGTGGAAATTTTAGCGAGGACCTTGAAAGCATAGGTTTTATAGCGCCAAAGGCGCGTACTATGACAGCCCCGGGCAACGCCCGAGGTACCATGCCCAAATTAATCCAATCCCTGAAAGGGCGACTTAATCCCTTGGATCGTATAGGTGCCACAGAGGTCTCGGCAGCCGACGGATTTGTCCGGGAACGGGGAGGGTCCGGAGCTGGAAGCTCCGGCTACTTTCTGGGGAAAATCCGGGGACGGGGGAGCAGGCTGAAGATAATGTGTCAATGTCAAGCCGTTTTTAGAGATTTTTCGAGCGATTTTTGAAAAAAGATTTCAGAGTACGGTTTGTCATTCACAACTATGCTTCTCATGATTTGAATCAATA
>Ga0172378_10003945_pt1 | contig 13957 bp, 12 predicted proteins | sample GrowelOW332metaG_FD_119755 | JGI IMG/M metagenome (GOLD analysis project Ga0172378, IMG submission 119755) | Groundwater microbial communities from an aquifer near a municipal landfill in Southern Ontario, Canada - Pumphouse #3_1 metaG | ecosystem: Environmental > Aquatic > Deep subsurface >... | reverse complement strand
TCATTACGGCATGAGCAAACAATATGAAGTAAGTTGTGAAGAACTTGACTTCTTGAATGATAAAGCAAAAGAATGTGGCGTAACAGGTTCTCGTGTGATGGGCGGTGGCTTCGGTGGCTGTACTATTAACTTGGTTAAAGATGAACTGTATGACAAATTTATCGAGACTACTTCTGCGGCTTACAAAGCAAAATACAATCATGAACCTAAGGTTTATGATGTAGTTATTAGTGATGGCGCTCGCAAACTTTGCTAAAGAGAAAAAAGAAGGAATAGGTATTATACTATACCCATAAAAAAAACGGGAACTTCCATTAAGAAGTTCCCGTTTTTTTATAGGCTATAAACGGTTTTGTATTGGATTTAAACTTCGTTGGAATTACTCTTGAACGCCAACCTTCGATTTCTTTTGATTCATATGACATTTACCATCAAAGCTGGCTTGTGGTTCTATTTCTAATACAGACGTATAAATATCACCCGTCACACTGGAAGAAGTTTTCAACGTTAAGATTTCGGACGCTTTGACATTTCCTTCTATCTTTCCTAATACTTCAAGCTTGATGCTATCTATGTTACCTTTTACAAACCCTTTGGGTCCTATAACTAAACGACCACCACATTTGATGTCTCCTTCTACCGTACCATCTAATCGGAAATCATTTTGAGTTACGACCGTACCTTTTAATACGGTCTCTTCAGACAATAAATTATGGGCTCTAGATAAATCTAATTCGTTTTTTTTACTATTTCTCATAGGTTACTATTCATTATTTTAAACTTTCAAGAATATTTTATTTTTATATAAATAATACAAGAACAACCATTGTACTGTTACCGTTCCCAAGAGAATCACTAAGCTACCTACATCGGCAGGCATATAACTGGCTAACCCCGTCAAAAGAGAACGAGCGGTAAAATCAAAACTTATAAATTTGCTTCCTAAATAAATCGTAATTGGATTCATCCCAATTACTACAAAAAAGAAACTCCATTTATAATACCCTTTTACATCTATGATATAATAAAACAAAGCAAACAGCAACAAAGAGATGCCTCCTACTAAACAAACAAAAGAACTCGTCCATAAGTTCTTATTTAATGGAAAAACTAAGCTCCACAACAGACCTACGACGATCAAACCCACTCCAGCTAGCGACATATGACCTACTTTCTTCATTTCTGTATAACCTGTTTTTTTTAATTTTATATACTCTCCGGTAAACATACCAAGGAGTGCCGTACCAATAGCAGGTATAGTACCCAAAAGACCTTCAGGATCATGGATCTTCAAGTATAAAGAACCCGGCATAAGCATTCGATCCACATAACCGACCAAGCTGCCATCCATACTAAAAGGATCCGTCCCGATATAACCTGGAACAGGGATAAACCGCAAAGCTAGCCAATAGCCCACCAATAAGGCTGGAACTATAAACATTCGTTGCTTTGTTGAGGTTTTTATGGTAATCAAAGCAGCAAACATCCAAGCCAAACCAATTCGACCTAACACACTACAATAGCGCTGTGTGGAAAAATCAAAATGTAATAAAAAATCATTATAAAGGATACCAAACAAAACAAGAGTAAGTCCTCTACGAATCACTTTTAGATAAATCTGTCGTTCACTTTTACCTCTTTCACGTTGCTTCGCTAGTGAAAATGGAAAAGAAATCCCTGCAATAAAAAGGAATAAAGGAAAAATCATATCTTGAAAATGAAAACCGTGCCAAGGCACATGTTCCATCTGCTCCGTTATCGCATTTAACACTACGTTAGGATACAATTTTTGCAAAGCAAAAAACAACGCACATCCTCCTGTGATAAAAAACATATCAAAACCTCGCAAGGCATCTAGCGAACGTAAGCGTTTTGAAGATTTCCTTTTTTCCATGATTATTAAATTTATTAATTAGCTTTTCATAGGCAAATATAACCATCTTTTTTGTATTTTTGCGGCAAACAGATTAAAAATGGAGCAAAACAAATTAAAGCCTATCCTTTTTGTTGGTACTTGCTCGGATGCAGGGAAAAGTGTCATCAATGCGGCTTTCTGTCGTATTTTCAAACAAGATGGCTATTCGCCTGCTCCTTTCAAAGCTCAAAATATGTCTCTCAATTCTTTCTCTACGTGCGAAGGGGGTGAAATGGGTCGAGCACAAGTGGTTCAAGCCGAAGCATGTGGTATAACGCCCTCTACGGATATGAATCCTGTTTTACTAAAACCGACCAATGATAAGACTTCACAAGTCATCTTAAACGGACAACCCATCGGGAATCAATCGGCGAAAGAATATTTTGGCAAACACCCTAAAAAAGAGCAACTTTTTCAAAGTGCACTTGAGGCTTTCCAACGATTAACAAAGATCTATAATCCGATTGTTTTAGAAGGTGCTGGCAGTATCTCTGAGATTAACCTCCGAGATCGTGACATTACCAATATGCGCATGGGTATTGCCGTTAATGCGGATACTTATCTAATTGCAGATATCGATCGAGGCGGTGTCTTTGGGTCTGTTTATGGAACGGTTATGCTCCTTCGCCCTGAAGAACGTGCGCAGTTAAAAGGAATTATTATTAATAAATTCAGAGGAGATGCCTCCTTATTTGAAGAAGGCAAACAAATGCTTAGTTCGTTGACCGGATTGCCTGTCGTAGGGGTCATTCCTTGGTTTACGGATATAAAGATTGAAGAAGAAGATTCCGTCGTACTTGATCGTAAACAACGCTCCACGCTGGAAGGAAAAATCAATGTGGCGATCGTCTTACTACGACACCTGTCTAATTTTACCGATTTTGACGTATTAGAAATGGACAGTCGTTTTAATCCCTATTACACGGCTAAGCCTGCTGAAATTAAAAAAGCAGATATCATCCTTCTACCTGGATCCAAAAATACCTTAGATGATCTTAAGCATCTTCGAGGAAATGGCGTGGCTCAAGCGATTATTGAAGCCTATAAAGCAAACAAAAAAGTAATCGGGATCTGTGGCGGTTATCAAATGATGGGGACTCGTATAGAAGATCCTAACGGAATAGAAGGCGATCTTTTGTCCCTACCAGGGTTAGGATTGTTACCTCAAGTTACCGTCATCACCGAAAAGAAACGAACGGTACAAAGTCCTTTTCATTTTTTACCTACAAATCGTAAGATCTGTTCGGGCTATGAAATTCATGCAGGTGAAACGTCTCTACTACCAGGAAACGACGAACGTCCGGTAGCCTTGCTTAGCAACAAAAAAACAGACGGTTATCGTCTCAATAATCAATGCTGGGGTACGTATTTACATGGCATCTTAGACAATGCGGAAGTAGTAGATGATCTGGCTGAAGGATTGAACATCGATGTCACACAAAAGGAAACCTCCTTCGATTACCAAGCTTTTAAAGAAACACAATATGACAAACTAGCTCAACTGGTAAGAGAGCATATGGATATGGCTTTTATTTATAAGGGATTGAAGGCCTAAAAAAGACGCCCTTAAGGGCTTATAAAGCCGAGTAAAAAACCCTAGGATTTATAAAAAAAAGTCGTTGAGTTTCGGGCCAAACTCAACGGAATGGAGACGAAACTCAACGACTTTTTTTCAGCCCTTTTTGAGTGCTAAAATTAACCTCTTTTTTTATTCTTCTGTGGTTATCAAACGAATGCCTTCACCTCGTTCGATACGAATTAATTCTTTTTTATAGAGTGCCCCGATGGCTTGTTTAAACGCTTTTTTGCTGCAACGAAACATCGCATAAATGATCTCTGGATCACTTTTATCGTGCACAGCCACAAAACCACCCTCCTTACGGATTCGTTCAAGGATTTCGCCGGCTATACCTTCCACTTTTTGATAGCCTTGCGGCGAAAGACTAACATCAATCTTTTCATCCTCACGCACTTCTTTGATATATCCTTTTAACGCTTGTCCTTTGTTTAACGGGCGAAAAACCTCTGTAGCGTAAATTAATCCCCAATGCGTATTATTAATAATCACTTTATAACCAATATCTGTCCGATCGACTACCATAAGGTTCACTTCCTCATTCTGTTCGTACGTAGGAGGAACATTATCTAAATATCGATCAAGTTTGGCTGAACCAACCAAACGATGGCTAACAAAGTCTACATGCACATAGATTATATACCAACGACCCGCTTCCATGTGCACTTTTTGCTCGCGATACGGAATCAAAAGATCTTTCATAATCCCCATATCCATAAAAGCACCCACTTCACTGACTGTCCTACACTCCAAAAAAGCAAATTGCCCGGCTGTAGCATAGGGTTTATCGGTCGTAGCAATGATTCGTCCTTCGTTATCATGATAGATAAAAACTTCTACGGAGTCGCCATCTTTGATATCTTGCGGCACATAACGTTTAGGTAAAAGAATCTCTTCACCATCACCACCATCCAAATAAACGCCAAAGTCAAGATGCTTGACTACTTCCAATGTATTATACTTACCTATCTCTACCATTATTATATATTTATTGAGGGAGCAAATGTAAGCAATAAAAAGTTATCTGTATCGTTTATAAAGCAATAAAACACTATATTTGCATCCGATTTCAAACCATTAATTAAAAATATGAAGTTAAAATACATTATTCTGACCTTGTTTGCGCTGTGGATGACCAGTTGTTCCACACCTAAAGACGTCACTTATCTTCAAAATATAGATCAATTGACCCCTAGTCAGATAGAAGGAATGAGACAAAAATACATTTCTCAAATATGCATAGATGACTTATTAAACATTACTGTAACTTCATCCGATCCAACCGTAGCAACCCCTTTTAATCCCCCTGCTTCTGCCTATCCGAGTCAAGGCGAAGAAGCTATATCGGCTTCCCAATCGATGTACAACTATTTAGTAGATACAGATGGTGAAATCAACTTCCCTGTATTAGGACGCATTCATGTAGCAGGGATGAATGTGAAACAATTGTCGATGGATTTGGAAACAAGACTTAAGCAATACATCAAAGATCCGTTGGTTAATATTACAATTACCAATTTTAAGGTCACCGTAGTCGGTGACGTAAATCATCCGAATATTTTTACGGTAAAAAATAGTCGTTGTAACATTTTACAGGCACTTGGGTATGTAGGAGATTTACGCATCACAGCCAATCGTAAGAATGTGCTACTCATCCGAGATAATAATGGTAAACGAGAAATCGCCCGTTTGGATTTAACGGATCCGATGCTTATAAACTCGCCTTATTTTTACTTGATGCAAAATGATTTTATTTATATAGAACCGAATGACGCTATGCAGCGAAATTCTAAATTAAGCTCTGCTAACCAATACACTATTACGTTATTTTCATCTATACTAAGTGCTATCTCCGTGATTACCACGGTCATTTTAGCCATTTCAAAATAAAAGACTATGTCAACGAAAGAAAAAGAAACTATTGGGCTTCGTCCTATTATCATATACTATTTATTACATTGGAAGCTTTTCGTCATTACTTTTTTATGTACCATTATTCCGGCGGTAATGTATGTGGTGTTTTATCCGCGTACCTATGAATTTGCTTCTCGGTTTAAGATTCATGTCGATGATCAAATGTCTGGTAATAGTGCGGGAGCTCTTGGGGGAAATGCGGCCAATTTGATGAGCTCTTTTGGACTCAATGGTTCTTCTGCTGAAGCGATTACCATTGATGATGAATTAGTCACCTTACAATCCCATGATTTACTCACACAAGTGGTCAATGATCTGGGACTTAATGCACACTATAAATCCTCTAAATTTAGTTTTTATAAAAGGTACACCCACTTACCCTTTGTGCTTAAAACGGATTCGGCAACTTTTTACAAACAAGAAAAAAGCATTGCCTTCTCGGTGCAAGCGAATACTTCGGGGACCATAACGGTAGAGGCAAAATCAAAACATAAGGCTAAGAATTATACGTTAAAATCCTTACCTGCTACCCTCTCGTTTTATGGCAATCGTTTTATCCTTTCCTATGGAGATGCGTTTGTGAAAGGTGAAAAGGCTTCGGCGTATATCACTATGCAACCCGCAGGTACGGTAGCTGATGATCTAGCGGACGAATTGACGATTGACGCCTATTCGAAATCGTCTAATGTCATTGAATTGTTTTATACGGACTACGAAATTCGACGAGGTAAAGATCTTTTGAATTGCATCATTCAGCATTATAATCAAAGAGCCGATACCTTGCAAGATCTTGAGTCAAGCAAGACCGTACGTTTTCTAAATCGCCGAATCAACAAGATCATCACGGATCTTTCGCTTTCGGAAGAGAACATTGAAACGTTTAAGCAAACGAACAAGATTACAGATTTAGAAACGGATGTTCAGTTCTATGCAGATCAAATGAAAGAGTTGCAAACGAAAATGATTGAATTTCAAGCGCAGCGTTATGCCATCAATTTGATTACTGAATTTGTATCCAATCCGGCGAATAAATACAATTTGATTCCTGAGTTTACGTCGATGTCTAGCGGCGAACAAAAAAGTTCTGTTTCGCTTTACAACGAAGCCTTGGTCGAACGTCAACGGATGCTCTTGCAGTCTAACCCCGAAAACCCCTTGATTATCTCGGCCAATGAACAATTGGCTGAAATGCGAGGCAATGTAAAACGAACAATTAACAATGCTTTAAAGAGTCTGGATCTAACCCTTGACAATTTAAGAGCTAAAGAAGAGGTGATTACCAGTAAATTTGGGAAAGTTCCTTCACAAGAACGTAAATATTTGGAATTCAAGCGTGAACAAGAAATATTACAAGGCGTTTATTTGGATTTATTGCAAAAGCGAGAAGAAGCGTTACTTCGTATTGGTAAGGATATTGATCGTGCTCAAGTGATCGACCAAGCCTATCGTAAAGCACGCCCAATAGCCCCTCGCAAACTCTTTGCTGCCATAGGAATGTTGGTTTTCACAATTATCGTTCCCGTATGCTGGCTCTTTTGTAAAGAACAATATTATCGTTTTAAAAAAGAACTAAAAGAAACCACCCATTAATAAGCACATAGTACGGTGAATTTAGTAAGGAGTCTCACGGCTATCAAAAACAACAAAGCTATGGCGTATGTAATTTCGCGTTACATAGCCTATGGCATCCAGTTTATTAACTCCCTCTTTATAGCCGTGGCCTTAGGGCCTATCTATTTAGCTACATGGGGGTTTATTAATCTGGTATGGCAATATATTGCACAAATCAATTTTGGTATTCCTTACTCGTTAAGCGTTTCGCTCTCGATAGAAAAGACCAACCCCAAAAAGATGAACGATTTAATGTTGACGTCACTTGGGTTATATTTAATTTTAGCGCTTTTTGTGATTGTCGTCTTCGTTTCGCTTCATCTATTCGGACTTGATATCGGTCATAAATATGATTTTAATTCATATAGTTTGCTGGTTATTGCGATTGCCTTATTGACCCATTTCAACACTATTTTCACCCATTACTTTCGGATTATCAATCGTTTATGGGAAATTATCTTTTTCCAATCGCTCATTCCGATTTCGATGTTATTAGCCCTCTTTTTGTCCAAAGGAGAAGCTCTCTTAACGACCGTCTTATGGATTATTTTAATGGGGCAACTGATGTCTTTATTTCTATATGCTACCCACAGTTCCATCTCCCTTTATTTTCCTTCTTTTGGGTTTGTAAAACCGCTCTTACGCAAAGGGGTTTTTCTTTTTCTCTACAATGTTTGCTTCTATTTTATTCTTCTTTCGATGCGTACAATTATCAGCAACGATTATGATGTGCTCGAATTTGGTTTATTTACCTTTTCATTTACCCTGGCCAATTCCATTATGTTGTTGTTTGATTCCTTCTCTTTTTTGATCTATCCCAAGACCATCAATCGCCTCAACAAAACAACGACGCCTCAGGCGCTACATATATTCAAACTCATCCAAACCTATTACATCACCTCCATCCATGGGGTTATGTATGGTTGCCTTTTTGCCTTTCCTATCCTTATTCGATTCTTTCCTGCCTATCAAACGGTCTTTCAAAGTTTCGGATTCATCGCCTTAAGTATTATCTTCTATAGCAACTGCTTTCCCTATTCAAGTTTCCTCACTGCACAAGGGAAAGAACGATTGCTAAGCGTATTAGCTAGCCTCATATTAGCCATAAATATAGGATTAGCTTTTTTCTTTTCACGCATACTACACGTACCTTATCAATATGTTATTTTAGCTACATTGATTTCGTATATGATCTATAATTTTTTGCTTTGTCATTATTCCTATCGTCTCTTGAAAACGAAAGCTTCGGTTGGCGCTATTCTAAAAAATAATTTTCCACCTAAACTTTTTATTCCCTATGCGATCGCTTTACTCCTAGTAGCCTTGGAGGTCTCTAACTGGTATTTTCTACTCGCCTTCGGCTTTTTTGCTTTTTTCAATTGGAAAGAAATTAAGAAAATAGGCCAAATGGGGATTCGTATTCTTCACGATCCAACCATCATTAATATCTAAACCCTTATGCGACACGATATCTATTCTTGCTCTAAACCCTTACAATATTTTAATTTAAGAAATCTCACCCTTCCGCATCCTTCTACCAAGCGCACGTTAATCATTTTGGGCGCTTTCTTTGAGGCTGAAGAATTTGTAGCTACCCTCAAACGCTTAGATACTTCGTGGGATACGGTTATCTATTGTAAAACACATCGCGAAGTATATACGTATATTTTTACGCATCCAGCACAAAATCTGGTGACTGAAATGGATGCTTCTTTTGTTTGTGGATTACTTTCCTGCTGTCATCGCTTTAAGCAACTATACATTTATGAAGAAGGCTTTGGTAGCTATCGTAAGGATCGTTTTAATCCAGCGAAAGGTATCAAACGTTTTATTAATAAACGAACAGGCGTAGGAAATCATGTGGGGTTTTCTTCTTTTCTCACAGGACAATTTTTGTATTTTCCGGCACTCTACAAACAACAAATGCCTCATTATGACAAAGAACTCCTTTCGTTTAATCAACCTTTTGTACCGCAATTGACACACGAATTGCCCTTTTTTCTTCACTTCTTCAAAGAATACGAAACATTCCAAGCTTTAACGAATCAAAAAATTGGAATTTATATTACCAACCATACCCTGAATCCTCATATTATAGAACGATTAATAGCTGACAAAGCCCATTTTGATTGTATCTATATCAAACCTCACCCCCATATTAAAGATACAAAGCTTTCAACACAATATGGTATAAGCCTTATACGTTCTAATATCATGCTTGAATTTCTATGGGTATTATTATTAGCAAACCACAATCAAATCACCGTTTATCATGAAAATAGTACGGCTGTTCTTTGGTTTCAAGATAAAATGAAATGTTACAATATGGGTGATCCCTATATTGAATATACGATTGTATCCGACTACATTAAAAACTTATAAAACAGCATGAATACGAATGAAAAATCTACTCCTTTTCTTTTTATTTCTCTGTGGTTTCTCTTGCAACAATGATTCATCAAATGACATCCGTCAGATATTTGATCCGAATGTCCTATATTACTCCAATATTTCCGAAAATACAGCACATTTAGCTTTTCCCTCCTTAGCTGCTAATGAAGATAATAGTAAAATCATAGCTGTTTATCGAAAAGCGGAAACCCATTTAAGTTACGATGGGGTTCTTATTCAAAAAGAAAGTGTAGACAACGGCGTCACTTGGTCTAAACCAAAAGAGATCTACACCCCTTCTTTCGGATCGGATGCTCGTGATCCTCAATTACTTTTCTTGGGCAATGATTCTATTCTTTGTCGCTTCTTCGAACGCTATGATGACAATAACGCTACCCTTAGATTTATGCTTTCGGAAGATATGGGCAACACCTATCATTTGTTGAATGATTTACCTATGCCCGATAAATCCGTACACTTTCTAGCCGCCAGAGGCAATATGATTAACTTCGAGAATAACATTTATTCGACTTGTTACGATAAATCGTCAAACTCTTGGCTTATCAAATCAACAGATAAAGGTCAAACGTGGGAAACGGTTAATTCGTTTACTCAATCTTTGGCAAAAAGCACAAATAGCGAAACACTTAACCCGATCAACGAATCTTCTTTGAGTTATAACGACAACGGAGATTTGATTTTGGTAGGACGATCTGATAATGAAAAGAAAAAAATGCAGCTGGGTGTCAGCTCGGATTTAGGAAAGACTTGGCAATGGGAAAAATTACCCTATATAGGTCAAGCACCTTCCCTTACTAAATATGGAAACAACTTTATCCTTACCTACCGTTCAGTAGATAACGATCGTTATCAATTTAATGTCGCTTTACTGACGAATAAACTCGAAGTAACGTACTCTAAACCCTTGTTCTAAAGTGAGACTTTCGACATGGGATATGGAGACGTTATTTTATTTCCTACTTATTTTATGGTTTGCTGCTATATTCCCGAGTATAGCATTCGCTATTTTAAAATAAGCTATGATCTATTTAATTAATCACGTGCAACTTAACTATGAATATAATCATTACCTCTCCTTCGCTCAATCCGCTAAACAATGTAAGTGGCATCTCTTCCATTATGAAATTATTGGTCGATAATAATCATGCCCACCACTATACCGTCTTCGTCTTAGGAAAAAAAGATAATCAAAAGAGGAGACTGAAATGGTTACTAAAAACAGCATCTATACCTTTACGATTATTGGCCCTCCTAAGCAAACAAAAAACCGATATTATACATTTTAATATTGGTTTTGAGCCCCCTTCTTTGATCCGTGATATCGCTCCTTTTTTAACCGCCAGACTACTTGGCAAAAAGGTGGTACTGCATATTCATGGTGGACGATTTATGACCGCTCCCGCTCATGGACTACTCAAAAGGATCATCCATCTAATGCTTCGCTATACCTCTTCTATCATTGTCTTGAGTGAAGCAGAAAAAACGTTTCTTTGCACACTTAATCCGAAACTGAATAACAAAAAAATTTATAGCCTCCCCAATGTCGTAGCTCTTCCCCATTGCAAACCTGAGTCGCTCGACAAAAGGAAGGAACCCCTACACATCATATACTTAGGTCGCATTGATCGTAAAAAAGGCTTAGGTGAAATAGCCGAAGCGCTTAATGAGCTTTCTACGCAAGGCGTTGACTATCAATTTAGTCTCTGTGGTGTAGGACCCGATGAAGAGTGGTTCGACCAGCAACTTACTCCAGCAACGCAAGCCAAAGTTGAAAAGCAAGGATTAATTTATGGAGCCGACAAAGATAAAATCTTACGACAAGCTGATTTATTCTTGATGCCTTCACATTTTGAAGGATTACCCATGGCTTTATTAGAAACAATGGCTTATGGTATTGTACCTATCGTAACCCCTGTCGGGTCTATTCCTCAAGTAGTAACAAGTGGTCAAAATGGCTATTTAATCGCTAACAAACAGGAAATTGTCAAGGCGTTACTGACCCTGCACAAAGATAGAGAACGGCTACATCACTTGTCTTTAAAAGCGAAAGAAACGATTGAAAATGAATTTTCACTTGACTTATATATTAAACGTATTAATCGAATTTACAAGGAATTACAGGCCTAGGGCTTTCCGCTGTTCTCCTGCGATAACGAACCCCATAAACATAAGCATAAAAAAGCCTCGATTACTGGTAAAAGAAGCATCCGCTATATTCTCAATCAAACAATACCCTGTAATCAGCATTACCAGAACAAAGGTTTTGGTCGTCTCATTCTGTAAAAATACGGCGTATGCTTTTCGCAATACATAAACCCAAAACAAAGCAAAGAGTAAAATGCCAACAAGACCAAATTGGGCTAACGAAGGATAATACGTATCGGCAATAAAACTGTAATTTTGCTTGCTAATTCCCCATACTTTATCGATGTTGTAATGACTATACATCGGGGAATAATAAGCGCCTGAAGCATAGGTCGCAAAACTGGCTAAACCACTCCCGAAAGGAAGAAAATCCACAAAAATCTTGAGCGACGTAACATAAAGTACAAAACGGGCTACATAATCGATAGACACATCGCCATTTTGCGCTAAGCCATAGCCAAAATAAAAGATTAATTTATCACGTGCAACAAAGACGATGACGGAGAGTAATCCCGCTATCGCAAACGTGTTGCGCCAAGAAAAACGTAGATTGTCACTATTATGAAAATATAAAATAGAAAAAATAGATAAGATATAAAAACCATAAAATTTAGAACGACCAGAAGCGAGGCCTATCGTAAGCATGAGTATGAAAATCAATTTACTCTTCTTACTGTAATCCGAACTAAACAAATAAACTAACGAAACGGCCGTGACAGAAGCCGCAAAATAGGTTGGATGCTTCATTAACAAACGAATAAACCCTTCATCAAAGAATCCAATAAGTCCCACAGGTAATAAAAAGAACCAAAAAACAACCATTAAGTCATTGATCAGCTTCATTTGTTTCTGGGTTAAAGAGGGTTTAAGCTGATACACACAGAAAAAAGCTAAATAAGGCTTCATTTGTATAATCAGATCCATAACAATTGCCTTTTTGGTATTACTGCCGATAACAAAGGAATAAACCGTATAAAAGGAAAAGACACTTAATACAAATAAAAAAGCTTTATTGATCTCCCAATTCTCTGACTTAAAAAAACCGTACAAGAAAAGAAGTAATAAGACGGCACCACATAATTCATCCATTGATTTAAAACCAATGATATCATATAAGATTACACCAAAAATTAACGTAACCAAAAGCAACGCATATAAGGAACGATCGATAAAAGAACGCATGTATTATTTTATTTAATAACGATAAAAAACTTAGGCAGACAAAGATACGAAACTATCTCACTCTTTTAAACCTTACCCGTTTCTCTTTTTACTTTTTGTTTTTCTTCTTTAATCAGCTGCGGAAGGATTTTAATAAAGCGCCAATAACGAGGCACATTCTTTTGAGGTTGTTCGAAAGCTCTATACAACCATTCCAACCGTAATTTTCGCATACACAGTGGCGCTCGTTTCACCGAGCCTACTCCTGCTTTAAAATTAAACGCAGCTCCCACACCAAATAGTATACCCCGATTCAGATAAGGTGCTAATAGGCTCATAAATAGTTCTTGCTTAGGAGCTCCTAGCGAGACCCAAATCAAATCAGGATTTGCTTCATTGATCAATTGAGCGATTCCTTCATAATCAAAATCTTCTACCGCTCGAAAAGGTAAAGCTTCAAAAGGCATTGCCGCTATTTGAGGATCTATTTTACATAAGTTATCACGTAACCCTTGTAAGATTTCAGGCGTATTTCCTAGGAAATAATGCCGATACCTACGACGCTTTATATACTGCATAAAAACGGCTGTTCCCGTCATCGATTCAAAAGGCTGGTGATGTATTTTACCCACAATCTTTGCTAGGACAGAGCCATCACAATGATTGATTAAAGCATGGTTGATCACTTGTTTAAACATAGAATTGGTGTTGGCAACGGTCAGATTATTACTTTCTATGGCACACACATAACCTTTACCTCCGCTGCTTATCGTCGATTGGATGACACGGTCAAACTTGACTTTATCAAATTCTATAGGAACATTAAAATATTTCTTCATTCTACAGTTTTTCTGAGTAAGGAATCGCAAAAGTATCAAAAGTCTACCTTTTATACAATCTATTTCGAGTTTCATTAATAAAAGATTGGGATTTCGGGTAAAAACAGCTATTATTGTAAGTTTTAAATGTTTTCTATTGCTTAGATTTATGAACCACCAAACAATAGAAGACCTCTATGCTACGTTGTATAGACGTAAAACTAACGATGACAAAAATAATTAATTAGATATGCTAAATAACAAATCAGTATTGATCACGGGAGGTACGGGATCTTTTGGTAAAAAATTTATTGAAACGATTTTAAAAGACTACCCCAACGTGAAACGTATTGTCATTTATTCCAGAGGCGAATTAAAGCAATATGAGTTACAACTTAAATATCC
>Ga0172378_10003943_pt1 | contig 13960 bp, 12 predicted proteins | sample GrowelOW332metaG_FD_119755 | JGI IMG/M metagenome (GOLD analysis project Ga0172378, IMG submission 119755) | Groundwater microbial communities from an aquifer near a municipal landfill in Southern Ontario, Canada - Pumphouse #3_1 metaG | ecosystem: Environmental > Aquatic > Deep subsurface >... | reverse complement strand
GACGATGATGAAAACGATTCGAATTGGTTTGACCGTATGTGTGATGATATTAATAAATAAACATACGAGGTAAATAAAATTAAATTTTCACGATTTATACAAAAGAAAAGGTTGTTAGCAGTAGGTTTGCTAATAGCCTTTTTATTTGTGGCAGTAATAGGCAAATTGACAGTAGTGCAAATAATGAATGCAAGTAGTTTGCAGACAAAAGCACTAGACCAGTGGACAAGAGATGTTCCCATTACAGGAGAAAGAGGGGACATTTATGATGTTAATGGCTCAATCTTAGCCGATACTACTACATTATATACAGTTTATGTAAGACCTGTGGCTGTTCGAGAAAAAGAATATACAGCAAAAGTATTGGGTAGTGTACTTGGCATTGACAGTGATAATCTTTTTGAAAAAATGAACACGAAAATAAGTGAAATAACAGTAGCTAAAAAGGTTGATAAATCGCAAATGAATCAACTAGTTAGTAGTGATATTAGCGGTGTTTATTTTTCTCAAAACATTAATAGAGTTTATCCTTACGGTGATTTTATGACTCAAGTATTAGGATTTTGCAATGTTGATGGAATGGGTCAATCTGGTGTAGAGTCATATTACAACAATTATCTTAAGGGTATTGACGGATATGTACTTACACAAACTGACCTTGTCGGTAGAGAATTGGATAATAATGTAACTAAATATATAAGCGGACAAAAAGGGAATAACGTATATCTTACCTTAGATTATGGTATACAAGCAATAGTGGAAAATGCAGTTAATACGGCTTTTGAAATGCATAAATCTAAATCGGCAAGTTGTATTGTTATGAACGCAAAAACTGGTGCGATTTTGGCAATGGCACAAAGACCGAGTTATGACCTAAATAATATTCCTAGAGATGATATTGCAAGTTTGTTTGGTATGAGTAATTCTACATTAATAAATGGTGTATATGAACCGGGTTCTACATTCAAAATATTGACTACCGCAATTGGATTGCAAACAAAAGCAATTGACCAAAATTATACATTTTATTGTCCTGGTTATAGAATGATAGATGGACAAAAAATAAAATGTTGGAAAACGAAAGGGCACGGTAGCGAAACTTTTATTGAAGGTGTAGAAAATTCTTGCAACTGTTTGTTTATGGATATTGCATTAAAGGTCGGGGCACCTACATTTTACGAATGGATAAATAAATTTGGGCTTACAACGCCTACGGGTATTGATATAAGTGGCGAAACAAAGGGACTTACAATACCAGTAAGTAGTGTAAAAAATGTAGATTTGGCAAGAATTGGTTTTGGACAAGCCATAGCGGTAAGTCCTATAGAATTAGTTACAGCAAGTGCATCGGTTATTAACGGTGGAAAATTAATGAAACCATACATTTTGGATAAGGTAACTAATATACAAAATGAAATTATAGTTCAAAATTATCCAATTGTGAATGATAACACAATAGATAGCGAAATTTCTAGTCAAATGAGAGAAATTTTAGAAAGCGTAGTCGCTAATGGAGGTGGAAGAAACGCAGGAGTAAGTGGTTATCGAATTGGTGGCAAAACAGGTACAGCACAAAAATATGTAGATGGCAAAATAGCACAAGGGAAATATGTGGCTACATTTTTAGGCTTTGCACCAGCAAATGACCCAGAATATATTTTACTTTTTAAGGTAGATGAACCAAGTACAGGCGTATATTATGGCAGTATGGTGTCCGCACCGTTTGCCTCTCAAATATTTGAAAATATATTTGCGTACAAGGGAATAATGCCTACAGAAAATGTTGAAGTATTAACAAAAATTGAAATGCCTTATTTAGAAGGTATGACTTTACAGCAAGCAACAAAATTACTAAAAGAAAAAGGTTTTTACTATGAAATAAGTGGTGAAGGAGACATAGTAAAAAGTCAAGTACCAATTGAAGGAAGTGAAGTAACCACGAAAAACGTAATTTTGATAGAGGTGTAAAATGAAATTAAGAGAAATTATTGATAATATAGACTGTTCGATGGAATATAGTAATGAAATTTTAGATTATGACATAGAAAATTTGAGTATTGATGCAAATAATTGTAAAAATAGTGTATTTTTCTTGCTTAGAGAAAATGAAGATAAAGTTAAATTATGTATAGAAAATGGAGCAAAAGTTATTGTTAGTGTAGTACCTATACCAACAATAGCTTGCATTGTAGTTACTGAAATAAGGAAAGTAATGAGTTCAATGTCTGCTAATTTTTATAATAATAGTCATAAAAAATTAAAAATTATCGGAGTAGTTGGCACAAATGGCAAAACAACGACAACATGTGTATTGGGACAAATTCTAAGAAAAGCAAATAAAAAATGTGCAATATTAGGCACTTTAGGTGTGGATTATGGAGATGAAAAAATTGAAACAAATTTAACGACACCTGACCCGATAGAATTGCATAAAATATTTTTTGAAGCGGTAAAAAGAAATGAAGAATATGTCATAATGGAAGTAAGTGCACACGCCATTTTTTGGCAAAAAATGTATGGAATACAGTTATATGCACTGATTTTTACAAATATTTCGCAAGACCATTTGGATTTTTTTGGGAATATGCAAAATTATTCTGATACCAAATTAAATTATATAAATAGCAATAATACTAAACTTGCTATTATTAATGCAGATAGTGAACACGCAAATAAATTTAGGAATGATAAAAGTATAAATAAAGTTTTTTATGGACTTAATAATCCTAGTGATGTATTTGCAGTTGATATTTGTTATAAAAACGGTAAAAGTTGTTATGTTATTAATGCGTTTGACGATATTTTTGAAATTAATGTACCATTACTTGGTGAATATAATGTTTATAATGTACTCGGGGCTGTTTCTTGTGCATTTATGATGGGTATAGATAAAGATTCTATTATTGAAGCTTTAGACAATTTAGAAGAAATAGATGGACGATATAATATTTTAAGAAGTGATATATTGGTAATAATAGATTATGCACATACACCAGATGGTTTGAAAGTTTTGTTGGAAAGTGTAAAAGCATTTGCTGAAGGGGATATAATTTCAGTTTTTGGCTGTGGCGGAGATAGGGATAAAGCAAAACGACCAATAATGGGCGAAATAGCAGCAAAACTAAGCGATTATTGTGTAATTACAAGCGATAATCCCCGTACAGAAAACCCCGTTGATATTGTTGAAAGTATAGAAGATGGTTATAAAAAGATAAGTGATAATTACATATTAATAGTCGATAGAAAAAAAGCAATTCAATACGCAATAAAAAAAGCTAATAAAGGCGATGTTGTTGTTATTGCGGGTAAAGGAACGGAGCCTTATATAGATATAGGCGGTAAAAAAATTCCTTATTCAGATAAAAAAGTAACTATCGATGCACTTAGGAGATATAGAATTGAATAAATGGATTTTAAGTCTTTTATTATCTTTTTTTATAGCAATGCTAATTGCTCCAGTTGTTATATACCTTATAAAAAAAATGCACGCAAGGCAGACAATTTTGTTCTATGTGACCCAGCATAAACAAAAAGAGGGTATCCCAACTATGGGCGGTTTAATTTTTATTATTAGTACAATAATTGCTAGTTTTGTAATGTGGTCAGGACAATACAAATTGGCTCTTGTTGCATTAGTAATAATGCTTAGTTATGGAATAATCGGATTTTTAGATGATTTTATTAAAATAGTTTTGAAAAGAAATTTGGGATTAAAGGTATATCAAAAAATAGTATCCCAATTGGCGATAGCAATACTTGCTAGTATTTTTGCATATAAAAATATGTATATTGGTAGTGCTATAAATATTCCATTAATTAATACAACTTTGCAACTTAATTGGTGGTTTATCCCATTTTGTATATTCATTTTTATAGCAACCACTAATTCTGTGAATTTAACTGATGGGCTTGATGGTTTAGCTGGTAGTACAACGGCCATTTATTTGGCAACTTTTTTTGTAATTACTTTTATAACTTATAATAGTAATGTAAATTTGGGTAATACATTTTATGCTCAAGAATTAAATAACCTATTAATTTTTATGGCAGCATTAATAGGCGGTATAATTGGTTTTTTATGGCACAATTCTTGTCAAGCAAGCGTATTTATGGGCGATACCGGGTCTTTGGCACTTGGTGGAGCTTGCGTGTCTGTAGCAATTTTTACAAAAAATCCATTAATTATTTTAATAGTTGGTATAATGTTCGTGGTAAGCAGCATATCAGTAATAATACAGGTGTTACATTTTAAGAGAACCAAGCAAAGGGTATTTTTAATGTCACCTTATCATCATCATTTAGAAATGAAAGGCTATAAAGAAAGCAAAATAGTTGCTTTTTATAGCATAATAACAGCAATTATGGGATTGGTAGCTATATTAATTTATTGAGAGGTGCATATGATGGAAGTAAACAACAAAAACATTTTAATTATGGGCGTAAAAGCCAGCGGTATTAGTGTAGGTTTCTTGTTAAAAGAAAAGGGAGCTAATATTTTTTGTTATGACGATAATCCTTCGATTTTTGTTGAAAATTTTAACAATATCACAGAGAGTTGGGAAAGCTACATAGAAAAAATTGACCTAATCGTCATTAGTCCGGCTATTCCGAATGAACATAAAGTTATCGTTAGGGCAAAATCATTAAATATAAAAATAGTTAGTGAAATAGAAGTGGGAAGCTGGTATATTAATTGCCCAATAATTGCAGTTACGGGCACTAATGGCAAGACAACAGCAGTAACTATGATAACTAAACTATTAAGTAGCTTAGGCTACAAAGTTAAGGCTATGGGGAATATTGGTTATCCTATAACTCAAGTCGTAATTGACGGGCAAGATTTGGATTATGCAATAGTAGAAACTAGTAGTTTTCAATTAGAATATATTGATGAATTCAAACCTTTTATTGCAGTTGTTATGAATTTAGCACCTGACCATTTGGATAGATATGATAATTATTTGCAATATATTAATGCGAAAGCGAATATTTATAAAAACCAAACATCAAGCGATTACATATATACAAATAAAGACGATAGTGTTTGTCATAAATTCGGGCTTGCTAGTGATGCAAAACAAATAGAAATATCAGTACATTCAAAAAGTACAACAATTTATATAAAAGACCATTATTTTATGTATGATGATATAAGTCTTTGCCATATAAAAAATTGTAAGTTAAAAGGTGACCACAACAAATTTAATTTGCTTGTTGCCTTAAATATAGGGGTATTATTGGGGGCTAAAAGAGAACACTTAATAAATTTAATAAAATCTTATAATGTTTTGCCAAATAGGATTGAATACGTAAGTACCCTTAATAATATTAATTTTTATAATGACAGTAAAGGAACAAATATTCACGCTTGTACAAATGCAATACAAAGTATGGAAGGTAGTGTTGGCTTAATTATGGGCGGTAGTGATAAAAAAGAGGATTTTTGCGAATTCTTTGAAAATATTGATGGAAAAGTAAAAGCAGTAGCTGTTTGCGGTGGAAATGGGGAAAAAATATATCAATCAGCCTTAAAGATGGGTTTTTGTAATGTTAAATTAGTTGATAATCTAAAAAATGCTATTGACTATCTTAATGAGCAACCAATAAGAAATATACTTTTCTCACCAGGTTGTGCCAGCTTTGACAGCTATAGAAATTATGCCGAAAGAGGTGATGCTTTTAAGAAGATTATTTATGAAATTACGATATAAATATCATTATAATTTAGTAATATGCACATTAATACTTGCATTATTGGGAGTTTTGATGATATATTCGGCAAGCAGTTATTCGGCAAAACTGCATTACGGCGATAGTCTTTTCTATGTAAAAAAACAAGCAGTTGCACTAATTTTTGGGATAGTTGTGCTAGTTGTCGGGGCAAAAATAAATTTGAATTTGTTATTAAAGGCGAAATGGATAATATTTATAATATCTGTAGTTTTATTAGCAATAGTGTTTATACCTAGCTTAGGAATGGAAAGTTTTGGTGCAACAAGATGGATAAATTTAGGAATAGTTACATTCCAACCTAGTGAAATTTCAAAATTTGGGCTGATGATTTTTTTGGCTGGATATTTAGCGGAAAACCCTCCTACAACTTTCAAAAAGATGATTATCCCTATCCTAAGTGGATTAATTATTTGCGGATTAATTATTTTAGAGCCAAATATGAGTATAACAATTTGTGTTGGAATGGCTATGATAATTATGTTATATATTGCGGGAAGTCAAAAAAAATTGTTTATAATTATGTTGGTTGCATTAGCAGTACTGATACCTATACTAATTATTTTAGAACCATATAGAATAAAACGAATTTTTGCATTTATAGACCCGTGGAAAAATCCGAAAGCTGAAGGTTACCAATTAATACAGTCATATTATGCTTTAGGCGGTGGTGGTTTATTTGGAGTAGGATTGTTTGCAAGTAGACAAAAATATCTATTCTTACCTTTTGCGGAAAGTGACTTTATTTTTAGTGTAATTGGAGAAGAATTAGGTTTGGTCGGTGCAATAGCTGTAATTATTGTTTTTATGATATTAATTTTTAGTGGTATTAATGTTGCTATAAAGGCAACGGATAGATATCATACTTTATTAGCGACAGGAATAACTTCTATAATTGCCCTGCAAAGCATAATTAATATAGCGGTTGTATCTGGTGCTATACCTCCTACCGGTGTTCCTTTGCCGTATGTGAGTGCGGGTGGAACATCTTTAGTTGTATTTATGTTTGTATCGGGTTTGCTTATGAATATTGCTCGGTCACCAAAAAGGATATAAAACCATAAGATATAGTAAAGTACAATTTTTGTTTTTATTAATTTAGGGGGTTACATATTCATGGCGAAATTTGTGATAAATGGTGGAAATGAACTTTATGGGAAAGTAAAAATCCAAGGAGCAAAGAATTCGGTATTGCCACTTCTTGCAGGTGCAATATTGACTGAAGAAGAGGTCGTTATTAATAATGTCCCCAATCTTAAAGATGTAAATAATATGGTGAGAATTTTGGAAGCACTTGGTGCATCAGTAAAACAAAATGAAGACCATTTAATTATTAATGCAGACAAGTTAACTACTTGTGAAATACATAGCATATTAGCAAAAGAACTTAGAAGTTCTATTTTTTTGCTTGGGTCGATACTTGCACGGCAGGGTTGTGCTAAAGTTGCTTATCCGGGCGGTTGTGATATAGGAATGCGACCTATTGATATACATATAAAAGGACTTCGTGAATTAAATGTAGAAATAATAGAAGATTCAGGCTCTATTTTTTGTGATGCAAAGAATATGACGAGTGGCGAGGTATGCCTTGATTATCCGAGTGTAGGGGCTACTGAAAATCTTATGCTTGTAGCTACTAGACCTAAAGGGATTACCATAATTAGGAATGCAGCTTGTGAGCCTGAAATTGTTGATTTACAGAATTTTATCAATAAAATGGGTGGAAAAGTACGAGGGGCAGGTACATCAATTATTATGATTGAAGGCGGTAGGCGATTAAAAGGTACTGCCTTTAGTGCAATGTCGGATAGAATAGTTACTGGGACATTGGCTATTGCTGCCGTCATTACGGGTGGAGAATTATGGCTAGAGGGTGCTGGTGTAGACCACAATAATTCTTTATTTAGCAAAATGCGTAAAACTTCTTGCTTTATTACACAAAAAAATGATATTATACATATAAAGGCAAAGCCAACAATATTTGCTATAGAGAATATTAAGACGCAACCCTATCCAGGTTTTCCTACTGATTTGCAATCACCAATTATGGCTTTACAGACAGTATCAAAAGGAATTTGTATACTTACTGAGAATGTTTTTGAGAACCGTTTTCGTCACGTAGCGGAACTAAAAAAAATGGGTGCTGATATTACAATAACCGAAAGAACTGCAGTAATAAAGGGTGTAGAAAGACTTAATGGTGCTGAAGTATATGCACAAGATTTAAGAGGTGGAGCAAGTTTGGTACTAGCTGGTTTGAATGCTAAGGGAACAACAGTAATTAATGACATTTATCATATAGATAGAGGTTATGAGCAATTAGAAGAAGTTTTACGAAAATTAGGAGCAGATATAAAAAGACTATGAAAAAGAAATATGTAGCGATTATTATAGCGGTAGTAGTTCTTGCAATAATTTTTACATTCGGACAAGTTTTTACTATCCGATCTGTTGATGTTGTATTTGAAAATGATACTGATATTGCAACTGATTCTGAAATTATTAATTTAGCAGGCGTAGAACACGATAAAAATATTTTTAGTCTAAACGAAGATAAAGTTGTTGAAAAAATAAATAATCAATATAAAAACGCACTAAAAGTAACTGTAGAACGAAAATTCCCTAATAAAGTGCTTATAAAAATAAATGAGAGAACGCCAATGTTCGTTTTGGAAATTAACAATGATAATTATCAAGGTTTTATTGCTACAGATAAAGATTTCCAAAGAACAGATGAATGCCAATTAGAAGATTTTCCTGATTTAATTAAAGTTAGCGGTTATTCTATACAAAGCACATTTGATACAAAAGAATGTAGGGCTATAAGAGAATTTACAAATGATTTAATAAATTTAGGTGTAAAAACTGAAGCCGTTAATGTCATGATAAGTAGGATTTATTTTAATGGAAGCAAAATGATGGTACAACTTTCGCAATATGATGCTAAGTGGGAAATTAATATACAAAATGATATCAAGCTACAAATTTGTCATATTTATGAAAACTATAACAAAATGGAACCAATTGATAGATTAGGCAAAATTTTTGTTTATAATATCTAAATATTTTTTATAAAAGTAAGTTTTTTTTAATTTTCAAATAATTATAATAATTGTTATCTTATTTAATTGTCAGTTGACAACCACCTTTATTTAATATATAATTAATATATTAAAATATGGGGCGTGGTGTATGCTTTTTAGTGATAATATCACAATATTAGAAGTCAATTCTACTACTTTAAGATTGGTACAACTGAAAAAACGGGAAAGTAATTTTTACCCGATATATACTAAAGTAGAAAAATACGATGGCATAGTAAAGGGAATGTTGGTAAAACCAGATCAACTTTTTTCAACTATACAAAATATGATTTATAATATGCAACAAAGCATATCAATTAGTGTTAAGAAAATTTTTATTATTTTACCACAGATATTTTTTGGTGGAGTTGTCGAAGATTGTGATGTGGCAGTAAGTGGCAATCTTGTAAGTCAAATTGATATAAATTTATTATGTTCAAAATGTAGAAAAGTAATTTCCGGTCATACAATTATAGATTGTGTGCCTGTAAAGTTCAAAACAATAAATGACCCTGTATTAGAAAATCCTATTGGACAATCTTGTGAAAGGCTTTATGGACAAGTGGCTACAATAAGTTTGGATACAAAGATTAAAGAGTTTTATGACAATGTAGCTAAGAATGTAAATAAAAAATTCGTTTATGTATGTGAAAATTCAGCAATTGCTTATTTGCTTGATGAAAGTTTGAAATTAACATCAAAATTAAGATGTTTAGTAACAGTTAGAGAAGAATATTCATCTGTTTCTTTAGTAAGTGGCAAAGCTATATTATCATCAAAAAATATAAATTGGGGTGCTTTACATATTATTAGAGTAATTCAGGATTTATTGCAAGTAAATGAAGAAGTAGCGACAAAATTATCAAAAAAACTTAATCTTAATGTTATTTGTCACGAAGCAAATCAATATGTACTTAATTATAAAAATAATGTATACAAGTTTAGTATGAAAGAAGTAAATGATCGTGTTATTCAAACTTTAGAATATATATTTGGTCAAATAGCTAAGCTAAGTGCTGAATATTTTAAGGAAGAAAATAATAATATACCTATTTATCTTACCGGTCACGATATTTGTCAAATTAAAGGTGTGGCAGAAATTTTATCGGCAAGTATGGATTCTACAATGGCAATTACTATAAATCCTAATTTGCTAGAATTCAATACTCAATCCGACTATCCATTAGTTGGAGTAATAGAAAAAGAAAGTCAACGGTTGACTCAAAATAGCCTACAAGGTAAAATGTCAATATTTTTTAGGAGGATAAAAAATGGCTATTGATAATGAATTTTATAGCTTCACAAATGTAAATGATGTATCAAACAATAAAAAAGAAGATACAACAGATTTTGAAGAAGAACAAGATAGCAGTGGTAGCATAGTTAACATTAAAATTTTTGGTGTTGGCGGTGGTGGTTGCAATGCAATTAATCGTTTAGTAAAAGCTAACATTTATGATGGAGTAGAATACATAGCAGCAAATACTGATATGATGGCACTTAATAGTATTATAAATGGCGATGTAAAAAGAATTCAGTTAGGAAAAATACTTACAAGCGGATTGGGTGCCGGTTCTAAACCAGAAGTTGGCGAGAATGCCGCTGAAGAAAGTGAAAAAGTAATTAAAAAAGCTATTCAAGGTGCTAATTTATTATTTATTACCGCTGGTATGGGCGGAGGTACAGGTACAGGTGGTGCGCCTGTCGTTGCAAAAATAGCTAGAGAACTTAATATTTTGACAATAGCGGTAGTTACCAAACCATTTTTATACGAAGGTACCAAAAAAATGGCAATTGCAGAACTTGGGATAGAAAAATTACGAGAATATGTAGATGTAATTGTTGTAGTACCTAATGAAAAAGCTTGCAAATTGGCAAAACCAAATACACCTTTAGTGGAAGTATTTAAGCTTGCTGATGATGTATTGCATAGAAGTATAATCGGAATTACAGAAATAGTTATTAGACCTTCACAAATTAATTTGGATTTTGCTGATATTGAAACAGTAATTAAAAATATGGGTACAGCGCATATAGGAATTGGAGAGGCAAAAGGCGAAAATAGAGTTATGCGTGCGTTACAAAAAGCTACAGTGCCTTATCTTATTGATTCTACTATAGAAGGAGCTACACAAATTATTGTTAGTGTAATTGCTGACTTAAATGTAGGTGCGTTAGAAGTTCAAGATGCATTAAATATGATTACCGATGTAACTAGTCCTGATGCAAACATAATTTCGGGAATAGGCTTTGATAGCGAATTAAAAGATGAAGTAAAAATTACGATTATTGCTACAGGTTTTAATGAGAGTCAAAAACCAAATGCAGCCCCTAAAAAGAAGATGCCGATTATTGAAACAAATAATAAAGAAAATAATCCATTCTCAGTTGATAATGAAGAAGACGACAAAATTCCTGATTTTGAGCCTAAAAATTCAATGATTCAAACAGAAAATAATCATTATAATGAAAATGAAGTACAACAAAAAGAAATAAATGATAATCAAGTACCAGGCTTTTTGCAAAGGATAAAAAATTTGCGTAAAAATTAAAAAAATAAATTAAATTATATGGAGTACAAAAGAGCAAGAAATGATTTTTCTTGCTTTTTTTATGTAAAAAATATGACAATTTTTGTAGAAGATTTGTTTTTGAATAATTTCGGACTAGAAATACTATTACTGTATTTAGTTTGTATTGTCCTTAATAAAAAAATTAATTATATTTTATTAGCTATGTGCGGGATTTTTTTAGCGATTATTTACATTTTTTGCTTATATAAACAAGGTTATTGGCTTATTGTTTATATCGCCGTAAAACCAATAATCATATTTTTGTTCTTACAATTTCGACATATAAAAGATTATTTAAGTTATTTATTTTTGTATGTGGTACTAAATTGTGCTTGCATAGGAAGTGTAATTCTTATTTTACTAATATTAGCCAAACCAACTACAAATTTTTTATATTATTATGGTAAATTACCTATATTTGTAAGTGCAATATTAGTTTTACTTACTATTGATGTTGTTTATTTGAAAAAATCTTTAATAAAGACAACAAAATATAATATTAATTTGCATAAGGTAGAAATGGTAAACGGAAATGGCTATTGTTGTCAGACTATAGGTTATTATGATACAGGTAATATGGTTTGCACTAAAAATGGAGAAGGGGTAGTTATTGTTGATGAGATACTATATAATAAACTCAAGTCAAAAAATACTGAGCAGGTTATAATTTCTACAATTGCAGGTACAAAAAAATTTTTCGGTACAAAAGTATTAATAAAGATATATTTAGAGGACGGAACGAATAAAATATACAGAGCTACTGCTATAGGCAGTACATTAAATTCAAACAAATATAAAATAATTCTACATAACACAATGAGGTAAATAAATGAAAAAAATATTGTCAAAAGTAATTAATTTTTTAAAAAAGTTTTTCAAAAACGAAAAATCAGTAAACTACATAGTAAGTTTGCCGACGCCTTTAGATAGGGAAGAAGAGGCGATCGCAATTGCTAAACTTGATACTGGTGATTTGGAAGCAAGAAATTTGCTTATAGAAAGAAATTTAAGGTTGGTCGTTTACATAGCTAAGCGATTTGATAATACTGGTATCGAATTAGACGAATTAATATCGGTAGGAAGTGTAGGGCTAATTAAGGCAGTAAAAAGTTATAATTCGGATAAAAAAATAAAGTTGGCTACCTATGCATCAAAATGTATTGAAAACGAAATATTAATGTTTTTGCGTAAATCGGTAAGAAGAAAAGGCGAAATAAGCTTAGATGAACCACTAAATGTGGATTGGGAAGGCAATCAATTAGTACTTAGTGATATATTAGGGACTGATGGTGAGCTTATGTATAAGGAAATGGAAACCAATGTAGAAAATGATATACTACACGATTTGTATCTAAATTTAGATACTAGAGACCGTGCAATTATGGGTATGCGTTATGGACTTTTTGGTATTGAAGAAAAAACACAAAAAGAAATAGCCGATATGATGAATATATCACAATCATACATTAGTAGACTAGAAAAAAAGATAATAGGAAAGCTACGGAAAGAATTTTGTAGAATTGATTCCAAATAAAAAAGAATAATAAAATTTAAATGGTGCATACTTAAGTTTACATTACATAAGGAGGTTACTTTATGTCTTGTAAAGTTGAAATCAGTGGAGTATGCACTTCACAGTTACCTAAGATGACAGGAAAAGAAACCGAAGCAATGTTACACAAAATAAAAAATGGGCATCCCGAGCTAAGAAGCGAATTTATTGAAGGGAATATGCGATTAGTTTTGAGTATGGTGCAAAGGTTTCGATATAGTAAAGTAAGTTACGATGATTTGTTTCAGGTAGGAATGCTTGGTCTTATCAAAGCATTGGACAATTTTAATATTGAATTGAATGTCAGATTTTCCACTTATGCAGTGCCAATGATATTAGGCGAAATAAAACGCTATATAAGAGAAAGCACAGCATTTAAGGTAGGTAGAGGTATTAGAGATGTAGCCTATAGGGCTATGCAAGCAAGAGACAAATTAGAACAGGAAAACCCAGGACAAGTAGGCTTAACTGAAATATCGAAAGAAATAGATGTACCATATATGGAAGTTTTAGGTGCATTAGATGCAATATCTGACCCACTAAGCATTTATGATTCCGCTTTTGGGGATGAAGATGAAAGTATACTAGTTGTAGACCAAATAAGTCAAAGCAAAACAGAAGACGATATCCTTAATAGTTTTACAATAGAAGATGAAATAGAAAGACTGCCAGATAGAGAAAAACAAGTGATAATGTTGCGTTATTATCGTGGAAGAACGCAAATGGAAATTTCAAAAGAATTAAATATGAGTCAAGCTCAAGTAAGCAGATTAGAAAAAAATGCAATAGCGAGACTCCGAGAAGCATTTTAGCATAAATTTACCGCTCTTATAATAATATTATTAATAAGGGCGGTATTTTTTTATGAATAATTGTGCGGAATATACATTTTGTGATTTAAGAGAAAGGGAAGTTGTCAACATTACAGATGGTAAAAAATTAGGCAGATTAAATGACATTGCTCTTAATGCTAAGGGGCAAACTATAGGCTTAATAGTCCCTGGTGCTAAAAATTTTTTTAG
>Ga0172378_10003942_pt1 | contig 13963 bp, 12 predicted proteins | sample GrowelOW332metaG_FD_119755 | JGI IMG/M metagenome (GOLD analysis project Ga0172378, IMG submission 119755) | Groundwater microbial communities from an aquifer near a municipal landfill in Southern Ontario, Canada - Pumphouse #3_1 metaG | ecosystem: Environmental > Aquatic > Deep subsurface >... | reverse complement strand
TTACAAGATTGACATTGCAATTTACGATGTGCTTGGCGACGTTGTGTGCGGCGGTTTTGCAATGCCTATACGCGACGGTTATGCTGACAAAGTTTTTATTGTTACAAGCGGCGAGAACATGGCGCTTCATGCGGCGGCGAACATTGCAATGGCTGTTGATAATTTTAAGGACAGAGGCTACGCAACTTTAGGCGGGCTGATTTTAAATAAAAGAAATGTTCCACGAGAAAAAGAAAAAGTTCTTGAGCTTGCGGATGATTTTAAAACTAAAATTATAGGAGAGCTTGATTTTAGTTCTGATGTACAAAAAGCAGAGGAAGAGCACAAGACTGTCTTTTACTCAAATCCAAAAAGCAATATGTGCGATGAGTATTCAAAACTTGCTGATTCAATCCTTGAGATTTGCAAATGATTGAACTAAGCCATAAAAAAGAAATTGACTGGTCTGGCGCAAGAGTTCGAATTGGCGACGCTGACTTTAGCTGCCCTTTTGAAACAGGAGTTGAATATTCATCCCCTGCCCGCGGCCCGTGGAACATAGTGCACACAGGTATGCTTGTTCCAGAAAGCCATCAGATTTTTGTATGCGCGCAAAGCTGCAACAGAGGCGTTGTTCTTACTGCCGCTGAGCTTTTTAAGCTTGACAGGTTTTCCACAATCACAATTGAAGAGCACAACATCTTGGACGGCGACACAGAAAATTTGATTATAGACGGAGTTAAGGACATTGTAAAAAAACTTCCTGTAAAGCCAAAGGCAATCTTGCTTTTTACAAGCTGCATTCACCACTTCATTGGCTGCGACTTGAAGTTTGTGTACGACACTCTTCACAAGGATATTCCAGACATTGACATCACTGACTGCTACATGAATCCTACAATGAGAAAAACTCTTATTGCGCCAGACCCAAAGATGAGGCAGCAGTTGTACAGCCTTCTGCACCCAACAGATGAAAGGGACAACGGAGTCAACTTTATTGGCAACAACTTTGCGGCTGACGTTCATTCAGAGCTTGGTCAAATTGTAAAAAAAGCCGGCAATTTTACACGCGACATTTGCACTTCAAAATCTTATGCTGAATTTCAGCAGATGGCAAAAAGCAAATTGAACATTGTAACAAATCCAGCGGCGGTTATTGCGGAGAAAACATTGCAAGAAAGGTTCGGCACAAAATCACTTTATCTGCCTCTTTCATACGACACTGATGAAATAAAAAAATCAGTTGATGTTTTATGCAAAGAGCTTGGCGTTGACTTTGACACATCATCACTTGAAAAAGACGCAGAGGATGCGCTGAATAAAACAGAAGCTCTTTTAGGAAAAACAAAAATCGCAGTTGACTACACTTCAACTTCACGCCCTTTAGGACTAGCAAAACTTCTTCTTACACACGGAATGAATGTAACATCTGTCTACCTTGACTGCATTATTCCAGAAGAAAAAACTGCCTTTGACTTTTTAAAAAAGAATTTCCCAACGCTTGAACTTTATGCAACTGTCCACCCAAAAATGGGAATCTTGCCTGAAGAATTAAACCGTGAAAATTCTAATGAAGAAAATAATTTCACTTTGGCAATTGGACAAAAGTCTGCGTACTTCACAGGGACAAAACATTTTGTGAACATGCTTGAAGGCAGCGGGCTTTGGGGCTTTACTGGAATTACAAAACTTATGGCGTTAATTCAAGACGCTTATAAAAATGAAAAGGACACTTCTAAAATAATTCAAGTCAAAGGATGGGGGTGCTGTTCATGAAACAAGCTTCATCAATTTTAAGCACTTACGCTTCTGACGTTTCTGGCGTTTGCTCTGCTTTGTACGAACTGGGCGGAATGTCGATTATGGACGACGCAAGCGGATGCAACTCAACTTACAACACTCACGACGAGCCACGATGGTATTCAATGCCAAGCATGGTTTATGTTTCAGCGCTTACAGAAATGCAGGCTGTTCTTGGGCAGGACAAATATTTGGAAGATGAAATATGCTCTGCTGCAAAAGAGCTTCACCCTCGGTTCATAGCAATTGCAGGCACTCCAATTCCAATGATGATGGGCACTGACTTCACAGGGATTGCGCGTGTCATAGAAAAACGTTCTGGTATTCCAACAATGGGCTTTGCAACAAACGGAATGCGCTCCTATATAGTTGGCTCCAGCATGGCTTTAGTGGAACTTGCAAAAAGATTTTGCCCGCAGTCAGAGCTAGAAAAAAATTATGCCGCAAAAAAAAAATCTAAAAAAACAAGAGTGAACTTGCTGGGCGTTACACCTCTTGATTTTTCTGTAGTTGGCAATGTTGAAAAATTAAAATCGCTTCTTGAAGAAAACAACTGCGAAGTAATTTCAACATGGGCAATGGGCAGCACTTTTGAAGATTTAATGAACTCTTACAAAGCAGATGTGAACGTAGTTGCCTCTTCCTGTGGGCTGGAATTAGCAAAATACTTTGAAGGCATTTACGGCACGCCTTATATTACAGGAATTCCTTCGGGAAATGCCGCTACAAAAGCATTCTTTGACAGTCTGCAAAAAGCGTTCACCACAAAGAAAACACAAAAGCCAATCTGGCTGCAAGATAAATCTGTTGAGCTAGAAAAGTCTGTCTCAAAAAAGCAGTACATTGTAGGAGAAGCGGTGTGGGCTTCAAGCATGGCTCTAACTTTGCGCAAAGATTTTGGATTAAGCAATCTAGAAGTACTTTGCCCAACAGAGACAACAGAAGAATTTCTTGGCATCAAAGGCAGAATAACTTTCTACGAAGACGACTACTTTGACTTGCTAAAAAAAGCAGACCTTGTAATAGCCGACCCAATCTACAAGTACGCAGTCCCTTCAACTACAAAATTTATTTCACTGCCGCACGAAGGATATTCCGGCCGCACTTATAGAAAAGACATTCCTGTAGTTATGGGAGACGAGTTTCAACAATTTTATAAAATCTGCTGACAACTGAGTGGTTTAATTTTTTATATAAGCAAAAACTCAGTTGGCAGCAGATAGTGTGCCACTCTCATCCTGTTCAGCCCTGTAGATTTATATAGGAAAGTGAAACGTAAGCGACATCTTCTTTTTCATCATTTTGAATTGCGACTTCATAAAAGCAGATGTTCTTTCCATGCTTAAGCTCTTTTGCAGTTGCAGTTAGAACTTTTGTTTTATTAGTGACAGCACGCAGATATTTTATGTCGCTGTTGACTGTAACAACTTTGTTGCCATAGCTGACAGCCGCATTTGCCGCCGCAGAATCCGCCAAAGAAAAAAGCACTCCTCCGTGAACAATGCCCGCCGGGTTAAAATGCTCAGGCTTTACTTCCATAGAAATAACTGCCCTTCCGTTTTCCACTTCAACTAATTTCATTCCTAAAAGTTTGTTGAATCCGTTGTTAAAATATTCTTCTTCTGTATATCTTGAGCCCATGTTTTTTTCCTTTATTTGACGCGCGTATTTTAATATAACATTTTTCTTTTACTATGCTTGCTTTCTTTTATAGCAGAAGGCAATAATAATGTAAACTGCGCATATTTTCCAAGTTCGCTTTGAACTGCAATCTGCCCTCCGTGTGCTTTTGCAATTGTTTGCGCAATAGCCAGCCCTAAGCCGTAGCCTCCGGTGTTTCTGTCGCGTGAAGTGTCAACTCTGTAGAACCTGTTGAAAATTTTATCAATGTCTTCTGGAGCAATTCCGTGGCCTGTGTTGTAGACTCTTACATATCGTTTGCTGTTTTCAAAGCCTGCTGTTATTTTTATTACAGCGCCCTTCTCTGAATTTTTTAAAGCGTTGTCTGTAAGAATAATTATAACCTGCTTTATTTTTGACTCTTCGCCTGTTACAGTTATTGGATCTTTAGGAATATTTATCTCAAGTTTTTTGCCCTGCTCAAATGCAACACTTTCAAATGGAAGAACAGCACATGCCGCAGCGTCCCCTAAGTCAAAAGGAAGCATTGTGAATTTTTCACGGCCCGCATCATTTTTTGCAAGGTACAAAAGATTTTTAACAAGGTCGCCCATTCTTAAGTTTTCTGTTTTTATATACTGAATCCATTTGTTGTTAGGCATGTCCTGCTCAAGAACATCAATGTTTGCGCCAATTACAGCAATTGGTGTTTTTAACTCGTGGCTTGCGTCCGCAATAAACTGCTTCTGCTTTATAAATGCTTCCTGCACAGGCTTTAACGACCATAAAGCAAATGCCCATGCAAGACCAAATGCGACTAACAAACTTAATCCATAAATAAGTAGTGAAACAAAACCAAAATTTTTTTCTTGGGAAATTTCATTTGCCATATCAAGAATTACAATCAAATAGCCATATTTTTTTTGCGAAATATCATATTCAAAATACCCATAGGTGCCTCTATTTTTTTTTAGGCTGAATATTTTTTTTACAAGCTCATCAACATTTGTTTCTTCATAATTATCAGAAAATTTATTCACCACTTCAAAAAGTTTTCCATAAGAATCAATTTTAGCGGTGTAAAAATTTCTAAAGCCCATGTAATTTGTTTTAAAAGGAATCCATTTGAAAAGACCATCATTCTGTTGTGGTTCTAACTCAGGAGGCATTCTATCTTCCATTCGTGGAGCGTTCATATTTTTATCCACACCATTTGAATTATTTTCCATCTCAGGTTTATCTGGAGGAACAGGATGTGTCTCAGAATTTAGCATATTCATATTTTTTTCATTAGGCTTCCAATCTGGTTTTATGTTCATAGGAGAACCATTAGGTCCAATTCTTCTGCCATCATTTTCTACAAGTTGATTTATGAACTGAGTTGCAACTTTTTTATTTGATTTAGTCAGATAAAAATTTAACGAGCCTATCAAAACTGCAAGAACAATTGCAAGCACAGCAGTAATGCTAACTGAAATTTTAATTTTTAATTTTTTAAAAACATCAAGAGACATTAGAAACTCCACTAAAAAAAAATACCGCCACAAAATGAAACTCATATTGCAGCGGTATTTACTTTACACTAAAAACAAATTACTTTCTTTCTTCAAGAGAGTAGCCAATTCCACGCGCAGTACGAATGACAGTGTTTACTTTAAGCTGTTCCATCTTTTTACGCAAGAACGAAATGTAAACTTCAACGTTATTATACTCAGCATCGCTGTCGCCACCCCAGATTTTTTCTATGATTCTTTCCTTCTTAATAATCTGATGTGGATTTTCAAAAAGCAAGTCAACAATTTGGAATTCCTTAAGAGAAAGCTTAATTGATTCCCCGTCAACTTTTTGAAGTTCGCAATTATTCTTGTTAAGAATTAAGTCACCGAATGTTTCAACTTCTTCTTTTACATTTCCTTTTCGTCGTGTCAAAGCCCTTACACGCGCAAGAAGCTCGTCTGTGCTAAAAGGTTTTGTCATGTAGTCATCGGCACCGCAGTCAAGGCCTTTTACCTTGTCACTAATGTCGTCTTTTGCGGTTAACAGCAGAATTGGAGTCTGATTTTTCTCTTCACGTAATGTTTTGAGAATGGTGATTCCATCCATGCCAGGAAGCATTATATCCAAAACAATTGCATCGTAAATGCCGCTCTGTGCATATTCAAGTCCTTCCGGTCCTGTATATACAGCGTCAATTCCATAGCGATTCTTCTGGAAAATTTCAACAAGCGCCTGTGAAAGGCGGACTTCATCTTCAACTAGTAATATTCTCATACTTAAATTATACACCTTAATCATTATGAATTCTTAAAAATTTATAATTTTCTGTTATAAGTAAGCTAAAGCACTATGCTTAAATGTATAAAGTCTTGTTATTTTATTTTTGAAAATTGTGATTATAATTCGTACTTAATTCCGTAGAATTCTTCGTATTTTTTAACCCAAGCATTAAATGATTCATCTTTAAGCATTTTTGTATTCTCCGCTTTAGACTTTGCGCTGTCAGGATAAATTGGAGAAAGAATATTTACAGTGAAATTTGGAAGATTCACACCAGTGCCATTGTCAATATTTGAGTCTGTGAATGTTATGAAAATAGGAACAACAGGCACATTGTTGCTAGAGGCAAAATGAAACGCTCCGTCCATAAAAGGTCTAGGCTTTTTATAGCACCACCACTCGCTGCCTTCTGGGAAGAACAAAACACCTGTTCCATGTGTTAAGTACCAGTTAACAGATTCTGTAAATTTATGAATTATTTTTCTGTCATTTTTAAAAGGAAGAATTCCATCTGCCCTCATAAGGCGGCCCAACATGCCGTCCCTGTTGTTAAAGTCGGCGACCATAATTTTTAGAGGAATATGCTTTGTTGCATAGTTAACTGCAAGCGCGTCAAACTTATTTATATGGTTGCAAATGTAAACAGCGCCCTTCACATTCTTTATGTTTTCAAAGCCTGTGACTTTTGTATGGAAATATTTTTCATTAAGAGTCTTTGTAAACTGGTTAAGCCAAAAAGTTCTTCTACACCAGTAGACAAAACGCAATGCAATATTTGGGCGGAAAGCAAATTTTTCTGTAACAGGAAGGCTGCCTTCTGATGTTATTGGATCCAAATGCCCATTGTATTCTTTGCGTTCTTCAGCAGCCTTTATTTTTTCTAGAGTCTCTGGCGTTGTATACGCTAATTCAAAATAATTCATATTTTAACTTCCTACAATGACTACAGTGTAATATAAAGTTTTCAATTGTCAACAAACAAAACTTATTTTACAATTTGCTCGCAGTTGTCTACACGTTCTATTTCGTCCCAAACTTGAGGACGGCGGTCTACAATTGCGTTTGCTACAATAGGAATATACTTCATGTAGAAAATTGGGTGATAGAAAAGCACAATCACTTTTTCAAAAAAGCTAAGCTTTATGTCATGACGAGCTACAACAAGCGCAACAAATGTCATTACAAAGAAAGCCAAATATGTGTTAAGCAAAGCAAGTCCCGCTGCTCCTAAAACACTCCAAAGCAAGACTCCATGTGCAAAGAAAGTAAATGCAAACATTCCAACATCTGCAAGTGAAATTACAATATTCGCCGCTATGAACAAATACACAATCCAAAGGCAGTACATGTAGTAGTTGTCAACTATTGAATGAAAGCTTATTTTCTTTATCATCTGTGGAGCGTAAATAAAGTCAGCGTGAGTAAGGCCTGTCATCCATCTAGTTCGGCGCTTGTCTGTTTCTTCAACAGAGGTTGCTTCCTGCATAAAGAATTTTGCGTATGAATAATAGAAAGTTTTATACTCTTGTAAAGAACAGTCCCTTTGCAATTCCATGTCTTCTGTAAGTGTCTTTTTATAAATCCAGCCGTCCCATTTTTCTACCAAGCGTGAGGAAATTAAAATGCCTGTTGTAACTGTCATTGTAGTAAGCCCGTGTTCGCTCTTCCACCTGTTGCCCATGTCGTCCATGAGAGTCCAAATAAGACCGTTGCTTGCTGTAATAAAGTTGCTGTTTTTTCCATTGTTCAAAAAATAGTTGCCAACAATTTTCTTACCGTTAATAACTTCTGCGCCGCTTGCCATTGCGTTGTTCATCTGCTCAACAAAGTCTGGATACAAAACGCAGTCAGCGTCCACAATTAAAAAACCGTCGTACTTTCCTGGGTACTTATGAATTATTTTGTTAAAGCCAAAGTCTAAACAGTCGCCCTTGCACTTCTGAGCTGTGTCCACAAAAACTTCCGCGCCGTAACTTTTGCCATATTCAATTACAGGGTCGTCAGACTCTTTTACAACAATGAAAATGTCAAATCTTGATTTGTCATAAGTCTGTTTCTTTAATGATTCAAGCAAAGGTAGAATTGCCTTTCCTTCATTTCTTGCTGGAATAAAAAGGGCAATCTTATTTTTCTTATCATTTACAAGTTTTTGTTGAGGCTTAAAAGAAGCAAACCAAGCATATATTCTTGGGAGATATAAAAAGAAAAAAACTACAGCAACTAAAATAACTAAATCATAAGAGAACATTAAAAATTACCCCTCTAATCTTTTGCATAAAAACTTTTCTGTCTCCATTTAATTTGACACATACTTTTACATAAAGTTTCAAAAATCAACACTTTACATACGTACAGTAAAATATTTTTAAGAAAATCAATTAAAACATTAGTTTTTAGAGATGCTCTTAATTTACTAACATCAAATTCTTTTATATGATATACTAAATTCAAAATTTGAGGTAGAGGAAAATGAGATTAAAGTTATATCTGTGGATTTTATTTGTTTCCATGGCAGTTGTATTTCTTTGCAATGCAATTTTCTATCCGCAGGGATACGCAATTTGGCAGTTGGCTCTTTTTACTTATTTAAATTCAATTGCAATTTTTGGAATAGACGCGCTTGTTGCAACTATAATTCACAAGCTGCCTGCTAAATGGTTCAGTCCTTACAAAAAATTATTTAGAAGCTACAAATGGGAAAAAAAATTCTACAAGGCAATAAGAATTATTGACTGGAAGGACAAAATTCCAGACACAGGTAAACTTACAACAGGTCTTTCAAAATCAAAGATTGACAGCACAAAGCCAGAATATCTTTTTCATTTCTTAGTGGAAACTTGCTACGCCGAATGTTTGCACTTTTGGATGTCGCTTGTAGGAATAATCATTATTTTAGTTAACCCAGCCAACCTTGCGCTTCCAATGATGCTTCCGCTTGCAATAGTCAATTTTGGATTGAACATTCCGCCTATTTTTATTCAGAGAAACAACAGGCCTAAAATGCTTTACGTTTATGAAGTTCAAAAGAAAAGAGAAGCTGCCTGTTAGTAATACAGATCGTCACGTTGCTTTGCTCCTAACAATGACAAACTTTTACTATAAGCAAATTAGCTAATTAGGAAATATATTTTTTCTTCAGCGTTGAATACTCATCAAGAATATCATCATACTCATGAAGATGAAAAACAGAGTGCATCTTGTCAATTTGCCACGGCTTTACATTTACAGTTCTGTAATAAGGGAACAGCCTAATTGATTTGCTAAAGTGCTGAATAACTGTGTCGTCGTGAAGCTTTCTTTGCTCGTTGTATTTTCGCGGAAGAAATTTTCTTTTTGGAGTCAAGCTGTTAAGTGCCGTCTGGTCAGGGAACCACATCTTTCTACTTCTGCAGCGTTCACGCACTTCTTTAAAGAAGCCTGTTTTTTTTATGTAGTCAATGTTAAGGTAAAGAATGCCCGCGTTCTGATAGTTAAAGTAGATGAATATTTTTCCAAGATAATCTCTTACCGCTGCAAACTCAATGTTTGTCAAATCAGTTTCAAAGACAGAAGAAATATCTGAATGTGCAACAGTGTCCGTGTCCATGTATAAAATTCTTTCCGGCATGCCAGGCACCATATCGGCAAAAAGCCTGACTAAAGTGTAAGGCGTGTAGCTTGTAGCGACGTTAGGGCTTGAATACATTTCTTGCTTGAACTCTGAAGTAACATCAACTAAATGCACCTTGCTTTGTGAATTAGCTTCTTGTATAACTGACTCAAGGAACATTGTCTGCTTTAGAGTTACAGGCTTGTACTCAGGCTTTACGTCCTGCAAGCCAACTGTCATAACAAAAACATCAAGTGGATTTTTTGCGTACTTTATAATTGACAGCAGCGAAATTAAAATACCGTCAAACACTTTGTCGTTCCCGCAGTATAAAATAGGAAGCGTCTTTAACACATCATTCATTTTTATCTCCTGACTTTTTAAAAACATTATATTCATACGTTGAGCATTTGCTTCGTTCAACCATTGCTCTATAAACTTCATCTCTTAATTTTATAGAGGCCTCTTTTTTTAAAAGATTTTTATCAGCGTAAAAAGGCCCGTCAACATACACTGTTATTTTTGGATTTTCACTTTTGTTTTTTTTCTGATACGTTGTTGTAAAGCAGTAAACTGGAGTGTTGTAAATTACAGGATATTTAAAAGACGAATAAGTGAACGGCCTTATTTTTGTGTAGTAAGGCCATACATGCGCCTCTGGATAAATTGCAACGCATCTTTTTTTATTAACGCACGACTCTAGAAAATTAGTGTAGTTTCTCATTCCAGAGATTTTGTTTGGTATGGGAATTGCGCCAACCATTTTCATAAAAGTTTTTGTTCCGTTCAAAGAAACGTTGTCCGCGTTTACAATTTCATTGCATTTCTTAGGGAACATAATTGCAGTTGGAATGTAGCCGTCGCCAGGAAGCATTGTGTGGTTTCCAAAAAGAAATATCGGCTGCTTTTTATTTTGATTCAAAACTTTTTTGTTCACAAACTTTGCGTTGTATTTTATTTTTAGATAAAGGTAAGCTGCAGGAGTCATGACAATTCTGTAGACAAAGAATTCCGCAATCTTCCAAAAGATATTTTTATGGTCGTAGACATAATGCTCGTCCACATCAATTGTGTTTCTTACTACACCGGAGAATTCATCATTAAGTTCATCTTTGTAAAAATAAGTTCTTCTTTTCATAACATTTTCTAACTATTAAACAATTGCTTAATCATTTAATAATTAGATACAAGATAATGAAAAAAAGTTGCAAAGTGAAGTGTTTTTTTAGTTTAGCTGATTAAATCAAACCTTCGTACAAAAGGCCCTTCTTGCCGTCAAGTGTAACAGACTGCCCGTTTTCAAGCTTGCTCATAATGCCAGGCGCATCTAGAATCCAGACAAAGTCTTTGTTGCAGAAAGAAAGTTCTTCTTCATTTAAGTCGCTGCCTTCTTCTGAAATAACACCGTCAGCAAGACGAAGAAGCGGCACATATTCCTGTAAAATCTTTTTGCAAACAAGAATCACTTTTCCGCTCTTTCTAAATGAGTCGTATGAGTCGCTCAAGTCAGAAATTTTTTCTATTCTTCCAGAAGCCAATGAATTTTCCTTATCAGTGCAGCCGTAAATTGTTCCACGCGCAAGAACATTTCCTACGACAAGAACTTTTATTGTGTTTGCCATAAGAGGGCTGTGCAACGGAATACTTGCTATCATTACAACTGTGTCGGAAAGGCTTACCGCGCCTTCATCAAGCGCAATTTTAATTGAGTTTTGAATCATGCACTCGGAGTCTTCAACTTTTGTGCAAAGTACCGGGTTCACTCCCCACCTTAGCATTAGCTGGCGTGCAACTTGCTCGTCAGGAGTTACTGCAATTACCAAAGGCTCCGGCCTAAAGCCGCTAATAAGTCGTGGCGTGTTTCCATGAAGCGACGGTGAAATAATAGCTTTTGCTTTTACAGACGAAGCTAGGTTATAAGCCGCTGTCGCTACGGTTTTTCCAATATCGCTTACAGGCTTGAACTTTCTGTTGCGTTCATTGATCTGCTCTTTATATTCCTTTGATTGTTCAGTTGCCCTTACAATTTTTGACATTGTTTGCACGGACTCAACTGGGTAATTTCCACCGGCAGTTTCTCCAGAAAGCATAACAGCGTCTGTTCCGTCAAACACAGCATTTGCAACGTCTGTAAGCTCTGCACGTGTTGGCCGAGGATTAACAATCATTGAGTCTAGCATTTGTGTGGCAGTAATTACAGTTTTGCCCGCTTCCCTGCACTTTGAAATTATTTCCTTTTGCGCAATTGGTATTTCTTCTGTTGGAACTTGAACGCCTAAGTCTCCACGCGCAACCATTATTCCGTCCGCTTCTTCTATTATGCGGTCTATGTTGTCCAAGCCCTCTTCATTTTCTATTTTTGCAATTATGCGCGCCTTGCTTCCAAGTGATTTTAAATACTCGCGTATTTGAACAACCTCTTCTGGAAAGCTTACAAAGCTTGCGGCAATGAAGTCTATGTTCTGCTCAACGCCAAACTTAATGTCGCTTTTGTCCTGCTCTGACATTATTGGAAGGCCTGCGTGCACTCCAACCAAGTTCACGTTTTTTTTGCTGCCAATTGTGCCGTTGTTGTTTGCCTTGCAGATTATTTTGTTTTCTTGAACACTTTCTACAAGAAGCTCTATCAAGCCGTCCGCTATTAAAATGCGAACACCAGGCTTAACTTTTGCAACTGCGTCTTTCCATGAAAGAGAAATATGGCCTGTGCCTTTTACAGCGCCCTCTGGCAACTCCGCAGAGTTTGCTCCGTAGCAAAAAGAGTCGTCGGCAACTACTTCAATTTTATCGCCAACTTGTATTGAAATGTCTTTTGAATTATATGTATTGCCCGTTCTGATTTCTGGGCCTTTTGTGTCTAGAAGAAGTGCAATTATTTTTTTCTGTTCTTTTGAAATACGCTTTACTCTGTCCATGGCATCCTTGTGCCATTCATGTGTTCCGTGAGAAAAGTTGAACCTTGCAACATTCATACCAGCATTCATCATGTGGCGTAATATGTCGTCCTTGTTTGAAACAGGGCCGATTGAACAAACAATTTTTGTTTTTTGTGTAATCATATATAGAAATATATAGAGAATGTTTATAAATAACAAGCATTTTAAATAAGTGTATTGTTATCATTGATTATTTAAATTTAATCAAGAATGCCTTCCGCCGTGTCTCCGTCCCGAAAAAGGCTTGCTGGAAACTTCGTTGCAGTGTTACAGCACTTTCCACTTAGGGCACACAATACGCACCTGCTATTGTGTGTGCCAAAGCCCCGGCTCCGGCATTATTTTATTGTAAATATTATATAAAAATAACAAAACACTCATTTAAAATAGAAAAAGCCGCCTCGTCGGAAGCGGCTCTTTTTACTTATTCAGTAATTATTTCTTTGAAATAACTGAGTTATTTAGAAATAACTCTTATGAAAATGCTCACGCATTTTCGGTCTGTAGGGAAATTATTGACGTTTGCGCCTTCGGCGCAGGCGACTCATTTCGCAGAGCATGTTTTACAGTCAATTATTACTTTGAAATAACTCTTATCATTTCACAGAGCTTGTTTGAATAGCCCCATTCGTTGTCGTACCATGAAATTAGTTTGCAGAATGTGTCGTCGAGTGAAAGACCTGCTTTTGCATCAAAAATTGATGTGTGGCAGTCATCACGGAAGTCTGTTGAAACTACTTGGTCTTCTGTATAAGCAAGAATGCCTTTGAGTTCGCCTTCTGAAGCTTTCTTCATAGCAGCGCAAATTGTTTCATAAGAAGCTGGTTTGTTCAATTCGCATGTAAGGTCTACTACAGATACATCTGGAGCAGGAATACGCATAGAAATACCAGTGAGCTTGCCGTTCAACTGTGGAAGAACTTTTCCTACAGCTTTTGCAGCGCCTGTTGTTGAAGGGATGATGTTGTTGTAAACAGAGCGTCCGCCTCTCCAGTCTTTTCCGCCTTTTGAAGGTCCGTCAACTGTAAGCTGAGTGCCTGTTGAAGCATGTACTGTTGTCATAAGGCCACGTTTAATTCCGAAGCATTCGTCAACAACTTTAGCCAAAGGAGCCAAGCAGTTTGTTGTGCAAGATGCGTTAGAAATAATGTCTTCGCCAGCGTATGTCTTGTCGTTTACACCATAAACGAACATTTTTGGCTGTTTTCCGTCTTCACCAGCTTTTGATGGAGCAGAAATAATAACTTTCTTTGCTCCGCCTTTAATGTGGTTGCGAGCGCCTTCGTCTGTAAGGAAGAAGCCTGTTGATTCAACAACAACGTCAACTTTCTCTTCGCCCCATTTAATGTTAGATGGATCTTTTTCTGCGAATACGCGGATTTTCTTTCCATTAACAATAAGGTCGTGTCCGTCAACTTTTACATCGCCTGTGAATTTTCCATGAACTGAATCATATTTCAAAAGGTATGCAAGATAATCAACGAGCATTTTTGAAGGATCTGCTTTGTTAAAAGCAAGAAGATCATTAATAGCTACAACTTCCATGTCTTTGCTGAAGTTTGAAACAGCAGCACGGAATACCATACGACCAATACGGCCAAAACCGTTAATACCAACTCTGATCATAACAGTCAACTCCTAAATCTAAAAATATTACCTACAATTTACTGAATTTTTGCGTGAAAGTAAATAGATGCGATTTATTTGATTTCACTCAAATTTCTTCTTTAATTCTTTAAAGTCAATTTCACCACTAATTTCC
>Ga0172378_10003941_pt1 | contig 13964 bp, 9 predicted proteins | sample GrowelOW332metaG_FD_119755 | JGI IMG/M metagenome (GOLD analysis project Ga0172378, IMG submission 119755) | Groundwater microbial communities from an aquifer near a municipal landfill in Southern Ontario, Canada - Pumphouse #3_1 metaG | ecosystem: Environmental > Aquatic > Deep subsurface >... | reverse complement strand
GAGTCTAAGATATATATTTCCAAATTAGATAATCTCGATAACGTTATACTGAATTTCAAAAAAAACTTGGTTACTGGTAAATACGATATTGGATATAGCTTTAAGGAATAATACTGAAATGACAAAGATAAAACTCAAAAAATCCTCCAAGAAATAAGTATTAAACAATTTAAATCAAGAGTTTTGGAATTTAGAGTTCTTTATTATAAATTTAGAGTTCTTCATTATAAATTTAGAAGAAGAGTCTATAGGTTGTAAAGCCGCTTTAGGAACTTGTAAAGCCGCTTTAGGGGTCTGTAAAGCGGCTTTACAGGGGTCAATTTGTTGATGAGAATTTCAAATGTTGGCTTCTAAATTCTTTTTAAAGCGATGTTTCTATTGCTATAAGCTATATTGTTTTCTGCTATATGCTATTTTTTAACTGCTATATGCTATATTTTATCCAGAGCTCTTAGTATTTTTTCTATCGATTGATCTATTTGCTCGTTTGTTATGGTTAGTGGTGGCTTAATGCTTAAACATCCTTCGTTGAAAAGATGTGTTCCTGTTATTATTCCCTCCTCAAAACAACTCACTAAGGCTTTTTGCCATTTCTCTTTATGAATTAATTCTATGCAGTTGAAAAGTCCTATTCCTCTAACCTCTTTAATTTGTGGGTGAATTAGTTTTGTGCGATATATCTCTCCTTTTTTGTCTGCCTCATCCATTAGATTTTCTTCAATAATGGTATTTAGGGTTTCAAGGGCTGCAACACAACTTATTGGATGTCCTCCAAAGGTTGTTGCATGTCCAATTAGTGGATGATGATTATTAAGTTTATTCATTATTTCATTAGAGGACACAAAGGCTCCAATTGGCATCCCTCCTCCCATTGATTTTGCAATGCAGAGTATATCAGGGACAAAGTCATAGTTCATAAACCCAAATAGCTTTCCTGTACGACCAAATCCTGTTTGTATTTCATCCATAATCAATAATGCCCCCACCTCTTGGCATCTTTCCTTTAGCTTTTTGAGGAAGTTATTCTTGGGAAGTATTACTCCTGCTCCTGCTTGAATGGTTTCAGCAACAACACAACAAGTTTTATCTGTTATCTTTTGAAGATCTTCTTCATTATTAAATTCTATCTGTCTGCAATCGGGAAGTAGTGGACGAAACTTTTGAGTATATCTTTCATCACTCAAAAGGCTTACAGCTCCAATTGTTGAGCCATGATAGGAGTCTTTAAAAGATATTATTTCTGCTCTTTTATTATAAAGTCTGGCTGTTTTTATTGCTCCTTCAATTGCTTCAGAGCCTGAATTCACATAGAATATTTGGTTAAAGTTGGAAGGCAAAATACTCATCAAACGCTTTGCATAGTCGAGTTGTGGACTTTGAACAAACTCTCCATAAACCATAACATGCATATATTTGTCCAATTGCTCTTTAACCTTTTCAACAACTCTTTTGTTTCTGTGTCCAATATTACCAACACAAATGCCTGAAAGCATATCAATATATTGTTTGCCACTTGTGTCCCAAACCCAAATTCCTTCTGCCTTTTGAACATCAATCATTATTGGGTCTATTTCACCAACTTGTGCAACATATTGTCTAAATTCGCTTAAAGAAGTTTTCATAAATATAATATTATTGGTGCAAATTTAGTTATTCTTTATTAAAAGAAAAGAAAATTGTTTACTTTTTAAGTTCATTTATTGTTTTAAGATTTGTATTTTTGTTGTTTAATTTAGTTTATATATTATATGAAAAATTATAGTTCAGTTTTTATTGTAATTTCTTTGTTGTTTCTTAGTCTAACTTCCAAGGCTCAATATGCCATTAATGTTGAAATTGAATCAAATAAGGATTCCATTATGTACTTAGGCTACTATTATTTGAAAAACACCTTTGCTTTAGATTCGGCATATAACAAAAAAGGGAAATTTGTTTTTGAGGATAAAACAAAAACATTAGAACCTGGAATCTACTTCTTCTCAAATGCAAATGGGAAATACTGCGAATTTATTGTTGATAAGGAGAAAAAATTTAGTTTAATCACTAAAGAAAATGATTGGGTAAAGAATATGAAGGTGAAAAAGTCTAAGGATAATGAATTATATTTTGAATATCTTAGAGGCACTTCTTATTTTGGAGATCAAGCGAATAAGATTGCAAAACTGAAAGGAGAAATTGGACAGGAGCAGTATAATATAAGGGTTGAGGAAATAAGAAAGAGTAATGATTCTATAAAAGAAAACTTTATTAAAATTTATCCAAACCATCTCCTTACCAAGGTTTTAAATGCAACCAAGAGTATTACTATACCCGAGCCTGAAACAATTTATAACAAAGACAATTCAGTTGATTCAGCAGCAATGCAAAACGAAAGGTTTAATTACTATGTTCATCATTATTTTGATAATATGGACTTTCAATGTGATGGATTATTGAGAACTCCTGAGGCTGTTTTCCATAAAAGCTATAACTACTATTGGGATGAGCTTATGAAATACCAAACAAAAGACAGTATATTTAACCTTGCAGTCCATTGGATAGAAAAATCAAGAGGGACAAAGAATCTGTTTAAGTTTTTAGTCCACGATATAACAGAAAGATATTTAAAAAGTCCTTATATGGGTCATGATGAGATTTATATTAAGATGATTAATAGATATTATGCTTCTGGAGATGCAACCTGGATGCCTCCTTCTGCAATAGATAAAGAAGTTGCAAGAGCAAAAAAATGGGAGAATGCAATGTTGATGAAACAAGTTCCTGATTTGGCATGTCCAGACACAAATGATGTTTTACATAGCTTATACGAAATTGATGCTAAATATAAGATATTAATTTTTTGGTCATACGATTGTGGTCATTGTTCTACTGAAATCCCAAAGATATATAACTTCTATAAAAAGAATAAAGATGTTTATGATGTTGAAGTTATGGCAGTAAATTCAGGCACAGACCTTAAGCAATGGAAGGAAAAAATAAAAATATTGAAACTTGACTGGTTGAATGTTAATGGACTGGTTGCAAATTACGATTGGCATGAATATTTTGATATAGAATCAACACCGGTTGTATTAATTCTTGATAAGGATAATAGGATAATTGGAAAGAAAATTCCGGCTGACAATATTGAAAACTACATAAAATTGTACAATGAAGGTAAAATCAAAATTTAAACAGAATACAATAAATATTATTAAGATACTTTTTCTATTCTTTATTCTATCTCCAATTAATTTATTATCACAACAAAGCTATGATATAACATTTAAAATAAGAGATATTTATGATAGCACAATTATAATTAAATCTTATTTTGGTAAGGATATTATTGTAATTGACACATTAAGGAAAAATAAGGATAACTCTTTTCATTTGGTTAAAGATAATATCAATAAAGGGATTGGTATTGTTGGAGTTGGAAAATATGAAATCTTTACCTTTCTATTTGATAAATCAAATAAATTTGAAATAGAAATGGATGGCGACTGGAATTATTTGGTTAAAGGTTGTATGGATAATGATTTATATTTTGAATTTCAGAAAGCAAACACAAATATAAGAAAATTAGAAAAGAATCTAAAGAAAGAATTAAAAGATAATAATATTGCCAATAAAGATAGTTTAGAGAATATATATAGAGAAGAAAGTAAATCTTTTATAAATTTTCAAAATCAGTTCTATAAAAACTACCCAAATCATTTGATGACAAAGTTGGTTACAGCTTTTGAAGACCCAAAAATTCCAGAACATTTTCTGAAAGGGAAAGAACTTGACACCTTACAGCTAAAAGAATTCGTATATTATTACAGGAAACATTATTGGGATAAATTTGATTTTTCCGACCCAAGACTGCTTGGAACTCCATATTTCTTTAAAAAGCTTAAGACATACATAAGTGAGATAACACTTCAAAAGGGGGATTCAATTGGGGAGTCTATAAAAGATTTTGTTTTATTAGCAAGTAAGAACAATGGAGAGATATATGAAAAATATATAGTGGATCATTATCTCAAATCTTATCGCAATGTTCCATTCTCCTATAGTGAAGAGAAATTTGTTGGGATTGTTGATAGAGTTATTAACTCTCAAACGACACCCTGGATATCTATTTCTGAAATAGAAACTCTTAGAATAGAATCAGATAAGCTTAGACCATTGCTACCAAATAAAATATTTAAGAATATTGAGGGAAAAGATTTTGAAGGGAAAACTTATGACCTCTATGATTTAAAGAATAAGTACATAATAGTTTATTTTTGGAGTGCAGGATGTGAGTCCTGTAAGATGAACCTTGAGGTTTTGGAAAAGTTTTATAGGGACTTCAAAAAAGTTTATGATTTTGAAATATTCAGCATAGATTTAGATGATAATATGGATAAAAGTTTATCATTTAGAAAAAATCATCCCTTTGATTGGATTGTATTAAAAGATTCTCCTGAAAATTTAAAAGAAAAATATAATTTGGATATTGAAATGACACCTGACTTATATCTTTTGGACAGGGATAAGAAGATTATTAATCACACTCCTATATATAATCAAATAGAAGAAACTATTAGGAGAATCGAAAAGAAAGAATAATGTTTCTTTCTTATGATTTTATCTGAAAACATTGTAAATTTGCACGTTAATATCAAAAATAATAATAAAATAAAAAACTAAATATAATATGTCATTAATAAAATCTATTTCTGGGTTTAGAGGGACAATTGGGGGATTAGAGGGAAGTGCCTTAACTCCAATAGATATAGTTAAGTTCACTTCAGCATTTGCACAATTCATTAAAGAAACATCTAAAAAAGAAAGACTGACGATTGTTATTGGAAGAGACGCAAGAATATCCGGTGAAATGGTTTCTAATTTAGTTGTTGGAACATTAATGGGTATGGGAGTTGATGTTATTGACACAGGCTTATCCACTACTCCAACTGTTGAAATGGCGGTTACTGATGCAAAAGCTGATGGAGGAATCATTCTTACTGCAAGTCATAATCCTAAAGAATGGAATGCTCTTAAATTATTAAATGGCAAAGGTGAATTTATTAATGCAAATGAAGGAAATAGAGTTTTGGAATTGGCTGAAAATCCTAATTTCAATTTTGCACAAGTCAACAATTTAGGTAATTATATTAAGGATGATACAACTATAGATAAACATATTGAGCATGTAATCAACCTGCCATTAGTTGATATTAATTTAATAAAAAATGCCAATTTTAGAGTTTGCTTTGATGGAGTTAATTCAACTGGGGGGATTGTACTCCCTAAACTATTTGAAGCTCTTGGAATAAAAGAAGTTATTGCTTTAAACGAAGAACCTACTGGAAATTTTGCTCATAATCCAGAACCACTTCCTGAAAACATAACAGAGATTTGCGACCAAGTTGTTCAAAGTAAATGTGATGTTGGATTTATTGTTGACCCAGATGTTGATCGCTTAGCAATTGTTTGTGAAAACGGCAGACCTTTTGTTGAAGAATACTCATTAGTTGCAATTGCCGATTATGTTCTTTCACAAACCAAAGGAAATACTGTTTCAAACCTTTCCTCAACAAGAGCCTTAAGAGATATTACAGAAAAATATGGACAAAAATATTCAGCCTCTGCAGTTGGTGAGGTTAATGTTGTGGAGATGATGAAACAAACCAATGCAATAATTGGAGGAGAGGGTAATGGAGGAATTATATATCCAGAACTTCATTATGGAAGAGATTCATTGGTTGGAATTGCTCTTTTCTTAACTCTTTTGGCAAAGAAGAAAATGAAATGCTCCGAACTTAGAGATTCTTATCCAAACTATGTTATTTCTAAGAACAAAATGGAACTGACTCCAGATATAAACGTTGATAAATTATTAGAAAAGATAGCTAAAAAGTATTCTACTTACGATGTTAATACAATTGATGGAGTAAAAATAAATTTCGATAAGGAATGGGTGCATCTAAGGAAAAGCAACACCGAACCAATAATTAGAATATACTCAGAAAGCGACGAAATTACAAAAGCTGATCACTTAGCAAATGTAATAATTGAATATATTACTTCAATTATTCGCCAGGATATGAAATAGGATTTGTAAATTAGTTTTGTAAGCTAATCTTGGTTTACTAAATACATAAATGTGTTTCCTCTTTCTTCAAAGTTTTTAAACATATCATAACTCGCTGCGGCTGGGCTTAAAAGGACTTTCTTCCCTTTTTGAGTTTTGGTTTTGCACCAAGTAACTATTTCGTCAAAGTTGTTTGAGAATAGATAGTTTATATCTTTTGAATTATTTTCAATTATTATTTTTGATATTCTTTTTCCTGCTTCTGAAACAAAAACAATATTCTTTAAGTCTTCAAATTCAAATAAAATATTCTTTAAAATAGAATAATCAATCCCCCTATCCTTTCCTCCCAAAATAAGAGTTTGAACATTTTTTAAAGACCTTAGAGCTGCAAGGGTTGCTTGAGGAATTGTGGATATTGAGTCGTTATAATATGTCACTTCATCTCTTTCACAAACAAACTGTAAACGATGCTCTAAGCCATTAAATTCAATAATTGATTTCAATCCTTCTTCACTTTCCTTACCTAAGAACTTAGCAACATTATATGCAATCATAATATTAAATTTATTATGTTCTCCTTTTAATGTTGTTGGTTCTGGAAATGAATAATCCTTTATATCGATTGGTATTAGTGAGGTTTTCTTTTGTAGCTTATCTATCCACTCTCCTATTAGTTTATCGTTTGAATTATATAGAAAAGCGTTATTGTTTTCATCTTGATATTTTAAGATATTTAGTTTTGCTTCTTGATATTGTTCATATGTTTGGAAGTGGTCAAGATGTTCTTGGTATAGGTTTAGCAAAACCGAAACTTTTGGTGCTTTTTTTATAAATTGTAACTGATGGGCAGAAAGTTCTAATACAATTATTGTGTTGGGAGTTATTTGGTCTATAAGGTCGAGCATTGGTACTCCAATATTTCCTGCAAGAAGCACATCTTCATGTTTTTCTTTAAGTATTTTGTATATTAGAGTTGAAGTGGTGCTTTTACCTTTTGTTCCAGTCACTCCAATACATTGATGAGCATATTGTTGAAGAAATATATCGGTTTGAGAAGTTATTTGCTGTTCATTGTAGGTTCTTGTCATTTTATTTAGAGCAATTCCTGGCGATTTAATAACCAAATCATATTCTTGAGAGTAGCTTGCATCATCTCCTACATGAAATTTTAATATTTTATCATTCAATTCTTCACTCAATCCTTCAATATCTCTGATTTTGGGATTATTGTCTTGAAGTCCTATTAGTTTGTTTGGGAATAGTTTTCTTAATAATCGAAATGTTGATTGTCCTTCTTTCCCAAAACCAAAAATAACAATTTTATTATCTCCTAATTGTCTTGCAATCTCAGCCTTCTTAAACATTGCATAAGGGTTAGAAAGAACATTTTGAAATCTTTTTTCAAGAAAATGATTAGGTGAAAACTCATAAAGGTATTCTTCTTTATCAATCGAACAATAGGCTTGAGCCAAAGGGAGGCTTAACCAATAATCAACAAGATAAAATTCCTTTGATTGTGGATATCTCTCAACTAATAGAGCTATAGCAAGATTAACCTCTTCAACAGTTCCCACACACTCAAAAGGCTTTACTGCTAATTTACCAATTAGTTCATCAAGATAGGTTTTTAGCGATTTCTTGTTCAATAGATTTTCTCCAAAGTGGTTTTCTAATTTGTTTGGAAAAAGAAATGGGGAGAGAATAATGTATGCAAATAAACATTTAGGACAGTTGCAACACCAAACATCTGTTTTACTGCCAGCATTACAACTACGAAAAACTTCATGGTATTGACTTAGAAGAGAAAATTGCTGTGCAATTTGCAATTCACTCATTGGTCGGAGAAAACTAAAATAATTGAAATCATCGTATATAAATTCTTTTACATAATTTCTAAAATCCGCTTCAAATTCTATGCTTTTAGAATATTGATGATTTACGTTTTCTCCAATCACTGTGGATTCGTTGGCTGAGTTTTCATTACTTAGGGCAATATTTCGAGTGTTTGTGACAAATGCACAAAAGAGTGAAACAAAAGCTAACATTGCAGAAAAAGGAGTATGTCCATTTAGATAGCCTTTATCGTTAAGTTCTAAAAGGTGCTTATCAATTGTTCTTTTAATTGATAAATAATCTCCTTTCGTAAACCCTCCAACCTCAACACAATTGGTTGTAGCACCCCTTGGATTGATTATCATCGGTAGAATTTCAAATCCATTATTTCTAAGCAATTCTAATGTTACAACAGAATCCTTCCCACCTCCAATTGGCACAATAACCTTATTTTCATTACCTTGATTTTTGAATTTTAGATTATCGAATATTGGTCCCTTAGGAACAATTGTCATAAAGTCATCAATATTTGTTTGGATAGAGTTAAGATAAAAGTATTCTCCAAGACCATTAAAATATTGTTTTTTCCAAAATTTAATTTGTTTTGCGGTTAAATATCCAGCCTCAATCAAAACAATTGGACAAGCAAATGCCTTCCAATAACTAATAAGTTCAATCATTCCTATATTGAAAGCAATTATTGCAATTTCTTCTGAATCAACTCTATTCTCAACAAATAATTTATTTACTAAGAATTCAATTTTTGGATTAAATTTATGCTCCTTGCATTCAAATTCAAAGTTAAGAATAATGCTTGATTTGTCTTTATTAAAAGTATATCCATAATTCTTATATTTAAAAATTGGATAATTATTTCTTAAAGTATTAAATTTTTGGCTATTGTCTATAAATGGGGTCATAATTATATTTAATCTAAAAATGGAAAAACAAAATTACAAATAAATCAGAACTTAATTATCAAAATATGAAGTATTGGAATAAAAACTCAAAGAGATAGTAAAATTAAAGCTCGATTCTTGGAAAAAAATAATGATTTAATATATTCTTAATAAGAATTCTGATTTTTATATTTATCTTTGTACTCAAATATTAAATAATATGAAACCACAAGTCAAACAACAAACCGCTATAATTAATTCAATTCTTAAAGTTTTTGCCCTTAATCCTTTTGAAACTCTTAACTACAAACAAGTTGCCTCACGTCTTGGAACAAACGACAGAGCTTCCTTACAAATGATTATGAACAACATTCTTCAATTGGCAGAGGATTCAATTCTTATTGAGGAAACAAGAGGAAAATATCGTTTGGACTCAAGATATATAAGTGATGACATACTTCCTTCAAATTATATTGTTGGAACTGTTGACATGAAACAAACCTCAAAGGCTTATGTTATTCCTGATGATGGTTCGGAAGATATTTTTATATCTTCAAATAACACCAATCATGCACTTAATAACGACAAAGTAAAGGTTTATCTGTTCCCTCGTCGTAAAGGGAGGAAGCAAGAAGGTCAAATTACCGAGATTATTTCAAGAAACCAAACAACATTTGTTGGTTCTGTTCAAATAAATCCTAAATATGCTTTTTTTATTGCTGACAGTACTTCTATGCCCGTTGATATCTTTATTCCTAAAGAAGATATAAACGGAGCCAAGGAAGATGATAAGGTTTTAGTTGAAATGACCGAATGGCCACAGAGAGCTAATAATCCATTTGGAAAAGTTGTTCAAATTTTAGGAAAGAAAGGAGAAAACAATACTGAAATGCTTTCAATATTGGCAGATTATGGATTTCCATTAGCTTTCCCTGACTCGGTTGAACAAGAAGCTAAAAATATTCCATTGGAAATTCCAAAACAAGAAATACAACTTAGAAGAGATTTTCGCAAAACTACCACCATAACAATTGATCCTGCTGATGCTAAAGATTTTGATGATGCAATATCCTTTAAAGTTTTGGAAAATGGGAATTATGAATTAGGGGTTCATATTGCTGACGTAACTTATTATGTTAGACCAGGAACTGCACTTGATGAAGAAGCATTTAAAAGAGCAACTTCAGTTTATTTGGTTGACAGAACGATCCCTATGCTTCCTGAGAAACTTTCAAATATGGTTTGTTCACTTCGCCCTAATGAAGATAGCCTGACATTTTCTGCTGTTTTTGAAATGAATGAGAAAGCAGAAATCATTAATGAGTGGTTTGGGAAAGGAATTATTAACTCAGATAGAAGGTTTGCATATGAAGAAGCTCAAAAAATAATTGAAGATGAAAAAGGTGAAATGGCAGATTTTATTTTGCCTGTAAATCGACTTGCAACAATTCTTCGTAAGAAGAGATTTAAAACAGGAGCAATAAATTTTGAAAGCCAAGAAGTTAAATTTAAGTTAGATGAAAACTCAAAACCAATTGGAATTTATATAAAAGAAAACAAGGAAGCAAATTGGTTGGTTGAAGAATTTATGCTTTTAGCAAACAAAAGAGTTGCTGAAAAAATAGGAAAAGATAAAAAAGGGAAAAAAGAAGCTAAAACATTTATATATAGGGTTCACGACGAACCAAACCCAGAAAAACTAAACATCTTTAAAGAATTTGTTGGCAAATTAGGATACAACATAAATGCTGAGAGTAGGAGTTCGTTGGTTAAAAGTTTTAATGAATTGTTTAGTGCAATTGCAGGTAAGGGCGAAGAGAGTATGATTTCAAACATTGCAATCAGGACTATGTCAAAAGCTTATTATTCCACACATAACATTGGTCATTATGGGCTTTCATTTCCTTACTATTCTCACTTTACCTCACCCATTCGTCGTTATCCCGACCTAATGCTTCATCGTTTATTGGAGCGATATCTCAACGAAAAACCATCTGCAGACAAGGGAGTTTATGAAGAAAAATGTGAACATTGTTCTTTGATGGAGAAAAAAGCAGCAGAGGCAGAACGTACTTCGGTTAAATATAAGCAAGCAGAATTTCTTTCAGATAAAATTGGACAAATATTTAAAGGAGCAATATCTGGCATTAGTAAGTGGGGAATATATGTTTTGATTGATGAAAATAAGTGCGAAGGACTTATTCCTATTAGAACACTAAGTGACGATTTTTATTATATTGATGAAGATAACTATCAAGTTGTTGGAAGAAAGTATAATAAAACTTATCGTTTGGGTGACCCTATTAAGATAAAGGTTGAGAGTGTAAATATGTTAAAAAAACAAATGGACTTCTCATTGGTTGATGATGGAGAATTTGAAGCAGAATTAAGAGATTTCTCTCCCGAAAAGATAGATGAAAATAAACCTCAAACCCAAAGGCAATATTCTCAAAAACTAAAAAGAGGAAGAGGTTTAAAACAAAATTCAAATCAAGGCTCCGAAAACAAAAATAAACCAATAAGAAAAAGAAAAAGATAATATGGGTGATTTATTTGAGAAAGCATTTGAGAATAAAAATATTATTGATGGGTTTCGTCCTTTTGAACAAGAAACTCTAAAATCCTTAAAAGCATATTATAAGATAGGTCTTACTTTTTCTTCAAATGCCTTGGAAGGGAATAGTCTTACTGAATCGGAAACAAAAGTTGTAATTGAAGACGGATTAACCATTGGAGGAAAACCTCTAAGGGATATTTATGAGGCAACGGGACATGCAAAAGCTTATGATTATGTTTATGATATTGTAAATAATAAATTATTAAAGTCAAGTGATATCTTAGAGCTTCATCGTTTGTTTTATGAAAATATAGATTCTAAAAAAGCAGGTAAATATAGACAAGAACAAGTTTTTATTTCTGGGAGTAAATATAAAGTAACTCCAGCGCATAATATAGAAAAAGAAATTAATGAATTTGTATCTTGGTTTAATGAAAATGAAAAGGCAATAAACCCTATTCTCTTTTCCGCCTTAACACATTTAAAATTCATTTTTATTCATCCTTTTATTGATGGAAATGGGAGAGTTGCGAGACTATTAATGAATCTTGCTTTATTAAGGAATGCCTATACAATAGCTATTATTCCTCCAATCCTTCGCTCTGAATATATTGCATCATTAGAAAAAGCACATACTGAAGAGAAAGAATTTATTGACTTTATTACACAAAGAGTTATCCAAACTCAATTGGAACTAATTAGAATAATTAAGTAGAAAGATAAAATATATGAATGTATTATTATTGGGCTCTGGCGCAAGAGAACATGCTATTGCACTTAAAATTAAAGAAAGTAGTTTATTAACAAAACTTTTCATCTCTCCTGGCAATCCAGGCACAACTCTTTGTGGAATTAATGTAAATATTGGTTCTGACTTTTCAAGCATTAAGGATTTTGTTTTAAAGAATAATATTGAAATGCTTGTTGTTGGTCCAGAACAACCATTGGTTGACGGTATTTGGGATTATTTTCATAATGACTCTGAATTAAAAGATATTTTAGTTGTTGGTCCAAGCAAAATGGGTGCTACTTTAGAAGGAAGTAAGGATTTTGCTAAGGCTTTTATGCAAAAGAATAATATCCCAACTGCAAGATATAAAACATTCTATAAAGACACTCTTCAAGGAGGAAAAGACTTTTTAAAAACATTAAACCCTCCCTATGTTTTAAAAGCAGATGGCTTGGCAGCAGGTAAAGGTGTTGTTATTCCAGAAACAATTGAAGAGGCAGAAAAGGAATTAACCCAGATGCTTGAGTGTGCTAAGTTTGGTGAAGCATCTGCAAAGGTTGTTATTGAAGAGTTCTTAAAAGGAATAGAATGCAGTGTGTTTGTTTTAAGTGATGGAGAAAACTATAAAATACTGCCTGTTGCAAAAGACTATAAACGAATTGGAGAAGGAGATACCGGATTAAATACTGGTGGTATGGGTGCCGTTAGCCCTGTTCCTTTTGCAGATGAAACATTTATGCAAAAGGTTGAGCAAAGAATAGTTATTCCAACAATTAATGGATTAAAGAAAGACAATATAGAATATCAAGGTTTTATTTTCATAGGACTTATGAATGTTGGAGGAGAGCCTTTTGTTATTGAGTATAATGTTAGAATGGGTGACCCTGAAACAGAATCAGTTTTTCCAAGAATTAAATCAGATATATTGGAAGCATTCAATAGTTTTAGAAAAAAATCACTTGATAAGATAAACTTTGAAATTGATTCTCGCTATGCAACAACAGTTATGATGGTTGCTGGGGGTTATCCTGAGAATTATGAAAAAGGAAAAGAAATCAAAGGAATTGAAAAAACCAATGATTGCATAGTTTTTCACGCAGGAACAAAAGAAAACGAAGGAAAAATGCTAACAAATGGGGGTAGAGTTCTTGCAGTAACATGTTATGGCAATACTATGCAAGAAGCTCTAAACAAGTGTTATGAAAATGTAGACAAAATTGATTGGGAAGGTAAATACTATAGAAAAGATATAGGAAAAGACCTTTTATAATGGTTAACTGTTAATGATTAATGGTTAATTCATTGCATTAAAGTCAATTTTGTCAATTAGGTCTATTTTGTCCATCAAATGAAAATAGGAAATAAAAAATGAAACAATATTTAGATTTATTACAACAAGTTCTTGATAATGGAAACATTAAAGAAGATAGAACAGGAACAGGTACTAAAAGTGTATTTGGGTATCAAATGAGATTTAATCTTCAAGAAGGTTTCCCTATGGTAACAACAAAGAAACTTCATACTCGTTCAATTATTCATGAGCTTCTATGGTTCCTGCAAGGAAATACAAATATTAAATATCTTCACGACAATAAGGTTAGTATTTGGGATGAATGGGCGGACGAGAATGGTGATTTAGGTCCTATTTATGGAAACAATGGCGTTCATGGGCAGCTCAAGAAGGAAGAACTATTGATCAAATATCAGAACTAATAGAACAAATAAAGACTGATCCTAATTCAAGACGTTTATTAGTATGTGCATGGAATGTTGGAGAAATAGATACAATGGCATTACCTCCTTGTCATATTCTTTTCCAATTCTATGTTGCTAATGGAAAACTTTCTTGTCAATTATATCAAAGAAGTGCAGATATATTCTTAGGAGTTCCAT
>Ga0172378_10003940_pt1 | contig 13964 bp, 10 predicted proteins | sample GrowelOW332metaG_FD_119755 | JGI IMG/M metagenome (GOLD analysis project Ga0172378, IMG submission 119755) | Groundwater microbial communities from an aquifer near a municipal landfill in Southern Ontario, Canada - Pumphouse #3_1 metaG | ecosystem: Environmental > Aquatic > Deep subsurface >... | reverse complement strand
TATTTGCTATTTATTTTGTGATCTAGTTAATAAGAAGACTTTATGGGTGTACCCATACTCATAAGGTCTTCAAATAAAATAGTTCATCATCCATTTAAAAAAGAAAAGGAAAACAAAAAAAGGTATTCAACTATGAATAAAAACAAAAAATTATTGTTGTCTTCGGTTGGACTTGCGGTCCTCAGCGGAATTGCTGCGACTGGTTCAACCTTCGCTTGGTTTACAACAACACGTACAGCCACTATTTCTTATACAAGCGCGACGGTTGTTTCTAAACAAAGCAATCTAAAAATTACATATGTTAGTTCTAATGATACATTTGATCCAGTGCCTGAAGCCGGAGCGGTAAGTTCATTATCCTTAGTCGGTGGTATGGATATTACCGATATTTCTGGAGATGGTCTTAATTTCTACAAGCCGGTTTGGAGTGCTACTGCCGAAACTGCCAGCGCAATTAACGCTGTTACAGCATCAGTTGGTAATTGGGTCGAATTTACTGTCACTATTAGTCGTGATAATGTCACTGGCATGAAAGTTTATCTTGGTGCAGGAACATCTATCACGCCTAAAACTGCTAATGCGCAAGATCTTAAGGCAGTTGCCGCCTCCCGTTTAGCTGTAATTAACGTTGATACACCAACCTCTCCAGTTGTCGAATGCATTTATACACCAAGTGACGCTAGCCATAGCTATTTAACTACTGCTGCTGCTGGCACAGCCGTTTATGGTATTGATGGTTATACTAAGGGTACTTATGAAGGTGACTTAGTGACCGGGGATTTAGCAACACAAACCACCATTGGTGCCGCAGATGCTGCTAAAACACTTGTTGCTGATTTATCTACAGTGGATTCAGCCGATGTTACTTTCCGGGCATGGCTTGAAGGCGAAGACACCGATGCGACTAACGCGGCGATTAGTGGCGTCTTTGATATTAATATCTCCTTGTTCGGTCTTGACGTTGTTGCCTAAAAATTTAAAAAAGATAGTCTAAATCATATATTTATTTGGGTGTTAATCAAGTTTTGATTGACACCCTTTCTTTTTTTTACTACGATAAACTTGTATACCAAGATTAGAGGGTTATAAATTAATGGAAACAATTGAAAAAAAGGCGAAAATACCTGGGTGGCTGTCTTTAACGTTACTAATTGGTGAAGTCGCTTTAATGCTATTCCTTGTCACTATTTCAATCATTACAATGGCAACAGTTGGAAGCGCTCAAGGTATTATTAAGTGGTTTCAACTAAATCCGATCTGGATGTTTGTGATTGTGGTCTTTCCTCTTATTGTGCTCTTCTTGTTTAATGTCTATCTATTAATCAAAACACTTAATTCACAAAAAGAAAAATCTTTTGATCCAAGTGGTATGACACAGGAAGAATTACTCGAAGAGGCGCGTAAACAAGCTCGTGAAGAATTAATGAAAGAAATGGAAAAAAACAAGGATTCCAAACAATAATTCTTGCAATAATTTAGTAAAATAGGGTGGAGCAATCTACCCTTTTTGTTTATTTAGAAAAATTCTAAGTATGGGTATTTACAATTATTTTTATATCGTTTATAATTTAGTCGTTAAAAGCAAAGCTAGAGAAATTTAGCGACGCAAAACTATAGGGCCTTCTAACGATGGTAGCCAGTTGCCAAAATGAATAGAAAGATCTAATCATTTATCGGGCAATTCATGGTTATCATCGTTTTTATTCAAATAGAGGGACTCTCCACTCAGTATGAGTAAAGAGCAGAGTGAGCAAGCCGCGTGACCATATGTAATGGATATGCGTTAAAGCTGGTCTTGTTTGCGAAAAGCATCGTAGATGTGTTCTTTCACGTTGTTTATTGAGAAAGGAGGTAGATCAATGGCAAAGATTAATTTAGAACAAGAATTTATCGATAACCGCAAGCGCAAAAAACGCGCGAAGGTGCTCGGTATCATTTCAACTTCTTTAATCACCGGCTTTGTGATTATCTCTTATCTCGGGTACGCGGTTGGCGAGCATCTGGCAAACGCAACAACTGTATCATTAATTGATCAGTCAGATGATATCGGTGTAACCGAAATTGGATTCCGCGTGCCGTCAATGATTCCTTATGCCGACCAAGAAAAATATGATCTTCATCCAGATGAATACCAGGTGCATGGTGATGGTTATGTCTATTGGACATCAACCAAAGTCAGTGGACAAGCAATTCGCTACATTGTCAATCATTGTGGCTATTCAGCGAATAATACAATTGAACCCGTGACATCTGGCCCATTTCAAAAAGGTCAACAGTTAAACCTGCTTTCACAAACAGAGCTGGCAGGTGTTAGCCCATATGTCGAACAAACCGAAGATGCACAAAAAGCGCACTATATTGCCTTTGAACTGCTTTTCCGCGTTGCTCATGAACAAGCAAATGATTTCTATGTCGGTGTTGAAGATTATTATATTTATCTTAGCCGCGATATTCAATTTTATGGCGAAGACCGGATGGTCGATGCGTTACGCTTTGGTTTTGCTAGCAGCTTAACAACGGATATTATTAATCCAAGCCGCTCCCAAGGTGGAACAACCGAAGTCGGTGGTCGTCTCGATTTGGACCGCGATGGTTATTTTGACTATACATTAGAAGGGTCACGGTTAAATCCCGATGATCCAGTTGGTTATCAATATGAAATTGGTTATGGCTCATTCCTTGAACCGTTAGAAGCGGATAGTTGGGGTGAAGTTTTAACTGCTGACGTCCCAATTGAAGACCAAAACGCATTATCTTTTTATCATGCTAATTCAAAAAACGGTGTAAAACCCCTTTTATCGTATACGCCGGCTGTGGCGGAGTATTCAGCTTTTGCCGATTATACTGTTGAAAATCCCGATGGTGAAGCAATTGCCATCACTGATGCTAAAGGCATCGCGGAAGTTTCCATCAAAATTTGGCTTGAAGGTTGGGATGCTTCTTCAATTGACGAACTTCGCGATAAAACATTTGGGGCTAACTTACGTTTCACCGCAAGTGCTGGTAGAGAAATATAATTATTTATTTTCACTGATTATTGCTATAATTAACCAAGGATATGTTTAAAAATGACAGCATTTTTTAGTTACATTCGTGAACTATTTGAAGCGATTTTTCGTAATATCTGGCAATTCATTGTGACACTTTTTGCCCGTCCATGGATCGGTGCAGCAAGTGACTTTCAAGAGTACTCATTGATTTTCGAAACATATAATCCCCAGTTCCGTGTCGGCGGATGGATTTTCTTTGTCATTTTTATTTTAATCGTTATCGCTTTTTTAGCTGGTGTTGGTTATGGCGTCTACTACTTAGTACGTAAATTTGTCGTCTATCATCATCACACGGTGACGAAAGAACGCTTGATTGAAGAAAATCAACGACTAAACAAAGAATTACTCTTTGCAATCCAGGAAAAAAACGAGATTTTAAAATTGAAAGCAGAAACATTTGGGGTTGATTTAGCCGAAGGCGATCAAGACACCGCAAATCGTAAAGCGCAGGAAGCTTTCCCGCGTTTAACCGAAATTGATACGCTTTATCAAGAAACGCCACATGAAATTAATATTCCGGCATCTGATGTTGGCCTCTCACTTGATCAATTAGTTAAACGTTATCAAAGATTTGCCGCTTCACAACTTGGCTTATATTATGATATCCAAACAATCCGGACGATGTTTGCCGCACTTGGAACAAGTAAATTCATTATTCTTGAAGGTGTATCTGGTACTGGTAAAACCTCATTTCCTTATTCGTTAGGCAAGTTCTTTAAACGCGATGTTACTGTTTGTTCGGTCCAACCATCATGGCGCGAACGCACAGAAATGATGGGATATTTTAACGAATTCACGAAAAAGTTTAATGAAACAGAATTTTTATGTGCGATTTATGAATCCACCTACCGCAAAGATGTCAATATTGTCATTCTTGATGAGATGAATCTGGCACGAATTGAATATTATTTTGCTGATTTCCTCTCAATTATGGAAATGCCGGTAGTTGAAGAGTGGCGCGTAGAAGTCACACGGACGCCCGACAACATGAATCCAAAACGAGTTGAAGAGGGCAAACTCTTAATCAATCAAAATTTATGGTTTATTGGCACGGCTAATAACGATGATTCAACTTTTAAAATTACAGACAAAGTATATGACCGGGCAATAACGTTAACACTCAATGACAAGGGTGAACAATTTGATGCCGAATATACTGAAGGTGTTTTTATACCGTATGACAATCTCGCACTTTTATATCAACAAGCGCAAACTAATTATCCAATTAGTAAAACAACATTAGCAAAATTTGAAAAACTTGATGAATATGTTGCTACGCAATTCCGCATCGGTTTTGGTAACCGAATTATGAAACAATTAAAAATCTTTGTGGCCAATTATGTGGCCTGTGGCGGAAAAGAATTAGAAGCCGTTGACTTTATTTTTGCTTCAAAGATTCTTAAAAAGTTCACGGCTTTAAATCTCCCGTTTATGCGCGATGAACTTAATGCCCTTCATAGTGAATTAGATAAACTATTTGGTAAAGGAGTGTTCGCCCAGTCACAAAGATTAATCAAAGATTATCTGAAAGTTAGTGGCTAAAGGATGGAACTCAAGTAATGCCGAATAATCAAAAAAAAACACCAATAAAAAATAACAAGACGATTGATAGTTATAAAGAAGCATACTTTTCTCATCTCGAAAAACTTGTTCGTGATGATAAAAGTATTGCTTTGTTATTTCAAGCATTTAAAAATGGTAAAAATACCTATGCTGGTATCCATCGGCGGGAGAATAAGACTTACTCACCAGATTTTATTGTCGAAATTGAAAGTGCAATTGGCTCATTAGAAGCAATTGTTAATAATCCCCATCGTTTTATTAAAGAAAATCCTCTTGTTGTCGAAGTTGAAAAAGCAAAACGTGTTACCCATCACTCGATTAAACATATGGCCCAGCATACGGAGAATATTGCCTCGGTTGGTAACGATGGTTCGGTTGATCCAAAGCGCGTTTTAAATATGTTTATTGAAGACGAACTTAAAATCTATGAAAACCGTTTTATTATGACGCTTGTTCGGCGTTTACAAACTTTTATTGAACTGCGGTATAAATACATAATCGAACATAGCGATACACGTGATAGCGATGCCGTAGCGATGACCAGCCAAGTTAAGATTGGCGATGTCACCTATGAGATGGAAACAAAACTCAAGGTCGTTATACCTAGTGATGATGAGGGACACCGCGGAGCGAATCAAGATTTATTAAATCGCTTAATCATGCTGCGTAAACGCACACTATTTTTGGCAACCTCGCGCTTCATGCTCGAAATGCAAAAGGCGGCTCCGGTCAGTGATCCAGTTTTACAAACAAATATTATGCGCCTGAATTACGATTATCAAAATGCTTATCGTTTATGGTTATTCATTAGCCGTTACGATCAATTAGGGATTGAATACAAATTTCAAGAAACTAAATTTGATTTTAATGAAGACTATCTAAATCGACTGGCTTTCCTCAACCTAAGCTCTTATCTTTCGGTTGATAGTCCTAACCAGATTTTGCCGGATGATAGTAGCAAATTGTATTTTTATAAGCCGAAATTCCAAAAGCTTAATCTCGATGTCGACCTCACTGATGAACGCATCTTCGCCAAGGGCAATCCATTTAAGATTAATAATAACCGGGAAACTGAAGCGCAGATTGCCGCAAAGTTAAAACGACAAAAAGCTGCGGAAGAACGCCGGCTTAAAAAAGCAGAAGAAAAACAAAAACAAAAAGAATTAGCCGCGCAAAAACGGCTTGAAGCGAAAAAGAAAGCGGAAGAAAAACGACTTGAGGCAAAAAAGAAAGCCGAAGAAAAGAAAGCCCGGGAAGCGGAACGCAAACGTCAGTTAGCGTTAGTGGCTGCTGAACGTAAGCGAATTGAAAAAATTAAACTTGAAGAAGCGAAAAAACTAGAAAAAGCCCGGCAAGATGTCGCAAAGATTGCGATTAAACGGAAAAAAGTTATAAGTAATGAGCGCACAAGTAGTAAATCCAAAAAATAAAAAGAAAAGCCTCTGGAGCAAAATTTTCACTTATGGATTTGGTGTTTTAATTGCACTCCTGCTTGGCTTTCAAATTATTGGCACCATTTCGGCACAAAACAATTTTGGTGTTTCCAGTTTTTTTGGCTACCAAACATTGATTGTTGAAACAAATTCCATGGAACCAGCAATTATGACCAATGAAGCGATTGTGATTAAGAAAGTTGATCTTGCGACAATTAAAGCCTCTTCTTCTTATGAAGAGCTTGATGGCGACGTTATTACTTTTTACCGCCGTGATGATGGACGAATAGTAACGCACCGTGTGGTCGAGATTCTTCCACAAGTTGATGGTAGTTATAATTTCCGTACACTTGGCGATAATCTATATGCCGATTCGTGTCCTGGTGGATATTGTGACCCGATGATGAGTCGGGACTATGTCTATGGGGAAGACGTGCTTGGCGTTGTAGTTGGCAAAAGTGCCTTCTTTGGCGTGGTGGTTAATTTCATGACAAAACCATTTGTGATTGCTATTGTCGCAGTTGTTCCACTATTCTACGTATTTATTAGTTCTATCATTGATATAGTAAAAAATAGTAAAATGAAAGAGGAAGATTTTGCTAGCGACGAGCTAGATGATTTTGAAGCACTCAAACAACGAGAAAAGTTCAAACTCTTGATTGAAATGGAAAAAGAAAAACTTCGCACGGAATTACAGTCTGATAAAAATAGTGATAAAGTAGGTGAGCATGATGAGTAACAAAAAAACAAAATTATTAAGTGGTAATAAGCGCATTGATTATAAGCGCTTGTTCTTCATTTTCTTCGTATGCTTTTTTGTTTTATTCGCCTTTGTCATTGTGCTAGCAACTGGCTTGCTTGATAATGCTTTGGGCGCAACTTTAAAATGGGTATTGATTATTCTAACCAGTGTAATTGCCCTTACTTTTTTAATTCTCGCCTTTTTATTTTTCTCACAGTCGAAAAAACTTGCCGTGCAAAAACAACTTGATAGTGATGTATTTCCCTTACTTGATAACGTTTTTGATGAACGGGCATTAATTGAAAGAACGAATAAATTATTAAAAAGACGACCTGATCAAGTTTTTTATAGTGTTGCTTTTTCAACCTTCAAATTTAAAAAAGAAGTTTTTATGCGTTATGGTTATGAAAAAGAATCGCAAATTATCTCAATTATCTTCTTAGCGATTGATGAACTTAAAGCACAAGTGCCGAATACTATTTATGGTTATGACTATAGTGAGCACTTCTTAATACTCTTACAAGATGTGTCGGCGAACGATGTGCAAAATATTTTAGAAAAGCTTACAGAGCGCATTAATCGTCTGCTTGAAGAATATAAGATTGACATAGAAATATTACCGCATTATGGGGTTGGGGTCCGCTCAGATCAAGAAAGCTTAACGGCGCAGGCTCTTTACCAAAATGCATTAACCGCCAGTGACCATGGGCGCCTTTCAAGTGAACGGGGCGGCATCTTCTTCTTTGATGAAACGATGTTTAGCCGCAACGAACGCAATGTCGGGCTTGCCCGTGATATTGAAAAGGGACTGGAAAAAAATGAATTTGAAGTTTATTTCCAACCAAAATATGATTTAAATCTCAAACGTTTCTCCGGCGCTGAAGCTTTATTAAGATGGCATCACCCTGAACGCGGGACAATTCTCCCGGGTGCTTTTATTGCCTTAGCAGAACAATCAGACTTAGCCATTCGGATTGACTATTACGTTATTGATTTAGTTTGTAAATACTTGGCTGATTGGCGAGACAAGGGATTACGGCTATTGCCCGTCTCAGTTAATATTTCTAAACGGACGATTTTTACCGTCGATATTGCCGCATATATTGAAAAAACAATTAAAAAACATAGTATCAATCCGTTGTTACTAGAAATTGAAATTGTGGAAGCCCCATCGCCTTATGATGTTTTGTATTTATTAACAACAGTCAAGAAAATTAAGGCCTTGAATATCAAAGTTTCAATTGATGATTTTGGTACTGGTTTCTCTTCGTTAAGTTACATTAAAAAAATCCCGTTTGATATTATTAAAATCGATAAAGCCTTCTTAAGCGATATTGAAATTGATCATAAGTCACGGGGCCTCGTCGAAGAAATTATTAAATTAGCCCATATTCTTGAAACTTATGTAATTATTGAAGGTGTCCAAGAAGCTGAACAAATCAAACTGCTCAAAGCGATGAAAGCGGACTGCATTCAAGGTTATTATTATAGTGAACCTTTAAAGCCACAAGACTACATTGCCTTTATCACCAATAATAAATTCGAAAAAAGGAAGTAAGCGATATGATTTTAATAATTGGTACGACACCTGATGATATCATCTACTATAAAAACCGCATGCGGATTAAAGAACAAGGCTTAATTTCTGCTAACTATCCTTATTATGTCGGGCGTTTAGCAAATAAAGATGTTTGTTTAACCTATACAGGCTATTCGAATATTGCTTCTGGCGTGATTGCTGGTTATATGATTGAGAAATTTTCGCCATATATTGTGATTATCACTGGGGCCGCATCGACGATCAATTTAAAAGCCAAGCAGTCCGATTTATTTATTGCTGAGAAAATTTATCTTGGTGATGTCGATCTAACTTCGCTCGCTGATGTGCGTTATGGCCAAATTGAAAATCTCCCGCCATTTTATTCTTCCGATGAAGACTATATTCGCATGATTGAAACAATAAATAGCAAAACCGAAAATCGTCATTTATTGCGTGGTCCATTAATTTCGACAAACGTGTTCTTCAACGAGGAGAAAAAAGCCGAAAAGGTGCTTAAAGATCAATTTGGCAATATTGAATCGATGACGGCGTTTGATACAGAAGCCGGTGGCATTGTGACCGCTTGTGGCATTTATAGTGTTCCGTGGCTCCTACTTAAAGTAATTAATTACCACGTCGGTGATGAAATGGAATTTATATCAAGCCCGCGCATTAGCGTTGAAGCACAGCCACAAATTGGTTACATCATCGAAACCTTGCTCTTAGAATTAGTTCATTCATTTAACAATATCTAGATTTCACACTTCGATCGCGCTTAAGCAAGTAATAATACATCACAAAATTGGAGGTCGCTTATGTTTGAAAAGATTCTCATCTTTGCACAAGTTAAAGCAACACGGGAAGCTATTGCCATTGCACTTGCTGATACGTATTCCACGATTTGTGTGCAAGATGAACACACTGCTATTCAAGAAATTAAAAATAACAGCGACATCCGCATTTTATTAATTGATCTTGAAAATAATGATTTTGTCGCTGAAAATTTTATTGAAATTTTTAATATTCACTCGACCTTTCGTAAAATTAAAATTATCGTCTTTGGTGGCGCTAATGATCAAGAATTAATCGCGCGTTGTTTAGAAAAAGGCGCAAGTGATTTTGTTATAAAACCGCTTGATGCCGGTGCATTGAAAATATTATTATCAATGCATATCAATCAGATGTCCGATACCGTGCTTGAAGATGCGCTTGAAGATACAAATGTTATGTTTAATCGTTTATTTAACGATTCACCGATTGGCGTCGCAATTACGCGCATTAGCAAAATCGGTGAAGACAAATTACGAACCGTAATTATGAACCCGACCTATGCAAAAATAATTGGTCGGAAAAACGAAAGATTCAGTGGACTTGATTGGCAAGAAATCACTCATCCTGATGATGTCGAAATAAGCCGCAAACTTTACGAAAAACTCGAACGCGGTGAAATCAATAGCTATACACGAGAAAAACGTTATATCCGTCCCGATGGTTCAATTGTCTGGGTCAATGTGATTGTTTCCGCATTTGCCAGTACAAATCCACATGAATTCTCTTTTATTTCGTTTATTCAAGATATTACAGAAAACCGCAAAATTAACACCGACTTAGCCGAGAGTGAACGCAGTAAATCAGTTTTATTATCACACCTACCCGGACTTGCTTATCGTTGCGATTACGACCGTGATTGGACAATGCGCTTTGTTTCCCAAGGCTGTAAAAAATTAACTGGTTATGATCCGGAAGATTTAATTGATAATAAAGTTATTTCATATAATGACCTCATGGCACCCGAATCGCATTATCCAATTTGGCAAGAATGGAAACGCGTATTAGCAAAAAGATTACCATTTACTTATGAATATCAAATCATCACGAAAGAAGGCGTCCGCAAATGGGTGTTAGAACTCGGCGAAGGGGTTTTTGATGATGATGGTCAGGTCATTGCTTTAGAAGGCATTGTTGTTGATATTGATTATTTAAAACAAATGGAAGAAAAGGTTCGCTACAACGCTGACTTTGATGAGGCGACCAAACTTCATAACCGCAATTATCTCGAACGTTTACTTGATACCCATATTAAACAAGGACGAACAACAAATAAAGCGTTATTTGGAATTAACCTTAATACAATCCAGGCGTTAATCCTTGCCCGTGGTTATCACTATGGAATGGATTTAATTCATAAGATTGCTGATGAACTAAAAGCTTTTACCAGTGAAAACTTTCAACTATTCCTGACACATGAAAACCGTTTTTGCTTCTATATTCAAAAATATGAAAACAAAGAAGAATTAATTCGTTTTAATCAAAAGATTACCAAGGTACTTGAACCGATATTACTTATGGAACGTATTTCATGTGGTATTGGTATTTTAGAAATTACAAATGCGCATTATGAGTCTGCTGACCAGATCCTTAAAGATACATTAGTAGCGACCGAACGCGCATTGCTTAGGGGTGATGAAGATAGTCTTATTTCTTATACCTTCTTTGATCAAAAAATGCTCGATGCCATTGAACGCGAAAAAACATTAAAAAGTGAATTATTAGCGTTATCAACCTCAGCCGATGACTCTAACTTAATTCTACACTTTCAACCAGTGATGGATCTAAAAACGGATAAGGTTGTTTCGTTTGAAGCTTTGGTTCGCTTCCAAAGCCCGACACTTGGATTAATTCCGCCGCTTGAATTTATTCCATTACTCGAAAAAACCAAACTCATTATTCCGATTGGTGAAATGATTTTAGGACGCGCCTTGCGTTTTTTGAAAAAACTCGAGAAAAATGGATTTACGGGGACGATATCAATCAATGTTTCCGCTGTACAGTTACTATCACAAGACTTCGCTTTCCGCGCAATTCAAAAAATTCGTGATATTAATGTCGATCCAAACAAGATATGGCTCGAAATTACCGAATCCGTCTTTGCCAATAATTATCAAGTGATTAATGAAGTTCTTGGTCATGTAATTGACCTCGGCGTCCATATCACAATTGATGACTTTGGAACTGGTTATTCTTCTTTATACCGGCTATTGAGACTCAATACAAACGGTTTAAAAATTGATCGCGCATTTATTGATGGCATCGAACTTGTCGATGAGCATATGGCAATTACCCAAGATATTATCTCGCTTGGCAAAAAACTAAACTATCTAATCGTCGCCGAAGGTATTGAAAACGAGAAACAACTGCATTACCTCAAGGGCTATAATTGTGATTACGGTCAAGGTTACTTATTCTCGCGTCCGCTTGATGAAGAGCACGCGCTAGAGTACTTTATTAAACATAGCTGACCACCGCCTAATGGTCGAAAAAAATGTGTTCAACTTTCGCTGAACACATTTTTATTTATTTTGAGAAGTGATTAATCCCGGTACTTAGATTGATAAAAACGTTTCTTTTTTGTATAAGTTCGTGGAGCTGAAGAAAATTCTCCACCAGTTGCTTGATCGGCACGCTTTTTCTTTGAATAAGCACGCGGGGCATAGTTTGCTTCCTCTGTGCTCGATTGATAAGCACGCTTTGTTCGATTATAACTACGGGGTTCGGAGTTAAAACCTTCACTACTTGTTTGATAGGAACGTTTCTTTTTTGCAAAGTTGCGTGGTGCTGAAGAGATTTCTTCGCTCGGTGATTTATCAAACTTTGGCGTGCGTTTACTCTTATATTTTCTTAATTCATGATCTGGGGATTCTTTAAAATGCGTAGACCTTTGAAAATTAGTTTTCCGTTCGTCATTATTAGAACGATTACTTGAATAATTTCTTTTTGAATTACGCGTCGGCTCACGCTTTTCTTCTTTTTCTTGGCTGATAACAACTTTTTTGAATTTACTATCAGCATTAACTGGACCAAGGGTTAATACTATCATTTTTAATCCGGTATGCTTTTCAACCGCGCGTAGAAGCGACTTTTCCGCCCCGCTACAGAACGTATAGGCTTCGCCGGATAAACCACGTCGACCAGTTCGACCAATGCGGTGGACATAGGTTTCTGCGCTTTCTGGTAAGTCAAAGTTTATTACGTGCGATAGGTTATCAATATCAATCCCGCGCGCCGCAATATCAGTGGCAACTAAGACACGGTTTTTGCCGCTTTTAAAATCATTAAGGGCGATTTGCCTAGCTTTTTGTGATTTGTTACCATGAATAGCATCGGTTTTCACACCATAGGATAATAAATCTTTAACAAGATTATTTGCCCCATGTTTAGTTCGGGTAAACACTAAAATCGAGGTGAGTTTATTATCAGTAAGTAGATCGAGCAATAAATTAACCTTTTCTTTTTTCTCAACAAAAAAGACCGAATGATGAATTTTATCAATCATCTTGTCAGGCGCGGACATCATCAATGTTTTTGGATCAATTAATAAATCCCGCGCAAGCGTTGAAACTGCTGGGGAGATGGTCGCCGAGAACATGAGTGTTTGCCGTTCTTTCGGAATAAAACCTTTAATGTGTTTAACGTCATTAATAAAGCCCATATCTAACATCGTGTCGGCTTCATCAAGGACAAAGTAATGGACATCACGTAAAGAAACAACATGTTGTTTTAATAAATCTTTTAACCGTCCAGGTGTCGCGACAAGAATATCGATGCCTTTTTTAAGCATCTTCTCTTGACCACGTTGGGAAGCCCCGCCATAGATGGCACCGGTGTGAATATTCGCGTAACTGCTATAGGAGTTAAAAGCATCTTTAATTTGCTCAGCTAACTCACGCGTTGGCGCTAAGATTAACGCCCGAATTTTTTGTTCTTTATCCTGAATTTTACTAATGGCAATCATTTGAATTAAAGGAATGGCAAAGGCAGCGGTTTTACCCGTCCCCGTTTGCGCACTGGCGAGTAAGTCATGACCGGCAAAAATAACTGGTAAAGCACTGGTTTGAATTGGAGAAGGCGTTTCGTAGCCTTGATCATCAATTGCTTTAAGAATTGATGAACTAATTTCGAGTTGTTGGAATGTCATATTTTCTCTTTTCTATGAACTTTTTGTTCATCGGGATGAAACCAATAAAAAAGCGCTGGTATCAAAGCTAAACAGCGCTATTTTGAATTCATCAATCAAGAGATATTAATTCTTATGAACGGTCAAACTGTTTGTAATTAAACAGGCGTTATGTAACTTTTGGTCTTCATATTTTTAATCATCATTTTAAGACCTCGGTGAGTATACCATAAAAACAATAAAGTACATAGGGAAATGAAAAATTATCCTAATTCAAGTTGTCGAAGGCGATTTTTAATTGATGTTGATTTGAATTTTCTCATGTAACAAAAATGACGCAAATAATCCTTTTATAACTTCTAAGCTTGTCGTTAGACAAACAACAAAAAATACTAATTATTTTTTTCAATATCAGCATATAATTGAAATAGGAGGGATAAATATGAAACGGGAACTTAAACTCCTAATTGGAGTGCTCCCAATATTAACTAGTCTTATTCTACTTGATAAACAAGCATCGACTACTCAAGTACAAGCTTCTGATCCGATTTGGGTTGAACAAGCTATTGCACCATCTGGTGAAGACTACAATTATACGATTTCATATAATCCGACAACTATCTTAGCAGTTAATCCCACCTTCCCAACCGAAGCGGATGGTGAAGACGTTACGCCATTAAAT
>Ga0172378_10003939_pt1 | contig 13965 bp, 8 predicted proteins | sample GrowelOW332metaG_FD_119755 | JGI IMG/M metagenome (GOLD analysis project Ga0172378, IMG submission 119755) | Groundwater microbial communities from an aquifer near a municipal landfill in Southern Ontario, Canada - Pumphouse #3_1 metaG | ecosystem: Environmental > Aquatic > Deep subsurface >... | reverse complement strand
TTTGGTCCATTAGAAAAGAACACTTTTTGAAATAGCGACCATTCACTTCTCTTAAAGAGTCATCTTTGGTCTCAGTCCTATTTTGCCTCGCATTTTCAGCTCCTTCTTGTTCTAAATCTAATTCATCAAAGTCTTGCTGAATCAGATGATTTCTATATATTATTTTTTTTAATGCCCCTTTTTTATCAATTTCACTGAGATTCACCACATGAGGAAATACATCGAATGCATTTATCATCAGGTCTGTATATCGCTTTGTTTTCGTGTTCTCTCCAAGAAAAGCTAAATAGATAAAAAATAGTGCAAGTGAAATAATGATTAAGATGGCTAGGACAATCGAGAGTAAACGATTCAATGTTAGAAGTTCATTCTGAGGAGAAAAGTCAAACCACTTTCTTTGCATTATGAGAGTCGTTTTTTCTCGATTGAATGTTGACATTATTTTTTGTACTTGGTCACGAGTAACTCTTTTTGAATCTACACGAACCATTAATTGGTAGAATACTGGTATAGCCTCTAACGGAATAATTCTTAAAGATGAAGTTCCGGATACATTCTTTTGTAATAGATATTTTTGGACTTGAATATCTGCAACTGATGCATCTACAGTTTTATTTAGTAGAAACAGATTCATATCCATCAATTTATCTGGACTAATCATAGGCAATTTAGGAAAAATGCCCATACTTTGGAATTGCTCTAGTATCCACCTTGAATCAACGCTAGTAATTTTTTTTCTGGATAAATCACTTATTTTTTCTATTCCAGACCATCGTCTGACCATCAATGCTTGTTTGGATTGAAAACAGATAATTCCTTGGTTATATTCATTCGAATCGTAGGTTGAAGTGATAGAATTTACAAATAGAATATCAGGGTGAATTCTATTAGTAGATTGAACTTCTCCTTCGATTGAAATACTTGATTTCTTTTCTGATAAAATAAATTTCACTGGTTTACCTAATTTAGCTGCCACTGAATCTATTAATTCGACAGCATAACCTTGCAAATGATTTTCATCATCGAAAAAGATGAATGGAGGAAGACCTTCTACTTCAACAAGGAGCGTATCGTTGGAGCTTATTAAAGTCTTTTCTTCTAACTTATCGGAAGCAAAAAGAAACGATAAATTAATTCCTAAAAAGAAGACTAGACTAAGAACTCTTTTATTTTTCATCTTTGCCTCCTTCTTGATATTCGTTATTTTCATCCAACTCAAACCATGTTTGGTCCCATCTATTGTCTAATTCTTTTTTACGATTGTAAAAATCGGTCTTATTTATTATCGGATATTTATTATTTTCGACTATTTTATAAGAAATCCAAAAGGTAATCTGATTATCTTTTGTATGGTAGTATCCAATTTCTGCTTTGATTAATCTTGCTATAGCAAAACAAATAGCTAATGGAAATCTATTGTTAAATCCAAAATAATTGGAATTTAAAGTTTGATGTATAATAGTCAAAAGATTCTTTTTGCAGTGGTCATTATCATTTCCTGAAGAATATAAGATAAACTCTTTATTTGATTCAAGAAAACCAATAGTAATTTTTCCAGCGCCTATCAGTTCAACAGATGCTCGTAATAATTGTTCTGTAAATATTTGATAAAGATCTGCATCTACATCCATGAAATAGGAATCATAAAAATTATCTGATAGGATTTCAATGTTTGATCTTGAGTATTTTTGAACTAATTGATTTTGATTTATCATTAGAAAATCTATCAAATTAATTTTTTGAAAGGTTAGCGTATATTGTCCTGATTCTAATTTTGATAGAATTAGGACATCATTAATTAAACTATTGAGCGCTTGCCCTTTGTTTTCTATAATAGTAAGGTATTCCTCTTTTGTTGTAGAATTGGTCACATCAGGAATCAATTGAGAGAATCCTACTACGGCATTTAGGAGTGTTCGTATTTCAAAACTAACGTCTGTCAAATAATTGGTCATGTGAGAATCATTTAATTCAGCCAATTTTTTTGTAGCAACTAGATTAGTGTTATCAACAGAAGTTATGATTAATCGATGGGTATCACCGTATAAAATTTTCATTGAACGAACTATAAAATAGCATAATTTATTTGTCTCTCTATTTTTCAACTCGAATATACTCATCTGAGGTTGACCAGTATTCCATGTCTCTTGAATCATGTGATCTAATCGTTCCTTTGTATCAAGTTCTTCAAACATAGACTTGATTACTATCTTCCCTTTTTTGATTGTGAATAAATGAGATACGGTATTGAAATATTTGATAACAGAAGGGTTATCAGTAGCAGACAAGAACACAGTAATAGGCATATTATCTATGATATTACGAAGCAATTTTGATGTTTCCTTATTTACCTTTTGCTTTTTCATTAGTCTGATTATATAGTAAATCAATACTATGAATAAAATGAGAACGGTAATGATTAAAAGATCCATTTTACGATTGATAATATTTGCCAAAAAAAGTTCTTTTTCTTGTAAATTATATTTCTTCTTTATATCATCAATTTCCTTGTTCTCTATCAGTTTAAATAGTGTATTATTAATCAAATAGATTAATTTTTTATTGTTACTTCGGACAGCTATAGTATTAGGTAACATGTTGTAGTATACATTAGGAAGAAAACGCATCTCTTTATGTGTGATGGTGTCTTCAATGAATGGGATACAATCCATTCGCATCAATGCATCGCACTCTCCTCTGTAAACACTCTCGCTTGCAGCTTGGTAATTCTCATAAACTTTAATGGTTGTATTGGGTGCGAAAGTTTGAAAATCTTCGTGAATTATATCATCTTCTAATCCTATAGCAACAGTAACATCAGATGTATTTAAATCGTTTGGTTCCATTATCTTTTTATTGTTCTTGAGGACAGCTGTACGATAATCAATATAAAGATAAGGCATTGAAAAAAGGCAGGACGATATTTGTTGACTTGTTTTGAGATATCCAAAAATAACATCTATATCTCCAACTTCAAGTAGCTGTTGTATCTTCTCAAGAGGACCTACATATATTTTATAATTAAAATCAAGTTGTCCTAGTACAGCTTTCATCACATCAGGATTTAATCCGACCAAATTTCCTTGATTATCTATACTAGCAAGAGGCCATGACCTTTTAATGATCCCAACTCTTAAAGGGTGAGATTCCCATAAACGTGTCCCATTGTTTTTGGGATAAAGCTGCAGCACTTCATTTTTATTCTGGTTAGCTTCTTTTCCAAGAGTGTCTTCGGGTATCAGATTTTCATCAAAAGAGATTTTTTGCTGATTTATAGTGCTATTACATAGCGATTCAGCATAGACTACATTGTCCTCTTTGCATACTAAAAGAGTGAAAAAAAGAAGGGAAGCTAATAGGTATGAACGTCTTATCTTCATTGAACAATAGATTATAAGATAACTTTGGTTATTCTAGGAAATGTTATAGACAACAAGTTAGCAAAAAAATAGTTTTGATTAGACTTCTATACAATTATTTTACAAAAAAATCGCCTACAAATGGCCAAAAGGTATTCGTAGGCGATTGTTTTTTTCATAAAATGCAAGTCTCTTTAGATACCTAGAGATTTCATTACAGCTTGAATTTTTTCTTCAGCTTTAGCATCTGCACTATCAAATTCTGTACGAGAAGCTATATCACCTTTTACTTCAATGTAAAATTTGATTTTTGGCTCTGTTCCAGAAGGACGAACAGATACTTTTGTCCCATCTTCTGTAAAGTATTGCAATACATTAGATGTCTCAGGCATATCTAGCGTAGATACTGTACCATCACCTGTCGTTTGTTTAAGCGTCTGGTAGTCCTTAATGATGACAACTTTACTTCCTGCAATCTCTTTTGGAGCATTGTCTCGGAAATTGCTCATCATAGCGGTAATCTCTTCAGCACCACTTTTCCCTTTTTTGACTACGCTGATTCCTTTTTCTTTAGAGAAACCATATTCAACATAGATATCTTGCAATAACTGGTAAATAGTTTTCCCGTTATCTTTGGCCCATGCAACGATTTCAGCAAGTAAACAACATGCAGAAACTGCATCTTTATCTCTGCAGAAATCTTCAGCCATGAAACCATAACTTTCTTCACCACCACCGATGTATTTTTTCTGACCTTCAAGAAGACGAACTTCTCTAGCAATCCATTTGAAACCGGTATAAGTATCAAGCATCATAATGCCATTCTTATCAGCTATTTTCTTGATAAGTTCAGTCGTTACAATGGTTTTGACACAGAATTCATTGCCTTTTAGTTTGCCTAATTTTTTGTATTGGGTCAAAATATAATACAAGAACATCATACAAGTTTGGTTACCGTTAATCAGTACCCACTCGCCTTCATTATTTTTGCAGGCCATCCCTACACGGTCAGCATCAGGATCAGAAGCCATAACTAATTCAGCATCAGTCTCTTTCGCTTTTGCAATAGCAAGAGCAAGGGCTGAACCGACTTCTGGATTTGGAGATTCCACAGTTGGGAAATCACCAGAAATAATATTCTGTTCTGGGACATCGATGATATTTTCAAATCCCCACATTTCCAAGGCTCTAGGTATCAATACGACACCAGTACCATGAATCGGAGTGTAAACAATTTTCAAGTCTTTATGACGAGCTATCACTTGAGGGTCAATAGAAACAGTTTTGACAGCCTCTAGGAATGTCTGGTCCATCTTTTCACCTAAAGTCTCAATAAGTTCTTTATTTCCTTCGAATTTGATATCTGCAGCTTTTACTCTAGATACTTCATCAATAATTCCTGTGTCGTGAGGAGCTAATACTTGTGCTCCATCATCCCAATAAGCTTTGTAACCATTGTATTCTTTAGGATTATGAGAGGCAGTCAATATAATTCCACTCTGACAACCTAAGTTACGAATAGCAAATGATATTTCTGGAGTTGGACGAAGATTTTCAAATAGATATGCTTTGATTCCGTTAGCAGAAAATATATCGGCTGAAATTTCAGCAAATAAACGACTGTTATTTCTACAATCGTGACCAACAACTACACTTATTTGATCTAATCCTTTAAAATTGAGATTTAAATAATTTGACAATCCTTGTGTAGCAGCTCCAACAGTATATATATTTATCCGGTTGCTTCCAGCACCCATTATTCCTCTTAGACCACCAGTACCAAATTCTAAATCTTTATAGAAAGATTCTATAAGTTCAGTTTTATCATCGTTAGCAAGCATACGTCTTACTTCCTTCTGTGTCTCAGCATTATAAGCTGGAGTCAACCATTGTTCAGCTTTCTGGGTAACTATTTTGATTAGTTCTTTATTTTCCATAGTATTTTATTAATGTATGACTTTAATAATGAATTTGTTTAAGCTTCTTCTTCCTCTGACATATCAGGAAGCATATTAGTATATACATTCTGTACATCGTCATCATCTTCAAGACGATCAACTAATTTTTCTATCGTTTCACGTTGCTCTCCCTGCAATTCTTTATCATCACAAGAAATACGAGTAAATTCAGCAGTTTTCACTTCATAACCATTATCTTCTAGATAATGTTGCATTTGGCTGAAAGAAGAAGGATCAGCATATAAAGTGATGCCCTCTTCATCTTCATCATATTCTTCTTCAACTCCTAAATCAATCAATTCAAGAATTAACTCATCCATCTCTATATTTTCAGGCTTAGCTATAGTAAACATCGCTTTGCGGGTAAAGATGAAATCAAGGCTTCCACTAGTACCTAGAGAACCGCCCAATTTATTAAAAGCGGCACGCACATTGGCTACCGTACGAGTTGTATTATCAGTTGCAGTCTCTACGTATATTGCTATACCGTATGGACCATAACCCTCATAATTCATCTCTTTATAATCCTTTTGGTCTTTGCCTTCTGCATTTTTGATAGCACGTTCAATGTTATCTTTAGGCATATTTTCACGCTTTGCACCAGCAATCACAGCTCTAAGATGTGGATTCATATCAGGATCTGGACCTCCTTCTTTTACTGCGATAGCAATTTTTTTACCATATTTTGTAAAAGTGCGGGCCATATTTCCCCAGCGTTTCAATTTTGTAGCTTTACGATATTCAAATGCTCTTCCCATATCTAATATGTATTTTGATATTTATATAATATATTTTTTGTTTGGCTATATGCCTTATTCTTATCTTAGTTCAGCACCAATTTGTGATTGCAAATTATCAATAATCTTCTGCATCACCTTATCAATTACTTTATCATTTAATGTTTTTTGTTCATCTTGAAGCATGAATTTTACTGCATAAGATTTCTTTCCTTCAGGAAGATTTTTACCTTCATAAACATCAAACAATGAAACAGATTTCAATAATTTACGCTCACACTTATAAGCTATAGCCTCAATATCTGAGAACAAAACATCATCACTTATAAGCAAAGCTAAATCGCGTCTTACTGCAGGGAATTTAGACAATTCGGTATAAGAGACTGCACTTTTACGAGTTTGTTTCATTAACTCAGTCCAATTGATTTCTGCATAATTTACTTCTTGGGCAATATTAAATTGAGCAACCAAAGGAGCTTGTAAAATACCAAATGTAGCCAAGACTTTATCTCCACGAGTTGTGATAGAAATTCCTGAGGCATAGATATCATTACTAATGGGTGTCATTACTATTTTGCCCATATCAAGCCCTACTCGTCTGAATATATTCATCAATTGAGCTTTTAACTCAAATACCGAATTCTCTTCTTCTGAACAAGCCCATGAATTTGCGACCTTTTTACCAGTCATTATCAAACCAAAGTTATGAGTTTCGCTATATCCACTAGTTACAGTTTCACCACTCTCATTCTTTTCTTTGTCGAATTGATAACAATTACCTACTTCGAACAAACGAAGATTAGCATTTTGACGTTTTATATTGTATGCAAGACTTTCTAATCCACCAAATAATAGTGTTTGGCGTAAGGTATTTAAGTCGTTAGACAATGGATTTATTAAGCGAACTAAATTTTCAGAAGCATAAGTAGTCAATTTATCGTAATAAGCTCCACGAGTCAATGAATTATTTAAAATTTCTTGAAAACCTGCACCAACAAGTTGTTCACTAGCTAGATTTTCTAACTTATGACTACGGTCTTCCTTACTTTTAGCAACTAAACTGGCTTTGTAGGATGTAGGAATTTCTACATTGTTGTAGCCATATAGACGTAAGATATCTTCTATAACATCAGCATCACGTTGTACATCTACACGATAGGAAGGAACTTCAAGCATTAATCCTTCAGCATCTTCCTTCAAAATCTTCATTTCAAGTGAAGTAACAATGCTTTTAACCATTGCTACTGGAATTTCTTTACCAATCAACGAATTGATTCGTTTGTAAGTAACATTTACTTCAAAGTTACTCAACTTCTTAGGATAGATGTCGATAATCTCGCTAGCAACTTCACCACCTGCAAGTTCTTTGATTAGAATAGCTGCTAGTTTCAAGCAGTATTCAGTATTATTAGCATCTACACCACGTTCGAAACGGAAAGATGCATCAGTGTTTTGACCATGACGTTTTGCAGCTTTTCTCACCCATGTTGGATGAAAATAGGCACTTTCCAAAACGATGTCTTTCGTTTCCATAGTAGCACCGCTATTCATTCCTCCAAAGACACCAGCGATACACATGGGTTCATCTCCATTGCATACCATCAAATCACGTTCGTCTAATTTGCGTTCTACGCCATCAAGGGTAGTAAAAGGAGTTCCACTAGGTAGTGTTTTGACACGAATTTCTCCTGTGGTAATTTTTGCTGCATCATAACAATGCATTGGTTGCCCAAACGCATGACATATATAGTTTGTTACGTCAACTACATTATTAATAGGACGTAATCCAATAATTCTCAGTTTATCTTGTAGCCATTTTGGAGATTCCTTTACTGTAATCCCCTTCATCGCAACTGCAGTAAATCGAGGACAAGCTTCGCTATTTTCTACGTTAATTTTGATTTCCATATCATGGTTATCAACCTTAAAGGAATCGACATCAGGACTTTTAATAGCTGCAGGCACACCCTGTTGAACAAGATATGCGTATAGATCACGCGCAGTACCATAATGTGAACAAGCATCAGCACGATTAGGAGTGATGTCTACTTCAATGACGTAATCACTTTCCACATCATAATAAGTAGCTGCCTTCATTCCTACTTCTGTATCTGCAGGTAACACAATAATCCCATCATGAGAAGCACCTACGCCTATTTCATCTTCGGCACAAATCATACCAAGAGATTCTTCTCCTCGCATTTTGCCTTTCTTTATTTTAAACTCTTTATCGCCGTCATAAAGGACAGTGCCTACTGTAGCAACGATAACCTTTTGGCCAGTAGCTACATTAGGAGCTCCACATACAATTTGTACAGGTACCTCATTATTACCTAAATCAACAGTTGTGACATGTAAATGGTCAGAATTTGGATGTTCGACACATGTCAATACATGTCCAACAACTAATCCTTCCAGTCCACCTTTGATCGATTGAACTTCGTTTACTCCTCCTGTTTCTAATCCGACAGAAGTAAGTGCATCTGCGACTTCCTGAGCTGAGAGAGCTGTTCCTACATACTCTTTCAACCAATTGTATGAAATATTCATTTAACTTCTAATATTATATGATTCTGTTCTTTATTCTCTATAGACAGGTTATAAATAGGTTAATCAGGACAGTATCGATATTTTCAATAAAATACGATATCATCGAGATAACATTCGTCTAAGAATTACAAATTTACGGCTTTAATTTTAATATTTCGCATATATTGATAAAAAATTACTCCTATAGAAAATTGTCTATTTAATCCGTTTGTTCTTTCAGTAAAAAAAGGTACTTTTGAGAAATAATTTTACTACAATTTCCTTCAAACTTCGAACAAATATGACTAAAAGTTTAGTTAATATCGCAGAGTTGAGCAAAGAAAAGATTCAATATCTATTGAAAATGGCTCAGCTATTTGAGAAAAACCCGAACATTCCGATGCTAAAAAATCGTGTAGTAGCTACCCTCTTTTTTGAACCTTCTACCCGTACTCGACTCAGTTTCGAAACTGCTGCAAATCGTCTTGGAGCACGTGTTATTGGTTTTTCTGATCCCAATGCAACTAGTTCTTCCAAAGGTGAAAGTTTAAAAGACACTATCATGATGGTTAGTAACTATGCAGATATTATTGTCATGCGCCATTACTTGGAAGGGGCTGCTAGATATGCTGCGGAAGTGGCACCGGTGCCAATCGTTAATGCTGGAGATGGTGCTAACCAACACCCTACTCAAACAATGCTTGATTTGTATACAATCTATCAAACTCAGGGTACATTAAATGATTTGAACATTTATCTTGTTGGGGACCTTAAATATGGTCGAACTGTTCATTCGCTTATCATGGCAATGCGTTTTTTTAATCCTACTTTCCATTTCATTTCTCCGGAAGAATTGAAAATGCCCCAGCCTTATATTGATTTTTGTAACGAAAATAAAATCAAATATGTTATTGATAATGAGTTTACAGCTGAATCTATTTCTGATGCGGATATCCTTTACATGACTCGCGTACAACACGAAAGATTTACTGATTTAGTTGAATATGAGAGAGTAAAGAATAGTTTTGTTCTTCATGCTGGTATGCTGTCACAATGTAAAGACAATATGAAGATTCTTCATCCGCTTCCTCGTGTTAACGAGATTTCTACTGATGTGGATGACACTAAATATGCTTATTATTTTAAACAAGCTAAAAATGGATTATTTGTTAGACAAGCTATTCTGTGCGATGTGATAGGAATCACTGCAGACGAAGTAAAATTAGAAATGCAACAGCAAACAAAAAATTAAAATGACAAGCAAAATAAAAAACAAAGAATTGCAAGTTGCAGCCTTGCAAGATGGAACTGTGATTGATCATATTCCTGTAGATAAATTATTTGCTGTAGTAACCATATTGAATCTTGCGCTAATGCCCAACAAGATTACCATTGGTTTTAATCTTGAATCAAAAAAATATGGCAAGAAAGGAATTATTAAAATTTCTGATTGCTTTTTCGATGATGATGTTATCAATAAGATTGCTTTCGTAGCTCCAGCATGTAAGTTGAGTATAATCCGAGACTATGAAGTGGTCGAAAAAAGAGTTGTTAGATTACCTGATGAATTTACAGGGGTTTGCAAATGTATCAATCCTAAATGCATCACTAACTCAGAACCAATGAATACCAGGTTCCATGTAATTGGAAAAGATAGAAAGATGTTACGTTGCCATTATTGCGAACAAGAAATGAATCGTGATGAAGTGAGTCTCTTGTAATGATCTAATTGACTATTTTCAGAAAAGGAAAGAAGCAACTATAAAGAAATGAGATAGCCTAGAACTAATTATAATGATAATTAGTTCTAGGCTATCTCATTGTTTGATCTTTTGCAAGGTCTCAAAAATCTAAGTCATTAGATAAAACGATATCCCTCTTTGAGACTTGGATGATGCTTATCTTTTTCAGAAAGTACGATATCTTCGGTAACGATCTGCCAATCAATATGAATGTCGGGGTCATCCCATGCAATACCACCTTCACTCTCAGGTGCATAGTAGTTATCACACTTGTACTGAAATAAGGCTGTTTCAGATAGGACTACAAAGCCATGGGCAAACCCTCGTGGAACAAAGAATTGGCGAAAATTATCTTCAGTAAGCATACAAGACACGTATTTCCCAAAAGTAGCAGAGCCTTCGCGTATATCTACTGCGATATCCAATACTTTTCCTGTGATGCAACGAACTAATTTTGCTTGGCTTTTATTTCCCTTTTGAAAATGCAACCCTCGCAAAACGCCATAAGATGACATACTTTGATTGTCTTGTATGAAGTTTATATTACCAACTTTATCTCGAAATTCTTTATCGGAAAAGGATTCATAAAAATAGCCCCTACTGTCTTTGAATATTCTTGGTTCGATGATATAGACTCCATCGATTTCTGTATCTATTACATTCATCTTATTCTTTATTTATTCTGCTGGATAGAGATATCTATCACCTGTTTCTTTAATGACTTTACGTAAAAATTTCTCAGGGTATCCTGGACGTTCAGGACTAACAGGATTACCAGGTGTTGGTTTGATTAAATGACCATCAGCATCTGATTTCTTCACAACCATATCATTGTATTTCACAATCATATATTGTCCTAATTGCATCCATTCTTGATGAGTAGATGTTGCCATCTGATTAGTATAATTAGTTAAATACTTAACTGCCTTATCAGGATTCTCTTCATACATCTTTTTTGCTACATTTTCGATAGCTTCTTGGCTCTCATCAAACTGATCTTCTAATTCATTTTGAACTTTTCGCAAATCATCTATCATCAAAGAATAACGAGGATAAACCATATTAGATACCCAATTATATACCCAGAAGCTACTTTCAAATGAAAAAGTAGTAAGGTCTAATCCTAGTTCTTGGTAACATTTTGGAATTTTATTTGTAGAGCAGTAAACTGGAGTAAATACAGACATGTTAGCATCATCTAATGCAAACCACAAAACGCCACCAATTTCACGTGGAAGAGATTTACGTAATTGAGCAACAAAAACAAAACCACTTTGCACAGTACTAATTGGTCTCTCATTGAAGTATTTCTTTCCATCAATATCGAAACTTAATGGGGATGGACGATATGGCATATCCCAAGCACCAGCGCCTAAGTCATCAGCAATAGTTAGAGGAGTTCCTTCATAGTGGTCACGCATAGCATGTTGTACGTCGCGTACACTAATCTTACGATTAGGTTTAACGAATAAAGGCATAGGTTCTGAATCTGTTCCCAAAACATAAGGAAGATATTTATCGCCCATATCAGTGAACATATTGTAATAGCTCCATACACGAGCTTCACAATAGCGAAGCGCGCCAAAATCAATAGGAGCATAGGCGTCAGCAAAACTGAAATCCTTATTTAAACCAGTAAAATAGCCCTTTTCACGAGCGAAACTAATTACATCTGAAGAGTAAAGACAATTTTCTTTATCATCTAATGGAAATTGATGAATGCGACTTTGATTGGCATGCGCAGCTATACAATCATCAGGGATACGACGAGCAACCCATACTGCTCCTTTTGTACCAGGACCTTTACCAATCATTTCTAATATCCATACTTGTGTAGGGTCAGCAATAGAAAAGCTCTCACCTGTACTATAATAACCATATTGTTGCACCAAATCAGTCATCACTTTGATAGCTTCGCGAGCAGAACGGCTACGTTGAAGGGCTATATAAATAAGTGAACCATAATCAACAATTCCTTTTGAATCTTGAAGTTCATGACGGCCAGTAAAGGTAGTTTCACCAATCGCAACTTGATATTCATTGATATTTCCAACAACATTATAGGTTTCTCTAACTTGATCTATATCGCCTAAATACTTACCTGTATCCCATTCGTAAACTGGTAGCATTGTTCCTTTTGCATATTTAGCTGCAGGATAGTGAAACAAGTACCCATACATACTGTAGCTATCGGCTGCATATGATATGATAGAACTACCATCAACAGAGGCTTTAGGTCCAACGATTAGATTAGTACAAGCAGAAGTGTATCCGACAGAAGTCAGAATAAGTGCTATTGTAACAAGAAGTTTCTTCATTTTAAATGTTTTATGTTATAATTGTTTCGTTAGTTAGTGAGGTTCTATGTCTCATTATACTATTGATGAGAACCTACATTTGGAGAAAAAATAAGTAATGAATCTCTATAAGCTGCCTCTTTTACCCATTCTTTTGGAACAAAAGACCATTGATTCAATGGTTCTGGCGTAATTACTTTTTTCTTCAATAAATATTTCATCAAGTAATATCGTAGATCATGACTAGAAACATTTGTAATCCTTGAATCTAGATTATTTGGAGAAATCCCTGCACCTTTTGTAAGCAGTTCACCTCCCCCATTACCTCGATATGAGTTGACAGCAACAGAATAAGTAGCCGCTAATGAGAAAGGTTTACCATTAGCCATACTTTTGATATTTATACGTTTACCTACTGGTTTAGTTACATCTACATCATAGATAATCCCAGCAGCAGAATCAAAATTGAAACTGAAATATTTGAGGTTATTTTTATCATCGAGTAGTAATAGATGGTCTTCCTTTGATTTCATTGTATTTACCCACTGACCATACGAAAATTCCAATTCATCATGGATTTCCTGACCAGTTAGCTTCATAGTATAAAGTACATTTTCATACTTATATAAGTTGAATAAGTCTCTCATATAGACAGGACCAGCATCTATAGTAGCTGAAATTGATAATGGAGAACTTAGAGAAATATCAGCTCCAGTTATAGCTAACTGCATTTGATGAATGAGGTCAACAAATGCTGATGAGCCAAATAAAACAGAATGTCCATCTACTGGAGCATTAAAGTAAGCTACTTTAGCTGAGACAAAATCTTCTGCAGATTTGAGGTCTTTATCAAAACGAGAAACGAAGCAAGACGATTCTGGATAAACGGTAGCATCTATAAGTTCAGTAGACAAAGATTTACTTATTACTTTGCCCGATTTGTCAAGCTGAAAATTGACCACTGCACTAGCTACATTAGTAGCATGAGCTCCAGCATTAGCTAATAAGACATGCTTTCCAAACTTATTTACAATATCAATACATTTAGGGCTATGGTCATGACCATAAAAAATCAAATCAAATCCTTCCACTTCATTAGCTACTTTGTAAGATGCATTTTCATAATAAGCTTCATTAATGATTCCACCTTTTAATCCAGAATGGAAAAGGCCTACAATGAAATCAGGTTTCTCCTCTTTATTTATTTTAGCTATCCACCTATTGGTATTTTTTACCATGTTTTCGAAACGGAGGCCAGACCATATCTCTTTCGGTAGCCAGGCAGGTATGGCATCTGTTATTTGTCCTAGAATAGCAATTTTCACTCCTTCACGTTCAATAAT
>Ga0172378_10003938_pt1 | contig 13968 bp, 17 predicted proteins | sample GrowelOW332metaG_FD_119755 | JGI IMG/M metagenome (GOLD analysis project Ga0172378, IMG submission 119755) | Groundwater microbial communities from an aquifer near a municipal landfill in Southern Ontario, Canada - Pumphouse #3_1 metaG | ecosystem: Environmental > Aquatic > Deep subsurface >... | reverse complement strand
ACAAATTACTTGGATAGTATAACTTACCCAAGTCGTGGTTCAGTCAATAACCATTATGCTCCTAGCACTCTTTTAGAGGTGGTTGAGCAAGCCCCTACGCCTTTAGGCTAGGGGTAGTTGACAACGGGAGAACAATGGTTCAACTCCATTATCGGTGAACAAGTTTCAATCGCCAAGTAGCTCAACGCTAGAGCATCACCCATAAGGGGGTGAAGACAAGCGGGTTAGCACCGCAATTGGCGACCAGTATTTATCACAATAATAGACGTATAGCAAAATTGGTTAATGCATTTGTCTGATACACAAAAGATTTTCCGTTCAAATCGGAATACGTCTACCAGGCCAGTTACGGCACAAGCACGATAGATATGAGTAATTTGAATATCTCATAGAGCAACTAGTGAAATCCGACTTGTGTACGGCTGGCGTTTTCAGGATGCAAAAGTTTCAGTATTCGGGGTGTAGCTCAGTTGGTTTAGAGCGTTGCTTTTGGGAAGCAAATGTCATCGGTTCGAGCCCGATTTCCCCGACCAAATTAAATTTAGGATAGACAATTATTAAGTTAAGCGAAGACCGTAAACCCAGAATTGGAACAAAAGTGAAATCCCTATTTATATCTTATCAATTTTCAATGTCTCGTTAGAGGAACCGGTTAACTCATCTGCCTTTCACGCAGAAGACTAGGGGTTCGAACCCCCTACGAGATGCCATTTTGCGGAACAGATGGGTGCCTCCATTTGTTAAGCTCATATTCAAGTTTAACTAACCGCATTTTTATTTCATTTAAGAGTAGTTGGGCCTTAAAAAAGAGAAATATACATTAGTCAAGGCAATGACTTTTAAAAGGTAAAATATGAATAATGAAAATAATAATTCACAATTGATTTGTGAAGTTTGCGGTATACCTCATGACGGCAAATATGCATCTGGGCGTTTTTGCTCTAGAAAATGTTCTAATACTAGACATCGTACTAACGAAACTAAATTAAAAATTGCAAGATCATTGTTAAAATTTAATAATGAGAACAAAAAAGAATTGACATTTTCAAAAACTGGAGCTATCCAAAATAAAATATGTAAAGAATGTAAAAAAGAATATATTCTGGATTTACGAGAAAAAGTAAGAGAAGTTACTAAATCTTTTTGTTCTCCGCATTGTAGACATGCATACTGCTCAAAACATTGTGGTGGGCAACGGAATAGGTCTGGATACGGGATTAAGGGATGGTATAAAGGGATTTATTGTGATAGTTCATGGGAGTTAGCGTATGTAATTTATATGTTAGATAAACATAAAAGCATTTCTAGATGCACAGAGATTAGAACATATATTTTTAATGGGAAAATTAACAAGTATTTTCCAGATTTTATTACTGAAGATGGAATTGTCGAGATAAAAGGATATACCAGCAAACAGTGGTTAGCAAAATTTAAATACAATCATGATGTTATTGTTTTAGACAAAATAAAAATAAAGCCGTTTTTAGAGTACGCAATTGCTACATACGGTATTGACTTTGTTAGGTTGTATGATAATAGCAATCCTAAAAACCAAATAAATAAATTTGCTTGGCTTCATAAAATTAACATTGGCACTAGTGAGTATGTAAGTGCGTTTGTGGCTAAAAAAGATATATCAATATACGTGGACAACAATTGGGTTAACGGGAGATTTCATGAAGGTGGTCAATTTATTAAAATAAAAGCAAAGTTACCCAGACGTATTTCACCATTAAAGAAAGAAGAGTTGTTGTCAAGTTTTATTTCTTAAAATATTTTTAAAATGCCTCGGTAGACGAATTGGCTAAAGTCCTCATCCTCTCACGGTGAATATTTGTGGGTTCGAGTCCCATCCGAGGTTCAATATGTTTAAATAGAAATGCCTGTTGACTTCCCTATCTATTTGTTGTATAATTTGTGATGTATTAACTGGACATGCACGGAAGCATTACATCAGGTAAAAACTAATCCTCTGGCAGAAGCTTTAGCTTGTAATCCAAAGTGGGGAGATGTCTAGAGAATAGAACTTTAGGTAGACTGCAGGTGTAATACGGGTTCAATTCCCGTATTTTCCATCATTTGGCTAATGGTTGTATGATAAATTGGAGTAAAAAGTAATGAACATTGAAATACAAATCAAGGCTGCAAAAGCGTTAGAATTTCTTCGTAATCATCCTGCATTAGACAACGAGGGAGGCGACTCTCTTTTTAATGGGGCATGGTTTCATATGGAGCTTTGCTGTAAGAACGGCAAGTCCAAATTTGCTGGAGAAGAAGGGGTTAGCATCTGGAAAAGTAATCCAAATTGGGAGAAGTACAAGGAGTATTTAACCGAAGATCAGGATGATATTCCTGAAGTTCTACATAGTGTAAATGTTCCATATGCAGTGGTCTATGGAGAACCATGGGTGGCTGACCACATGGAATATTGGTACGAAACCTGTTTCTTTGTTTTTAATGGAAATCCTTACGACCAGAATGATCAGTATGATTATAAAAAATGGGACAGATATGGTGGTCCAGAAGGCGGAGCAAATAGCTTTGAGGAAATGTTGATCGCCATAGCTGATGATGTAAAATCTGCATTCGGGGATTTCAATTCCTACGATTCATTTATGACTGATGCGGAATCCAAGAATCATGAGGATGTGGAACCTATGTTTTTTGAACCCGTTTCTGATAAGCCAGGTTACAAATCCATTACCTTTAACGATGAATACGTGCGTATTGGTCAAGGTCTCGCAAATCTTCGATGGCTAAAGTGGTTCATTGATACTGATTACGCTAAAGAAAATTGGAACTCTCAATTAAATGGTTGGAAAGTTCTGGTTAGCAAGATTGACGAATTGGAGCCAGATTGTCGCAAGCGAATTTTGACTTCTTCGGTTGATGGCTAATAATTATTTCAACGTTGAAATGTTGTATAATATTCTTTTTAAAGAGATTTATATGGAAGGAATACTATGGGTAAAGTAATAGCAATTGAAGCTTGTAAAATTAGAACAGTGAACGTAAGTATATGTAATGTTGCGATTAAGAAATGTGGTTTTCCTGTTGAGTTTCAAAATATGCCGTTGTTGTGCCCTCCTTCTATGGTAGATACAAATAATCCAGATAAGTATTGGATTGTGCATGAGGATTGGAAGTCTCCTCCAATCAATGGTCAACAAGTTTGTGTAAGAGCTCCTGTCAAATTGATTGATGGAAGAGTGTTAGGCTTTTTCACCGATGGTATTTCAGTGCCTCAATTAGCATGGACGTTGGCCTGTATGCATCCCTTCAGTATGCCAGAGCTTTGTGGAGCTTTACCTCATGACATTGTTTATTCAGCTGAGTTGGCGAGTAGATCAACTTGTGATGAATGGTTAAGGGAATGGGAGAAAATGGCTAATGTTTCTAATGGAAGGAGTAATGCTATGTATTACCTCGTTAAAGCGTTTGGAGGTATAGTATGGAAGAAACATACTACCGAGTCTATTGAGTTGGCTAGGACTATGTGTCAGCTAATCCCAGAGGGTACAGAGCCTGTATGGGGCAAATTGCCAAAAGGAATGGTAGCCTTAACTTAATGTTGACATGGTTCTTGTATTATGCTAATCTATTGTCAGTTTAAACAATAAGCCAGACAGGACATAAAATTATGAAAAATACCCAGAAAAAATCAGAACAAACAATCGTAGATGAGTGGAACGTAAAATACCCAGTAGGAACTCCAGTTACCAGATACGCTGTGGTTAGTCCATTACGGTTACCCACGGTAACAAAAACTAGGTCTGAAGCATGGCTTATGGGAGGACATACGGCAATGGTTATGGTCGAAGGGGTTAGTGGCGGGGTCATGGTTGAAAGTGTTGTTCCGCTTAAGAATTAAGCATTATGAAGAAACAATTAGGAACAGAAGCTTTTATTTGTGCAGTTTTGGATGCCCATCCAGAATTGGATGTGGTTACTTTTAAAGCCATGAGAGACATAGTTGACCATGTTGAAGAAAAATTTTCCTATCTAAGTGTTTTAGTAGAATGGACACGTGATTCGGTTCTAGACATACAGCATACATATCGTGATACCTTTAAAAGCTTAAGAAGAGAATTTGACAATATTGGATATAGAAAACCATATACACATATGGAGTACCGATGGGGTTATAGTGACGATTTTTGGGAGGAACTACGACAGGTAATTTTAGATGTTGAAATTGAGCCAGATCCTGCTGATGTAAAAACAGCTTTTGTTTCGGGTCATTTAGATTTGACAGAAGAAGAATTTACTTTTTATTATGCCGAGCCAATTGAAATTGCTCATAGTCTTGGACATAACATAGTTGTCGGTGACGCAAGAGGTTGCGACGAAATGACTCAGCGGTTCATAAGCACTTTGGAAAAATCTAAATCTAAGACATTTGTCTATCACATGTTTGAAAAACCTAGAAACAATCCTTGTGAATTCCGTTTATTTGGTGGGTTTAAATCTGACAATGAACGGGATGCCGAAATGACAAAGGCTTCAAATTATGATATTGCTTGGTTTAGGCCAGGACGTGAAAAATCTGGAACATCACAAAATCTTGCTAGAAGAAAATCAACCAATATGAGGGTTCTTACTCCAGAAGACAGGATAAGTGATTTACAACCTAAAAGCATTTTTCTTGCTGGACCTACTCCAAGATCTGAAGATGTAAAATCATGGAGACCTGCGGCATTAGAATATTTAAGAAGAACAGGATTTGACGGAGATGTACTTGTACCAGAAAGAAAAGACTGGAAAGTAAAATTTGGCTATTGTGATCAAGTAGAATGGGAAACTCGTGGGCTTGAAAGATGTTCAGTTGTTCTATTCTGGGTCCCAAGAAACATGACCACTATGCCAGCTTTGACAACCAATGTTGAATTTGGAATGTATATTAAGTCTGATAAAATTATCTATGGAAGACCAGATGAGGCGGCAAACATAAGATACCTAGACAATTTATACACAAGATGGCAAGGTTCTCCTTGTACGACTCTAGAGGCAACATTAAATGCGGCGGACAAATTATCCAATCAAAAATATCCACATGAATAAATCTTTTTTAAAATGGGCTGGTGGTAAACATTATGCTATAGACAGCATAACTTCTTTCCAGCCAAATGATAGTAAGCGGTTAGTAGAACCATTCGTTGGTAGTGCGGCTGTTGCTATAGGTATTAATATTAATAATTTTTTACTTTGTGATGTCAACCAAGACTTGATTTCTCTCTATAAACATCTCATATCGAATCCACAAAAATTCATTCAAGACTGTCGCAGCCTTTTTACAGAGGGAAATAATATTGATGGCGCATATTATGATTTTAGAAAGGAATTTAATACATCAGAAGATTCCTATAGGAAATCGTGTTTGTTTATTTTTTTGAATCGGCATTGTTTTAATGGGCTGATGAGATATAATTCTTCTGGTTTATTTAATACTCCATTTGGGAAATATCATCATCCGTATTTCCCAGAAAAAGAAATGCGATTTTTTGCAGAAAAATTCAAAGACTCTAAGTTTTGTCATTGTGATTTTAGAAAAACTTTTGAGGAGGTTGTTGAAGGAGACTTTGTATATTGTGACCCTCCATACGTATCCATTGGGAAAACCAATGCTAGTTTTACCGCCTATGCAAAAGGTGGTTTTTCCTCCTCCGATCAAATCCAATTAGCCACTTGTTGTCGTCAGGCTGCGGATCGAGGGGCGGTTGTGGTTGTATCAAACCACGACACCCCAGAATCAAGAGATTTATATTCAAATGCTGATGACATCTATGAATTGGATGTTAAAAGAACTATCGGAGGCAAAGGAGCAATAAGAGGAGCTGTTGGAGAGGTTATTGTTGTCTATGGGAGACAAGCAGAAGGATTGTTCGGATGAGTGGAATACCAGTTACATTTTTTCAGGAATATCTTCAAAATGACAATCAATTAATTCATGAAGAACTGTGGAAAAAGCTAGTTAAATTACGATTCCCCAATTGTAAACGGGAAGATCTGAAATTTTCTAAACCTCCGACAAAAGAATTTGATGTATTAATTTCTATTCCAAAATGTTGTGAAAATTTTCAATTAGAATTTAAAACCGATTACAGAACAATACATAGTGGAAATTTTGTTTTTGAACTTGCCACGGTAATACCAGAAGAAATTTTTCCTCAAGCTTTTCAAGGTAAAATTAAAATCTCAGTTGGTGATCCAGTTTATTTTGATTTGTTAAAATTAGTTGATGCTATTAATAATAAAAAAATTCCAAGGGCGAACGGAAGCAGGCATTTTTTATCTGATAAAGGATATTATTTTTGTTATGCTATATCTAAAAATGATGCTTACAACACGAAGTCTATAGACGATATTGACTCGTATTATGTTTTTTATAGTAGAAAGCTTGCTAAGTTTATTAGAGAACAATATAGAAGCCATGATCTTATTATTACCAAAAGTCAAAATAAATCAAGTAAATGGTTTACCGTATCAATGCTAGTCCATTGCTCAGAAATACACAATTGTGATTTTTTTAGGTATAATTCAAATGGAGCTAAAATCAATTAACAAATTAAGGATTTCATGAATACATTTATAACATCAGATTTTCACCTCGGAGATGACAGAATGACCATTATGGGTCGTCCATTTAAGTCTGGAGAAGAGCATATAGAAATATTGATTAAAAATTACAACTCGGTCGTTGCTTCAGATGATATAGTTATTATTGTTGGCGATGTTTGTTACCAACATAAACTCGAAAGCTTGCCAATTATTAAACGATTTAATGGGAAAAAGATATTAATACGGGGCAATCATGATCGAGGATTATCCAAAGAAGAATTGGATAAATATTTTGATCAAGTTATCCCCGAAGGAGCAGGACTCAAATTTGAGGTTGAAGGAATTAAATGCTTTGCCACTCATTACCCAACCACAGGGAAAGAAGATCGCTTTAATTTAGTTGGACATATTCATGCAGCTTGGAAGTATCAACTGAATATGTTTAACGTAGGGGTTGACGTAAATCACTTTTTCCCAGTCAATTTAAAAACAATACCATTCCATTTTAAAGCCATTTGTGAATTTTACGATGAAGACGTATGGGTTGCCTATAATAAATTGAATGCTAATTTTATCGGAACAAGAGGAAAATCTGGAACTTATTTTACAAAAGACACATAAGCGTATTGGGACATATGAAATTATCCGAGCACAATAAAGCAATTTTAGAGGTTAGACATAGAACTCAAGACTCTATTAGTGAATGCAAAAAAGCACTTGAAATATCCAATTGGGATATTGACGAGGCTGTTCGTATAGTTTCTCGTGTTCGTCACGATGCCAATACTAAAAATCAATCTCATGAATTTTATGGATATGTTGGCTTATATTCTTTTGAATTTGGTAGGGCGGGAGTTCTTGTCGAACTTGGATGTGAATCTGGATATGTGGCTAAAAGTTCTGAATTTATAAAATTAGCTAATACAATAGCTGTTCATGTGGCTTGGGCAAATCCTAAAGGACTTAATAGAGAAGATGTAAACCAAAGTTTTGGTGAGGTTTGTCTTTTAGATCAGCCAGAAATGAGAGAAACCAAAGGACAAAGAACAATACGAGAACTTCTCGCAGAACTATCATGTAAAACTGGCGAGAATATTACCTTGGTACGATTTGTTAGATTTAAAGTTGGAGAATAAACAAACAATTGGAGATTAAATTATGTTGAAACCTATTTTTATAAAACCCCCGTTTGAACAATGTCATGGTTCTACGATACTTGAACTTCCAGATGGGTCTTTTCTTACGGCTTGGTTTGCTGGCTCTAGAGAGGGACATACCGACACGGCTATTTGGATGTGCAAACAACAAAATGGCGAGTGGTTGTGTCCATTTATTATTGCAAAATGTGGATTAGTAGCCCATTGGAACCCAGTGTTGTTTATGTCTCCAGAGGGGAAAATTATGTTGTATTTTAAGACAGGGAAATTTCCAGATTCTTGGGATACATGGCTTGTTGAGGTTGACGACAATGGTTATGAAGTTTGTCATCCAGTGATGCTCAAATCAAAAAAATTAGACGAAGGCAAAATGACCGACGGCCCCGTTCGTGGAAAAATGATTGTGACAGAAAGTGGAGCATGGATAGCCCCTTCTTCAATCGAGAAAATTCTTATTAAAAGATTTATGGCCTTTAGTACAGTTTTATGGAATTGTGTTATTCATAGAATATCTGACAATGGAGATGTGGTACATTCAACTGTGATACCTATGGATAGGGAGTTTAAAGAGTTTGGAGGTATAATCCAGCCATCCGTGTGGGAGATAACACCTGGGCATCTAGCCGCCCTCTGCCGAAGCACGAATGGCTATTTGTACAGGACGGAATCGTTAGATGATGGATATACGTGGTCTACTGCTGTCAAAACGAATTTGCCTAATCCAAATAGTGCGGTTGATATTGCTAAATTTGGAGATATGATTTGCTTAATATATAATCCAATTTCTGGGAATTGGGCAAGTCGCTCTAGATTGTCTGTAGCCTTTTCAGATTTAGATGGATTGGTGTTTTCCGAGCCTGTTGAGATTGTGTCTGGAACGGGGAGCTATTCGTATCCAGCCATAATATCAACTAAAGATGGACTTTTGGCCACCTATACGGATAGCCGTAAAACTATAGGATTTGCAAAAATCAAGATAGAGGATGGGAAAGTCATTGTAGAAAGTGGTCCAGAGCCATATGATTTTGAAAAAGATAAAGAGCTATACGATAATAATTAATTTTGATTTTGGTTGTATAATGTAAATGTTCAAGTTCGAAATTTCGTGAGAGACGTTTGTCGTGTGAGTAGCTGGTACCAGATCTTCTTACAAAGCCGAAGAGTTCGGTTAACTCCATGTAGGATCGAAGAATAGAGTAAGGAGATAATAAGATGGGTATGCGTTTGTTTGTCGGGAATCTTCCGTTCAGTGCAACGGAGGATGAGATTAAGGCTGTATTTGAAAAGCAGGGGACGGTAAAAGACTGTCATTTGGTAACGGATTTTAATACGGGTCGTTCAAGGGGTTTTTGCTTTGTAGAAATGTCAAAACAGGAAGAAGCCAATTCCGCTATTGAACAATTAGATAAATTTGACTTTAGTGGTCGTCCACTCAATGTTAGCGAGGCTAAGCCTAAGGCTGAACGTCCGCAAAGTAATTATGGCGGATATGGTAGATAATTTGCTAGAATGTCAATTTTTCTCCGTTTAAGTTAATACTTCATCTGAGGTATTAGGCGGATAAAATAAGGAATCATAGGAGATAGAACCCCATGACAAAGCAAAAAAAAGATGAAATTGAAAAGGAACTGACGGATACAATTATTCATTGCACCAACAAGGCGGAACAAGGTAGCGCGATTGACGCTATGCACCTCTCACAGGCTGTTTTAAATGCTATGAATGCTCTTGTTATTGTTGAACAATTTAAGAGCTAAAATGGTTGGGTGAAAAGCGGAATGTAGAAATACACCCGATTAACATTGATCTAAATGATCCGTGATTGTTTGTGGGCGGAGAGGCACGTTAGACTCTTCGGGAAAGACAATACAGCTCTGAGTAACGGCGAGTGAAAAGGCAAAACCCCAATTAATATTTACAGGTTCAAAATGAGAAAGGATAGGCATGTCATTAATAGAATATGCAAAGCAAGAATTAAAGTTAAATGGGATGTTTGATAAAGATAGTGACTATGGAGGCATGATCGGAGAAGATGTTCTTAAACTCATAGAGTTATTTAGCAATCAGGGACATAGCGGTAATTCTGCCAATACCGTTTTAAATATATTCAATGAACTACCCAAGGACTAAAGATCCTTGGGTTTCGTGACTCGTCGGCTCGTCTAACGACAACGCCTCCTCACGTTTTTGTTTATACTCCGAATGTGTCCCACATCCAGAGTTGTAAATCATTAATCCCTGCTCCAATATATTTTTTGAAGCATTTATGTCTCTATCTAGTTCAATACCACAATCAGGACAAACCCACTCTCTATCTTTCAATGTCAAATCCTGATTAACAAACTTGCATTTATTACAGGTTTTGCTAGATGGAAAGAACTTATCTATTTGGATTAGATTTCGTTCATTCCATTCTGATTTGTACTTCAATTGTCTTAGAAACTCACTCCAAGAACAATCTGAAATACTTTTTGCTAGGTTATGGTTTTTCATCATATTTGCAACAGATAAGTCTTCAACACAGATCGTTTGGTTGTCACGAACTATTTGAGTTGTTATGTTATGAATATGATTAATCCTACTGTTTGTGATTTTCTCATGAACTCTAGCAACTTTAATTCGTTGTCTATTCCTACTATTTGAACCTTTTTGTTTTTTACTGAGTTGTTTTTGCTCATAAGAAAGTTTTTTAGCGTATTTCTTTGTTGTTTTTATGTTCTCGTATATTTTACCATCAGAACATATTGCTAAATTTTTAATACCTAAATCCACTCCAACCTTATTTTTGTTTTTCTTGTAAGGTTTGTGTTCGGTTTCGCAGGTAATGTAAACAAAATATTTACCTGATGGATTTTTGGAAATGGTTGAAAAGAGTATTGTGCCTTCAAGTGGTCTATCTTCTCTGACTTTGATAGGTTTCTTGAATTTAGGTATATCGAGTTGTCCATTCTCATACTTAGTTGATTGAGGAATACGAAATGATTGTTTGTCTTTCTTGGATTTGAATCTTGGGAATTTACCTTGTTTGGAAAAGAATCGGTTATAGGCAACTTCTAAATCTCTAAGGGCTGCTTGAACTGACTGAGAGTTAGTTTCTTTAAGCCAACTGTATTCATCTTGTTTTTTGAGATTAGTAAGAGATGAAGCGTTATCATAATAGTTTAAAGAAGTGTTGTTTTCAAGATAGGCATTTTTACGTTCATTTAGGAAATAGTTCCATACAAATCTTTTAGAACCGAAGTGTTTAGCCAAAAGGATTTCTTGTTCCTTTGTTGGGTATATTCTATATTTAAATGATTTCTTTATTTTGTTCATATTTATATTTCTTGGATGACTTTTGCAGATGAAACCAAATACTCCCACACGCTCTCGTTATAATGAGGAACTCCGCTCCAATAATTTAATGCGGCATTTTGGACTTTATCTATAGTTTCTTGTTCTTCTTGGTTTCCATTATCCCATGCATCTGACATGATAAAATCTATTTCGGAAAGCCAATTTACATCATGTTTTTCAACTTTCCCCTGTGGACTAACTAGGTAAATATGATCGTTTGCTCCGCCTGCATTATCAATGTCGTCTGGATTGTCACACATATATACTGCTTCATTTCTTGATAAGTAATTAGATGGTCGAAATTGTTCAAGTTTGAAGTGACTATCCATCTCGTCTTGAGAGAATGTCCCCATAAAATTCCCCATTGATGGATTTAAAATTGTTCCATTTGGAAGAAGGTCATAACTTCCATGATAATATTTAGATTGTGCTATTTTATATATTCTCATGCTTAATATTTCACTAAAAATTTAATTTATACCTTCTTATTCTATATTTATTTACAAAATCCTTCTTTTTTTGCAGGAATATTTCACTTTGTTTTTGAATAATATATTGGTACTTGAAAACATTAAGGAATCCTGTATAATATGAGTCTGAAATACCATACGAAAAGTCATTGCAAATATATGATCAAATTACACATAATTTTTGTAACTAAATACCGAAAGAACATTTTGACTGGTGAAATAGATGATGACATGAAGCAAATCATCTACGAAATCAGTCAAATGGACGATAGTATGTTTACCATTGAAAGTATGGAAACAGACAAAGATCATGTTCATATGTTGGTTGACATTGACCCTAATGTAAGTGCTACATCAATAGCTAGTAGAGTTAAACAGATGTCAACAAATAGAATATGGAAGAAACATTCTGAAGTATTGAAGAAAAGTTATTGGAAAGAGAATACGTTTTGGAGTGATGGATATTTCGTTTGTAGTGCAGGTAACGCAAACATGGAAACTATTAAGAAGTATATAGAAGAACAAGGATAAGTGGGTCGCTTACATCCCCGACACTGAAGATGTCGGGGTTTTACGGCTCCAAAATAAATTAGCTCGATTTAAGCCAATATACCGTCTAACGGGTAAAGATGAAGAATGGGTTGAACTTCAAGGTGGAACATTCCAAAATAAACGGAATAGTGCGGTATTTAAAGACGGGAAAGATGGAATAGCATATTTTATAGATGCCTATAGTAAAAAAACACCAAATGGAACCTTGTGGGGTGGCAAACTTAATTTAAAGGACGGAAGGACTATTGGGCGATGTTACATTAGGGATTACTCTAATATGCCAACAATCATTGTTGATGTTTTAGAAAAAGAAGTTGCAAAAGATGATTGGGAAATGTGGATCAAGGACGAAAGCCAATTGGATGAATTAGCAAAATATTATAAGTTTGATATAACATAACCATTGTTTTTTAAACCAGTTGACTCTGAGATTGTAAACAAGAGATGGTTCAGAGCTTGGGACGCGAGTGAAAAGGCAAAACCCTATATTTTAAAATAATTCAAAATAGTTGTTGACACAGAACGAGCTTTATGGCATACTATTCAACTGTACGAGAAAAACGATTTACATTCATTAAGGATTTACGAAGATGAGCATGATTACAAAAACAACAAAAACAAAGAAAACCACGACCAAACGGTTGCTGGGTTCTCTGCTTCTTGTGTAGTTATGTAATAAAGGCACAAATCGTAAGGAACCTCGCAACGAAAGTTGTGGGGTTTTTTGTTTTAAAGCGAGTGTGAACCGAATGGCTGAAGGGATCGGGCTTTTAACCCGAATGGTTTTTACCACATTGCAGGTTCGAATCCTGTCACTCGCACCAGATTTTTATTGATTCAGGGGGTTGTGCATCGAATTGGCGAAGATATCGGACTCTTAATCCGACGGCTAAAAACCCATTGCAGGTTCAAATCCTGTCAGCCCCACCAGTTTCTGTTGCATGTTTTATGTAACATAGTTTATGCTTCAAGATTCACGGTTCAGCTCCGATAGCAAAACGGCTTATGCACCTGACTTTTAATCAGGGTTACACGGGTTCGACCCCCGTTCGGAGTAGGTAGACGAAGTCGGGACACCTCTACGTTGGTGTTTACTGGAAACAGAATAAAAATCTGGCTAAGATCCCGAACGTTTAAGGTTGATGATGTTTTGTATGATGTTGAGAAATTTGAGAGATGTTTGTTCTTTGAAATATGTTTGATGAGATGTGTCAATAATGCAGAGTTCGATTCCCTGTTCAATGCAGGCTTGGTATTTTCGGTTGTCGTTGTTTTGAGTTGAAGAAAGTTTTTCAGAGCCATAGATTGGCTCATAATGAAAAATCCCATTTAACTCAAAGGCAAGTCTGAGAGAGGGAATGTAGATATCAAGTTCTGAATTGATTGCCTCTTTCTGGTTAAATTGAAACTCTAAGTTTGGATAAAGTTGTTGAAGCTGTTTAGAAAGCCAAACTTCAAGTTTTGAGATTCGAGTACCTTTTGTTTTATGAGTGTTATTATATGTAGCAGCGCAAGATTGGCAACAAAAATTGAGTTTGCTTTTTTTAATTTGGCTTAACAACTTTTTAAACTGTTTTTGGCATTGTTCGCAAATAACAATTATTGGGGGATTTTGAAAATGATTTTGACAAAGATTGGAACAGAAATTTGCAGTTTTGCGTTGTTTTGGATTTATTGCTCTGCGAATATCTGGTTTTGTCCGATAGAATGTTTTAGAACAATGTAGACATTTTAGCGGTAATAAATCTCTTGATTTTGCATTTTGAAAGTCTTTTTTAGCATCTCTTACGAGAAGCCCCCTTCCTTCAGGGAGGGGATGAATCGTATGTTTTAAAATAAAAAGGGAACTTTAAAGTTTTTATTGTATAATGTTAATAGTGATGTAGCTTTTCTTT
>Ga0172378_10003936_pt1 | contig 13970 bp, 12 predicted proteins | sample GrowelOW332metaG_FD_119755 | JGI IMG/M metagenome (GOLD analysis project Ga0172378, IMG submission 119755) | Groundwater microbial communities from an aquifer near a municipal landfill in Southern Ontario, Canada - Pumphouse #3_1 metaG | ecosystem: Environmental > Aquatic > Deep subsurface >... | reverse complement strand
GCTCCTGTTGCACCAACCGACGCTCAAGCACTGGAAGCAGGTACTTTCCAGTGGCAATCTGTTCGGTCCGTTCTGGAAAAGTCTTGTCGTCGCCACCTGCACGATGGTTTTGGCGACGGTGCTTGTAGCTCCGGCTTCTTATGTGATTTCCCGTACCAGCCGGAAGATTCGTGCCACGTACATCTTGGTACTTTTTTTCACTAAAATGTTCCCGGTGGTGGGCATCGCATTGCCGATCAGCGTGGTGTTCCTCAAGTGGAATCTTCTGGACACCAATACCGGTTTGGTCTTGGCCCATCTGATTGGACAGGTCCCGTTCATGGCCTGGATTCTGGTCAGCACGTTCGGTTCGATTCCTAGAGATTTGGAGGAGGCGGCTTTCATCGATGGCTGTACCAAGATGATGGCGTTGCGTAAAGTGGTGATTCCTCTCGCTGTGCAGGGCATCGCTGTGGCGGGATTGTATGTCTGGCTGAACTCCTGGAACGAGTTCACCTACGCTTTGTACCTGTCGTTGACCACCAAGACGCTACCTCTGGAAGTCTACTACTACGTGCAGAGAGGAGGGACGTTCCAGATGGCGGCTTATGCAACCATTTTGGCCATTCCGGTGATCATCATCACGTTTGTCATGCAAAAGTATCTGCGGTCGGATTATTTGTCCGGTTCAGTGAAAGGATAAAAGAGAAAAGGAGATTCAATCGTATGAAACACACAAGAAAGACCACTCTTTTGGTGTTGGTTTCGCTGGTTCTCGCCACATCGTTGTTCGCGAACGGTGCGTCCGAGAAGGAAGTCTCTTCCGTCAAAAGCAAGGAGAAGGAGACATTGACCGTCACCATGGCGTTGAGTGAAGAGGAATGGGGCGTGATGCGCAGCAAGGTAATCCCGGATTTTGAGAAGGCCAACGACTGCAAGGTCAATGCGGTGCAGGTCGAGGCGAGTGACGTGCAGAAAAAGCTGGTTGCGATGAAGCAGGCGGGCAAGATGGAGATTGACGTGGTTGCGAGTGATGTGAATCGCGAAGCCGCGTTGATCGACGCAGGATTGGTGGAGGACCTTTCAGCCTACACAGACCTGATTCCTGCAGAGACAACCGGCAAACTGGCCAAAGCCGGCGTGTTCGATGGCAAGACCTTCTTTTTCCCTTATCGTCCGAATGCGGAAATCAACTACTACAACGAGAGTAAGTTCAACCAATACGGGCTGACCCCGCCGAGGAATTGGGACGAGCTGTATCAGGTCAGCAAGACACTGAAGGAAAAGGAGAACATGGGTCGTATCTGCCTGAAGATCAAGTTGTCCGGCGATGCAATCGACCTGGTCGAGTTCATTCGTTCAGCGGGAGGCGATCCGTTGGTGCTGAACGACGAGGGTACAATCGAGGCGTTCTCCTATCTGCAGAAACTCTGGCCGGAACTTTCCCCGGATACGCTCAAGGCTGGTTTTAGTTCCTCCAACAAGTTCCTGTCCACTGACGAGGTCTACTTTTGCCCGAATTGGCCATTCGCCGCAAATATTATTGTCAAGGATGGTGGCAAGAAGGAAATCAAGGCATATGAGGGTTTCAGTGGTCCGAAGGGCTTCATGAAGACACTTGCCGGTGAGATGCTGGGTATTGCCAGCGGTAGCCAGCATAAGGATCTGGCCTTGAAGTTCATGAGCTACATGATGAGCAAGGATGTCCAAGTGATGTTGCTCAAAGAGAATGGATGGGCTTCGTTCCGTACCGACACCTATGGTGAGGCGGAAGAGTGGCAGAAGCCGTACTTTGAAGCACTTCTGAAGGCCTTGGCTGTTGCCGAGCCGCTGCCTCGTGTCTCGAACTGGGATAAGATCCAGCAGTGCCTCAACGATGCTGGCAAGGAGATTCTGTTGAATGGGGCCGAGGTAAAAGCCACCCTGGACAAATATGCCCTCCAGGTGAAGGAGTTGCAGAAATAGTCAGAAGAGGGTGTAACAACGATTTGCATGGTGAAGGGGATTCTTTACCCTGCCTGCATTGCAGGTGGGTATCGCCTAGGTCCCCTTGCATCTTCTCTTTCCTTTCCTGCATGGGATTAGGAAGGAGAGGAACCACCAGGCCATTGGTCTTACCCAAGAAAAGGAGGGGGAACTGATTCCTTTCTGTGATGCTTTCAAGCAGCATCTTGTAACCCTTTCCCAACTGTCCTTGTATGCCACTCAGCAAACCTTCACTTGTTCTCATAGTTCACCTTGGCGACGCCAAGAGCGGCATAATCACCAATGTTCTCCCCCAGGCCACTGGGGAAAAGGGAGCATACCTTCCGGTTGAGCTCTAATGTCTCGCTCTGTAGTATTTCCTCAACGGTGGTCTTGAACAGCTTCTCGGAACGGGAGTATATGCTTCCGATGATGATTCTCTCGGGATTGAGGAAGTCAATGATACAGGAAAGGATGAGCCCCAGTTTTTGTGCGCTCATCTTGATGACTCGGGAGGCTTTCTCTTCCCCTTTCTCCGCCAGGTTGCAGATATCCTTGGCGGACAGGTCAACACCATAGGCTTCTTTATAGAGAAGGCTGATACCGGCTCCGCAGCAGAAGCTTTCCGCCGATCCCCTTTTCCCATAGCACAAGGGGCCGTCATCGGCAACCCGTATGTGACCTATCTCTCCCGCTTGTCCATTGGTCCCCTGATAGAGTTTCCCGTTCAATATGATACCTGCTCCCAATCCCGTGCCGAATGTGAGGAACACCATATTCTGGGTTCCTTTCCCGTTCCCCCAGAACCATTCTGCCAGGGCGCAGGCATTTGCATCATTCTCCAGATACAAAGGGATTCCCGTCGATTTGGAAAGAATCTCACAGATAGGGATCCTGTCCCACAGGGGAAGATGGGGAGGCGAAAGGATCAGCCCTTCCTTTACCTCAAGAGGCCCTCCACAACTGATTCCCCCGGCGACAACCGGTCCGTCGGCGCTCTTCTGGTATTTTCTCATGAGGGAAAGGATTTGTTGCAGCACTTGCTGGGGTTCGCCCACTGTAGGGAAGACTTGCTTGGAAAGCAATTCCCCCTTACCGGTGCCAAGGGAGACACTGGTCTTTGTCCCTCCGATATCGACTCCAATAAAACATGTATCCATTCTGATAGTATCCTTTAGGTGCCAAGACCCACCTGAGAGCGGTCTTCTCTCATAACGAGACATCTCAGAGCCTTGCGCAGTCTCGAATCAAGAAAAGATGCTGGGTGGCGTTTCTCTTGATCATGAGACTAGGTTCGTCCAGAAAGATGGTTTTGTCAATAAAACGGGCACATTTGACCACTGTTCAGTTTCCTTCATACAAAGAATAACTTGGATGTGCTCCTAATTTAGGGAAAAGGGGCAGGCTGGTCGGGTTTTCCTTTTGCCATTCATATTGGGGTATCGTTGATAAAACAAGAAGGGATGCCCAAGTTGCTGGCTTCGAAGCAAAATGGGAGGGGGCTGCATAGGTGATTTTGTATTCCCGTTGGAAAGAATCCTGCGATCTGGGGAGATATCCTACCCCAGCAATTCGAAAGTGGGGATTAGGCTTGCGTATTCTGTTCTGTTTGGGTATTATGATAAATGAAAACTTGTCCATATTTATGAATATTTGTCCCACAAAATAAGGATGCCCGAGACATGAAGAAGAATGATGTCATCAATTTGATTAAATACTATACCGAGAAGAATGATGCGGCTTTTCGGGATGTCGCATACCGGATCGCCGTGGATTTCAACCGGAACAATGATTACCAACTGGGTGACTACATCATGGCGTTGTTGTCGGATAAGAACACGTTTGTTCCCCAGTCTCTGAACGACCAGTCGGATTTTTTCCACAAGGAGGAAATCCAGAACAATCCGTTGCCGCTTCCCGATTGCATCAAGGATGACCTTGTGGGGCTGGCGAATGCGGTGGGATATGGAGCAGGAATCAACAAGTTCCTATTCCAAGGGGCTCCAGGAACGGGGAAGACAGAGAGTGCGAAGCAGTTGGCGAGGATTTTGGATCGTCAGCTGTATTCGGTGGATTTCGATTCCCTCATCGATAGCAAACTGGGGCAGACATCCAAGAACATCACCGAGTTGTTTGATGAGGTCAACCGGCTTCCGTATCCGGAAAAGGTGATCATCTTGTTTGACGAGATTGATTCGCTGGCTCTGGACCGCACGAATTCACATGATCTTCGTGAGATGGGGCGGGCGACTTCTTCCGTGCTGAAGGGACTGGACGGGCTCAACAGCAGTGTGGTCCTGATCGCCACGACGAATCTGTTCGGTTCGTTCGACAAGGCTCTGGTGCGTCGCTTCGACAAGGTGGTGGATTTCAACCGGTACACCAAGGAGGACCTCGAGGAGATTGCGGAGGTGCTGCTTGATGAATTCCTCCAGAAGTTCTCGTTTGCCGGGCGGAACAAGAAATTGTTCCAGAAGATCATCGCTTTGATGGATTCCGTTCCGTATCCGGGGGATTTGAAGAATTTGATCAAGACTTCCATTGCATTCAGCAATCCTCAGGATCCGTTTGATTATTTAAGACGGTTGTTCACCCAGGTTAGGCCCGGTTGTTCCATGGCCTGCAAGGAACTGCAGGATATGGGATTCACCGTAAGGGAGATTGAAATCCTCACCACCGTCTCCAAGAGCAAGGTTGCCCGTGAGTTGCAGGGAGGAAAAGCCTGATGCACAACATCCTGGAACTCAAAGGAAAGCTCAATCATGATTCGAGAGATGCCACTTCTGGAGCACCGGAGATTCCCAAAGGTGCGGAAGTGACAGTCTCAAAACTGTTGTCGTTGGAGAATTCCCTGCAGGAAGTGCATGCCTTCTGGCAGAGAGATGCGGCTGGTTTCCGTCCTCTGGTGTCGGCGTATTACACGAGTGTTGTGGCAAAGAGCAACCGCATGCGGGGAATCCTGCATGATGAAGCGGTCGTGGGTGCAAAGTTTTCCGAAGAAACGAGTCCCAGGCACATCATCACCTATGGGGTTTCCTTACAGGCCATCAAGCAAGGGATTGGACTTCTTGTGACCTGCAGAAGCATTCTGGAAGCAGTGTTTGGCTCCCGAATCGACCACGATAAGATGAAAGAATTGAGCACTCCTCTTGGAGCTCAAATGGTAAGGGCCATCAAGGCTAGGGGGATGAGCAAGACACGTTTCCTTAAAGTGGTGAAGGATGCCTGGTATGTCAGTTATTTCGGGGTGGAGACATGCACCAAGGTGGTGACTGATGCCCAGATTGTGACGTTGTATGATACCGGGCTATCGTTTGCGGAGATACTTGAAAGAGTCGGGATGACAAACGAGCCGATCCGGAGACTGGATGAGGTCACCTGGCTGGTTGATAAGGAGCAGTATGCGAAGTTGATGAATGCCGCTCCCTATCTGGTTTCCATGAGCGTGAGTGACCTCGGCAGGATCAATCCGATTTTCCGCTGTCCAAGGATGGCTGAGGGGATGGGTTTTTCCATTCCTGAGCCGAAGGATGAGCCGGTCATCGGGGTGATCGACACCTTGTTTGATACATCGGTCTACTTCAGCAAGTGGGTGGAGAACCATTGCATGGTGCAGCAGGAACTCATCGAATGGGGGGATTATGGGCATGGAACGGCGGTGTCGTCTCTCATTGTGGATGGTCCTGCATTAAATCCTCTGCTTGATGATGGGTGCGGACGCTTCCGGGTGCGCCATTTCGGAGTGGCCAAGGAGAAGGGGAACAGCACGGTCGGCATTCTGCAGAAGATCGAGCAGATTGTGAAGGGAAACACCGACATCAAGGTGTGGAATCTCTCCTTGGGGTCTGATTTGGCAATCGATGGGAATTTCATTTCCCCGGAGGCTGCGTTGCTCGACAAAATCCAATTCGAAAATGATGTGATTTTCGTTGTTTCCGGTACCAACAACCGCGACCGGAAGCAGTCGTTTCCTCCGGTTGGTGCTCCTGCCGATTCTCTCAATTCCATGGTCGTCAATGCGGCGACGTTCAGTGGGGAACCTGCTTCATATTCCCGCAATGGGTTAATCCTCCATTTCTTCAATAAACCGGACGTCTGTGCCGTCGGCGGTGACGAACAGGATGGGTTGTATGTCTATTCGACGAATGGCAGGGTAAAAATGTACGGAACTTCCTTCGCAACGCCGTGGATCAGCAGAAAGCTTGCCTATCTTATCCATATCATGCGGTTTTCCAGAGAGGTGGCGAAGGCGTTGCTGATTGACGCTGCGGCAGGATGGAGTACCAAAGGGAGAGAGCAGAACCTCATTGGGTTTGGAATCGTGCCTACCAAGATTGAAGAAGTACTCGGGACACCGGATGACGAGATCAAGTTCCTTATCAGAGGTGTTTCAAAATCCTATGACACCTTTGCCTACAACATTCCTGTGCCGATGCTCAATGGGAAGTTTCCCTATAAGGCCAAGGCGACCTTGTGTTATTTTCCGAAGTGTTCCCGTAAGGAAGGCGTTGATTATACGGATACGGAGCTTGATGTCCATTTTGGAAGACTGGATAAGAAGGGAGTAATCAAGTCGATCAATGGGAACAAGCAGGATGATCCGGTTTTCCTGCAGTGCTACGAAAAAGATGCACGGAACCGATATCGCAAGTGGGATAACAGTAAGCATCTTTGCGAACGGATTTCTGAGCGCAGCGGCCTCCTGGAAAGTCTGAATGGATCAAACAACTGGGGTTTCAGCGTCAAGGCAAAGGAGCGCTTGGCGGATAAATCGGGGAGGGGGTTGCATTTCGGGCTGGTTATCACGTTGAAGAATATCAGGGGGAACGACCGGTATGCCGAGTTCAAGCGTCTGTGCCAAGCGGACAACTGGTTTGTCTTTGAGATGGACATCCAAAGTATGGTGGATACCTATGTGAAGGCTGAAGAAGAAGTCGTGTTTGACGGGGAGGAACAGTGAGGGGAAAGCTGTCGCTTTTCTTCTTCGGGATGTACCAATACCTCTTCAGGTGAGACTTAAATTCGTCTGGATACCATTTGCACAGTGTTCCTGTGTTGGTTTTTACCAATCCATGCGGACCAGGAGGAGAGGCTTTGGGGAACTTGTATTTCTTTGAGGCTTTTTTTACCTTTTGCCCTATCCTTGAAATAAAGCCAAATTGTTTTAATTTGTTACTTTTATCAAATCAAATATTATTTGATTATTAAAAATATTATATTTCATATAATTACTTAATTGATTTTTTTGATTGATTGATGTACTATGAGTATCAAGGAGAATAATATGGCATTGGCAGATGTTGGTGGAAATGTCCGCAGATATATGAAAATCAACGGATATTCCATACCGCAACTAGCGGAAAAAAGTAGTATGGGTAAAGCTACGCTCTCTAATCTGCTGAATGGAAAGGGGAGTCCCAATTCGTCTACACTGCTTAAGATAGCTGATGCTTTACATGTTTCATTAACTGATCTTATAGCGGATACTCCAAAATTAGTAACCGTCCGATTTCGTACGCAAAAGACACTTACAGCACGTGAAATTGCAAAACGGGATCATCTTTTAATCGATGCAAGGGAATGGCTTACAAACTATCAATCCCTTGAGAAAGAATTAAATATACATGCGAAATATTTATTTGAAAATAACACTTTTTCATCTCCAAAAGAGGCCGCTTCTTATGTTCGTGAAAAATTTAAATTAAGAGCAGACGAACCCATATATGACATAGTTCGTTGTGTAACAGACTGTGGCATAAAAATCAGATTGCACAAATTCGGCCTTTCTAAAACATTTGGCATATCGATAGGAAAGAATGACGGGGGGCCTGCTATCGTTGTGAACTCAGATGACAAGATCAGCATGGAACGAAAACGTTTCACCGTTGCGCATGAATTAGGACATCTACTTTTGCACTCTGACTCATTTGACGGTATATGCACAGAAGAAAATCCGAAAGAAGAAAAAGAAGCCAATAGTTTTGCAACAGAATTACTTATGCCACAAAATGCTTTTCTCGATAAATTGAAAGAATATAGAGGGATTTCATGGATAGATGCCGTGCTGTACATTAAACAATACTTTGGTGTGAGTTATAAGACAGTTCTCTATCGATTAAGCGAGAAAATGTCTGATGAGACAATGTATCAAAAATTTAATACTTTGTATAACACAAGGTATCATCATGACTTAAAGGATAATTACGAGCCTAATCCATTTGATGAGAGAAATCTTACCCCTGCGAAAGACGAACCTGAGCATATTCACAGCTTGCCATTTGAAGATGAACGATTTGCAGGGTTAGTCCGCCAAGCATATGAAGCTGAAAAAATCAGTATAAGCCGTGCTACCGAGATGCTCGATGTTTCCATTGAAGAGATGCGGGAGCGTATCGGTTCATGGCTGAAATAGCAATTTGTGATGCAAACATTCTCATTGATTTTATAAAAGCAGATAGAAAGGTGATTGCAAAAATCACAGAACTTTATGAGAAAGTAAATGTTCCTGACATTATTTTGCATGAAGTCGGTGTTATTTCAGAACAAGAGTCTGCAGAGCTTGGTCTTACCATTGTTGAGACACCTCTTGAACTGGAAGAAATTGCAGGGCTTTCGTACCAAGATAGGACCTGTCTGTACTATGTACGAGAAAAGAAATGGGATTGTCTTACCAATGACTGCCTGCTTCGCCGACATTGCAAAGATGCCGGAGGAACTGTTGTCTGGGGACTTGAACTGATTTTAAAACTTTTGGACGCAAAGCTTATAACAAAAGTAAAAGCAGAAAAAATGGCACGCACTATCAATAAAGTCAATCCCGAAATAAATGATAAAGTGCTTGCCGGCTTTTTACTGGAACTTGATAAAAGAACCTCATAACCCATTATTGACCGTCTCTCGTTTTTTTACCTTAAGGCATTGTTACTTCTCTGAGCTTAACTTTCCTTATCCCATAGGACTCCAACTTACTCATATCACTTGAAAAGCTTCTCCAATCTTGCGATTGCAGTATCCTATCTTGATTCTTTGTCTTGGCTATCTTGCCTACAATCGATTTCCCTTCCGAGCCTTCTCAGGACCTTGCTTGTCTGCTCTTTCTGGATTGAGATTGAAAGTTGCCTAGTAGTTCTCACTTCCAGAAAGAATAAGGGAGTCGATCAGGGTGGGGGCGTCGGGCTATCCGATTATTTGCCAATGGCCTTTTTTATCAGAACCTATCCTCTTGATCCGTCCGGTTTCTTTTAATTTTCGAAGTTTTATTGTCACTGTCTTTCTGCTTACGCCGAGTTGTTGTGATAATTCAATTCCCGTGCTGTAGGGGTTGTCACCTAAATATTGGAAAATCCGATTCTCTAGAGAGACTTTTTCTGGCACCTTTTCTGGCACCTTTTCTGGCACCTTTTCTGGCACCTTTTCTGGCACCTTACCCAATGTCCTAATGATTCTGTCTTCAGGCGTGGTGAATTTCAGCATGATGTCTCTTGGATGCACGGTGTACCCGGGAGCCAAAATACCGTCAGCAGCGCAAGCTGAGAATATCTTTTCAATGCCTCGTCCCCAAGTCTCAATGTAGCCAAGCCTGAAGAAGGTATTTGCGATATTTGGATTGAATGGCTTTGAGACATGCTTGCCGATAAGATTATCCAGAGTCCATGTTTCAGGGAGTTGCCCGCAATTACCAATGTACAGTTTATCATCGTAGACGCTGACCTGGATTGGTATGCAACTTGAATAGTCCTTGTGTACAACAGCATTCAAGACAGCCTCACGCAAAGCCTCTCTTGGAAATGGATAACGCTCTTCCCTTTGGATACCAACATAAGAAATCTTCGCCTTGAGATACTTGAAGTAAACCAAATCAAGAAGACAGTCAACCTGCTCGAAAATCGGGGTGAGCAGTAAGATAAAGTGTCAGGAAGATTCTCAATGGCTCTACCCCTTTCAAGATATTCAAAGAAGAATTTTGATTGGGGAATCTTAGCATCAAATTGTTGGAGGCTTGCTGTGGAAGAAACCAAAGGAAAAATAAAAGGGACATTTTACTTTACAAGAGACCAATACTACACGAAAAGAGCCATCTTTTTTGACCTGCTGGGGAATTTTCTTGGTAAATCACAATACATCACGTGTTGGAGTCACCAGACCATTCACTTGCATGAAAAACTCGGCCATCCTTTCAGGGGTAGGTGAGAATCCACCCTGAAGCCACCAGTTCACAGTAGCAGCAAATCCTGTGACCATATGATTCAGCAGGTAATCATTTGGTACCTGGATAGAGAGGCTTAAAACATATGGGTTGAACATTTCCTTAAGATACTCCCCGAAATAGTGTAGGAACAACAGCCCATCGCCTGAAGCAAAGACGCCTCTGATTGTCGAGCCGTTGTCCTTGAGGTGATAGAGGATGTGTATGAGCCGATTCTTCAGGTTGGAGTCTGAGGTGGAAAAGTCATGCGACTGCTCAGTAGAGATTGTCGTAGAGAGGACATGGGTGAAGATTTCAGAACATACGGCATCCATCAGGTCAGCCTTGGTCTCGAAGTGAGAGTAGAAGGTGCTGCGTCCGATGTTCGCTTCCTCAGCGATGTCCTTTATTGAGATTTCTTCAAACCGTTTTTTCTCGAGAAGCCTGTCAAATGCCTTGAAGATTGCCTGTTGTGTTTTCTGCTGTCGCCTGTCCATCACTCCTCCATACATAATTGCACATTGTGTTCAATAACTTACATGGTGACTAATTGTAGCATGGAACTCAGGTGAAGGGAATGTATCATCTGATCCTATGGAACAGGAAACGAACCGATTCGGAATATCCATGGCACTGTTGGCAGCTGTATGCTATGCAGTGAATGCGCCATTCTCAAAAATCTTGTTGGATTATATTCCCCCAACGCTCATGGCAGGTTTTTTATATATAGGTGCAGGAATTGCAATGGTAATCATCAAAGTACTCCAGGACGAGGCACTCATAAAAAGTAAAGAGAAGCGATTGAGCAAGACAGAATTGCCATATGTGGTTGCGATGGTGGCATTAGATATTGCCGCTCCAATTTTTCTTATGTTTGGATTAAGGACGACCAGCGCGGCGAATGCCTCGTTGCTGACAAATTTCGAGACGGTCGCTACTGCATTGATTGCTTTGTTTTTCTTCAAGGAAACAATCAGTGCCAGGTTATGGACAGGAATAACATTCTTTACCTTTTCAAGTATTCTGCTTTCAGTCGAGGACCTGTCGGCTCTTAGGTTTTCCATGGGGGCGTTGTTTATCATACTTGCATATTGTTTTTGGGGAATCGAAAACAATTGCACACGCAAACTCTCGTCCAAAAATCCTTGCCAGATCGTGCTTATCAAGGGATTCTGCTCGGGAACCGGCTCATTGGTCATCGGCTTGGCATTAGGAGAACGGCTTGGTGAGGTGTGGCCGATAATAACTACCATCCTCCTTGGCAGTGTGGCTTTTGGAATGAGTAGTTATTTGTATGTGTATGCTCAGCGTTACCTTGGAGCCTCCCGCACCAGCGCTTACTATTCAGCGGCACCATTCATCGGAGCAGCGCTATCGTTCGTGGTGTTCAGGGAAATGCCAGGTCTCCGATACTTGATTGCATCTGCGATGATGATTTTCGGGGCATTCTTATCTTCCAGCGACTGAAACTTTTTCATGTCAAGAAGGATATCATGCACATTATATGGCGATGTCTCATATACTGACAGCGTACTGCCTGATCGAGGTACTACATGCTTTCAAAACCAGAGCTGGATAAACTGGATGACGATTTTCATCGTCACAGATAACCCCGAACTTGCCCAGAAGTGAGGTCCTTAGGAAAAAGGCGGGTGAGGGAAGCCTCAGATAAGAAAGGGACTGGGAAATGGCATCAATACGGAGACATTCTATCCAGAGTCCCTGTTTCAGGGAGCTGCCCGCAATTACCAATGTACAGTTTATCATCGTAGACGCTGACCTGGATTGGTATGCAGCTTGAATAGTCCTTGTGTACAACAGCATTCAAGACAGCCTCACGCAAAGCCTCTCTTGGAAATGGATAACGCTCTTCCCTTTGGATACCAACATAGGAAGTCTTCTTTGCTTGCTGTCTGGGCCGACGGATCAATCCGTCCCCTTGCCATCGCAATCCCAACAAATTTCTTGATTGACTCGTTGGACAAATCCTCAAGGGACATGTGCAATGATGGCAGGTTCTCCCAATTTACCCCACGCTTTCGCATAAGGAACCCATCAAGAGTAAGGCTTGTCAGACGTGGTTTGTGGCTCCAGCGTGAAGATAATAATACACACCCTCGTAGCTCCATTTTGAGGTTCGGCTTTTTGTCTGAACCTTCTGATTTTTTGTATTGTTGCAGAAATATCAAAAGATGATACTTATTGTCAAGATTTTCGTACTGTGCGGATTCCCTATGGGATTCGACAATACTCAAAAGAGCATGAACAAGGAGGAAAGTATGAAAAAAGTGTTTGTGTTGCTGTCTGTTGTTGTGATTGCCATGGGCGGTCTATTTGCGAACGGAGCTCAAGAACAGGAGAATGCCTCTCAGGAAAAGAGCGCTCTCCGTATGTCTTGGTGGGGCGGGGACAGCCGGCACAAGGCAACTCTTGATGCCATTGCCAAATACCAGGAAAAGTACCCCAATGTCTCCATCAGCGGTGAATACAGCGGTTGGGATGGGTATTACCAGAAACTGGTGACCCAGCTTGCAGGAGGGACTTCTGCGGATGTGATGCAGGTGAGTCCTGAATGGTTGGATGAGTTGATGTCAAAGGGAAATGTCTTCGCCGAGATTGACAAGAACTTGGTGGATACGAGCAAGTTCGACAAGCGGTTGCTTGATGAGGATTGCTCCTATGAAGGCAAACTGGTAAGCATGCCGAATGGCATTTCGACCCAGTGCATGATTATTGACCGTGGTCTGCTCCAGCGTTCGGGCATCAATCCCGACACCGTCTGGGACTGGGACAAAATCATTTCCATGGGAAAGAAAGTCCATGAGACGGATCCCTCTTGCTATTTCAACGGTTCCGATCCTGAAACGTTCAGGTACTTCTTTGAACTGTACATGGCACAAATTGCTGGTGGCATCATTGATGACGACAAAACCATCATGTGCACAAAAGACCAGCTCGTCCAGGCTTTCACCTATTTCAAGCAATGGTTCGATCTTGGCATTGTCGAGCCCTTTGCACAGACTTCCCTGTATTACATGAAATGGGATCAGAATCCAACATGGATCAATGGAAAGAGCGCTACCGCCTTCTGTTGGACTGCAATCATCAACATGGCAGGAAAGAAGGATATGGATGTGGCAAGACTTCCAATTATGGAAAATGCTGTGGATACCGGGGTGAGGATGCTGCCTGCCCAATTGTTTGCGGTTAACGCAAATTCCAAGCACAAGCAAGAGGCATTCAAGTTCATGAACTATCTGTATAACGATCCTGATGCCACTTCAATCCTTGGTATCTGCCGTGGTATTCCTGCCAACTCAAATGCCCTTGATCAACTTTCCCGTGAAGGAAAAGTCGATCCTGTCTACAGCAAAGCGACAAAGATTGGATTGTCTGTAGTTGGGAAGAAACGTTCCAGCTGGCAATTGAACACCCAGGTCATGCAGGCGATGCAGGATGTCATTGATGAATTTGCTTTCGGGAAACTGACTTCTGAGCAGGCGGCTGACAAATTCCTGACCAATTTGCAGAATGTCCTGGCGGAAATCTAGCGTTATCCAAGATATCAGCAACAACCGGTCTGGCTGTAGAGGCCAGACCGGAATATTGAGGGAGTCACACAATGAAGAATAAGAGAAGAAAAGGGTATGCGGGGTATTTGTACATACTTCCCTGGGTGATAGGGTTTTTCACTCTGCAATTGGTGCCCCTCATCAATTAAAAGTTTCCCAAAAAAACGGACTATAGCTAGTTTACAGTAGCTTGGGCAACTGCATTTTTCCTTGGTCTTCCCCTCGGTCTCTTTGGTTTTTCGGGTTTGATCATTTCGCTTTTGGGTCTT
>Ga0172378_10003933_pt1 | contig 13979 bp, 14 predicted proteins | sample GrowelOW332metaG_FD_119755 | JGI IMG/M metagenome (GOLD analysis project Ga0172378, IMG submission 119755) | Groundwater microbial communities from an aquifer near a municipal landfill in Southern Ontario, Canada - Pumphouse #3_1 metaG | ecosystem: Environmental > Aquatic > Deep subsurface >... | reverse complement strand
GTTCTTGAGGCTTTGGAATCTGGAAATATAAAATTTGATGAAACAAAAGTAAAAATAAGAGATAAAATTAATTTCTTCGTACGTAAAGCAACGGGTAAAGATCCAATGGTTTTGCCCGTTATAGTAGAAGTATAATATTATTAAAAAAGTCAGTTTTGACTTTTTTAATTTATTCTAATGTTTTATAATATTAAATAGGTGATAAGAATGCCAAAAAACAATAAAATAAATTCAGGTATAAATAAAGAAAGACTCCTTGTAAGTGATTCTACTAGAGCATTTTTAGTTGGATTAGCGATGGTTCTAGTCTCATTGATAGCTTTTGTTGAGCCACTAATAAATATTGGGAGAATTTTTTCTTATATTTTTATATATCTTTTTGGGTTATTATATCCTTTGTTTTTTTTGATATTATTATCATTAGGTTTAATTTTTATGATTAAAAGAAGATTCATAAAAATTAAATTTAATATTACAATTTTAGCGTTTATTTTAATAGTATTTTTTGGATTGATTGCTTTGAGCGATTATTCTTTAGAATTTAGGTCAGTTTTTAAAGAGTATGGCACTAGATTTTCTTCTTTACAAAGCGATTATAATTCTATTTTAACTTCTAAAATAGGTGGAGGAATGATTGGTTTCTTCTTCTTCTCGATGTTCACCAGTCTTGTAGGAACTAGTATTACTAGATTTATTTATTTGATAGGGTTAATATTAATGGCTTTCTTAGTTTTAAAGCCAATTGTATATTATGTTGGAGAAAAAATAATTCATCGCAAAGATGATTATATGGCAAAAGAAAAAAAGAAAAAGGAAATGCGTGAGAGACAATTTAGTCAATTTTTTGATAGTGATAAGAATGTTTTCTTGGATGAAAAAGAGGAATTAAGGAAATATTCTACTGGTATCAAGGTTGAAGAGGAAGAACCAGTTCACCCAGAGAATTCTTTTTACAAAAAGAATTATGTCCCTCCACGAGAGGTTAAAAACTCTGGTTCAAAATCAGCATTTAATATTTTTAAAGATAATCCAATAGATTTAAATAATGATTCAATTTCAAAAGATATAGATATTCAAAACACAAATGCTCTTAAAAGCACAGGTAAAAACTTCAATATTTTTAAGGATAATGTTATTGAAGATAATTATCAAACAAATGAAACTAAGGAAGCTGTAAATTCGAAAGATCCTTATGATATTACGAAAAAGTATGATAATACTCAAGGTGGCGTTTTTGCTTCTTCACAAAATATTGATAAAAAGATTGCCAACAAAGAAAAAGTGGTTGAAGTTATCGATGATTTTTATAATGGAGAAGAAAAAATAGGTAATAACATCAATGTTAACGAAAGAAAAACTAGTGAGAGTATTGAAAAAGTTCCCGATGTTCAAGTTAATAATCCTATTATTGAGAATGAGCTTGATGAGAATATTACTCATAACAATTCTGAAAGTGTAGCAAAGAAATCTAAAAGAAAAAATTATCATTTGCCAGGGATGAATTTGTTAGATGAGCCAATAATGAATGATGTTACAAAAAATAAAGAAGCCGCACAATTAAATGTGATAAGGTTAAATAATAAATTTCAAAGTTTAGGTATAAAGGCCCGAGTTATTAATTTTATAACAGCACCATCATTTACAAGATTTGAAATAGATGTAGATAGTGATGTTAAAGTAAGTCAATTTAATCAGATAAAAAACGATATAATGATGGCAGTTTCTGCTGAAAAAATAAATATTTTGACTCCAATACCTGGCAAATCATATGTGGGAATAGAAATTCCTAATGTGGTTAGAAGTAATGTGTCATTTAAAGAAGTTATCAGCGATATTCCTTTTTCTAAAAAAGATGAAAAACTTTTAGCAGCTATAGGAAAAGATGTTACTGGTCAAACAATAGTTTTTGAAATTAATAAAACGCCACATCTGCTAATTGCTGGTGCAACAGGAGCTGGTAAATCTGTTTGCATGAATACAATAATTGTTTCTTTATTAATGAGGGCAACGCCTGATGAAGTAAAATTAATGATTATTGATCCAAAAAGAGTAGAAATGAGTGCCTATGCTAATTTACCTCATTTAATTTGTCCTGTCATAACTGATTCAAAAAAAGCTGCAGTTGCTTTGGGAAAAGTTGTTGAACTTATGGAAAAAAGATATGAGTTATTCGAAAAGTGTGGAAAGAAGAATATTGAATTATTTAATTCTTCTGCAGATGATTTAAATGAAGAGAAGTTGCCATATTTAGTAGTAATTGTTGATGAATTAGCTGATTTAATGCTAATTGCTCAGGGTGCTGTTGAAGAAAGCATTAGGAGAATAACTCAATTAGCTAGAGCAGTTGGAATTCATATGATAGTTGCTACTCAAAGACCATCAGTAGATGTAATAACTGGTGTTATAAAAGCGAATATACCATCAAGAATTGCTTTTGCGGTAGCTTCGCAAATTGACTCACGTACAATACTAGATGAAGGTGGAGCCGAAGAGCTTCTTGGTAAAGGAGATATGTTTGCTAATATACAAGGTTATTCTCCAATGCAAAGAGTTCAAGGGGCTTTTGTAAAGGATGAAGAAATTGATCGCATTGTGGAATTTATTTGTAGACAAGGTTCACCAGAATATGATCAAGAATTTATGAATCTTGAACCAAATGCCTCTTCAGAACAAATGAGTTTTCGTGGTGAAGGTTTTTCTGATAGCTCAGCAGATGAGTTTTACAAGCAAATACTTGAATTTTTGCAATCACAAAATTCAGTTAGTGTTTCATATTTGCAAAGGAAATTTACAATAGGATTTCCTAAGGCAGCAAGAATTATTGATCGTTTAGAAGAAGAAGGATTTGTTGGTCCTCCAAATGGTTCTAAACCTCGCGAAGTATATTGTGATTCAATTAGAGCTTTTTTAAATCAATAATTTTCTTGGAGGTAATTTAATGGATATTAAACAAGTAAAAATAAGTGAGAATATTAAACTTAATTTAATACATACTAAAAAATTTAAAACCGTTACACTTAAAATTTTATTTAAGGGTAAAGCAATAAAAAAAGAGGCTACAGCTTTATCTGTCTTAGCCTCTATTTTGAATGAGAGTTCTAAAACTTATAAAACGCTAAAGGAATTGTCAGTCAAAAAAGAAGAGTTATATGGTACAGATATTGATGCATATATTAGTAATGTTGGAAGAGTTAATATTTTTGGAGTACGTGTTAATTTTGTTAATCCAAAATATGTATACGAAGATGATTGCTTTTTTGATAAAATTTTTAGTTTCATAAATGATATTATTTATAATCCTTTTATTGAAAACAATATTTTTGATGAGCAGACTTTTATAAATGTCAAAAACAGGAAATATTATTCTTTGCTTTCTAGAAAGAATGAGAAAGAAGTATATTCTTTGGAAAAGGCCTTGTCACATCTAAAAACTATTCATCCAATAAAAATATCTTCATCTGGCTCAATAAATGATATTAAAAAATTGAAAAATGAAGATGTTTATAAACAATATAAAAAGATAATTTGTAGAAGCATTGAGATTTATGCCGTTGGAGATTTTGCTGATGAGAGAATAGTAGAATTAGTAAAGAAATATTTTCCAGATAATTCAGTAAATAGCAAAGAAATATTTTCTGAAGACCAAATTTCTAGATTAGACTACCAAAAGATACAAGAGCAACGTAATTTTAACCAGTCACAATTAATTCAAGTGATCCATTTTCCTATTACTAGAGAAAGTGGTGACTTTTTTGCCGGAATTCTTTTTAATGCTATATTTGGAGGAACACCTCTTTCCAAACTTTTTAAATATGTTAGAGAAGAAAATAGCCTTTGCTATAGTATTTCCTCAAATTACATTGCAAGTAGTGGGTGCATAATTGTATCTTCAGGAATTGATTATTCAAATTATAAAAAGACAGTAGAACTAATAAATAAGCAGTTAAAGGATATCCAAAATGGTAACTTTACAATTGAAGAATTGGAACTTAATCGCAAACTGTATCTATCGACAATAAAAGGTAATTTTGATAGTGCTAGTAATACGATAGATTTTCTTTCAAGTAATACCCTTTATAATAAGAAATATAGTTTAGATGAATACTATGAGAATATAAGTAAAGTAGATGCAAAAGATGTTATTAAAGTAGCAAAAGAAGCATATATTATGCTCGAATATTGTTTAAAGCAAGGCGAGGGGGAATCCAAATGATAAAGAAAGACTATGAAAGTTTAAATGAAAATGTTTATAGTATGGTTTTATCAAATGGTTTGAAAGTTTTTGTTATTCCTAAAAAGGGATACACTAAGTGTGGTGGAATTATTGCCACTAAGTTTGGATCTTTGTATTCAAATGGGAACATAGAATATAAAAGCGGTAATATAAATGTAAAACCTGGAATTGCTCATTTCTTGGAACATAGGTTGTTTGATAATAAGAAAGGACAAGTTTTTGATCTTTTTTCGGCAATTGGAGCAATTTCTAATGCTTTCACAACATATGATAAAACAGCTTACTATTTTTTGACTTCAGATAGAGTGGAAGAGAATGTAAACTTACTTTTAGATTTTGTTCAGGAGTTAAATATTACTCCTCAAAGTGTGGAAAAAGAGAAAAACATAATTATTGAAGAACTTAGCATGTATGAAGATAATCCTGAATCAAGAGCTATTAGAGGAATCTTGGAGTGCATGTATGAATATAATCCAATTAAATTAGATATAGGTGGTTCTCCAAATGATGTAAGAAGTACTACACTTTTAGATTTAGAGATTTGTCATAAAACTTTTTATCACCCAAGTAATATGGTATTAGTAATAGTTGGAAATGTAGATCCGAAATCCATTGAAAAAGTTATAGAAAACAACCAAGAAAACAAGCAATTTGAAAAAGTTGCAACATTTAAAGACTACGATTATATTGAACCAAACAAAGTAGTTGCAGACTATAAAGAAATAGAAATGCCTATTTCAACTAAAATTGTTGCTTTAGGATACAAATTTCCAAAGTTAAAAGAAACTAAAGATAATTTTTCTAGAAATAAGATAATTATTGCCTATTCAATTTATATGAATTGTTTATTTTCAGAAAGTTCAGAGTTACATGAAAGATTATATAAAGAAAACATTATAACTTCACCAATTCAATTTTTGCATGAAAACAAAAGAAACTGTAATTTCTCAATATTGCTAAGTGAAGTCCTAAATTCTGAAAAATATAAGGAAGAAATTGAAAATGCCATAGCAAAATTTGATGTTTATGGTAATAAAGATTCAATTGAGAGAATCAAGAATTTATATGTAGGAATTTCATTGAAAAAATTAGAAAGTCCACTAGATTATGCAATTAGTTATATCGATGGTTATATAAATGAAATGGATTTATTAGATGAAATAGATATTATAAAGTCTGTATCAATAGATGATATAAAATATGTTAGTGAGCAGTTTAAAATAGCATCGAAAGCTACCTTCATCATTAATCCTCAGGAGGAAGTCCAAAATGATTAAAGGAATTGGAGTAGATATTTCATTGATAAGGAGATTTCTTTCAAAAGAAGAAAAATTTGTCAAAAAAATATTGAGCGAAAAAGAATTTTTTCAATATAGTGAATTAAACGATTTGCGTAAAGTTGAATATTTGGCAGGAAGATTTTGTGCTAAAGAGGCATATTATAAAGCAAGTAAGAATAAAAGTTTAGGTTATCATGATGTTGAGATATTGAATGATAAAGAATTGGGATTAGTAATAAGTGATAACAAGGCTCATGTATCAATTTCACATGATGGTAATTATGTTGCGGCGTTCATTGTAATAGAAGAATAAAAATGTATTTTTCGTCGCATATATATTATCCTTAATGTATAATATATATATGTCATAACTATGGAGGATATTATGTTAAATATCGTTGCTTTATTTGGTAAAGTAGTAAAGGTATTTAAAAATGAGAATCAGTATTACTTGATTCTTGCTGTAGAGAAAGATTTTCGAGAAATTGATGGAAGTGTAAAAGAAGAATTAATAAAATGTACTTTATGGAAAGGTATTGCTGATTCCATTAATCAGTACTATCATCCAGGGCAGTTCTTGCAAATAACGGGGCGTTTAGAAAATATAAAAGATGAACTTGTAGTAGTTGGTGAAAAAGTAAATTTTATAACTAGATTATCTAGAGGAGTTTTTAAGGAGGAGTAGTGTGAAGCAGTATTTGGATCTTTGTAAATATGTTTTGGAAAAAGGAACTATAAAAAAGGATAGAACAGGTACTGGAACTATCTCGACTTTTGGGTATCAATTTCGGATTGATTTAAGTGAAGGTTTTCCTCTTTTAACAACGAAAAAAGTTTATTTTAAAGCAATAATTGGTGAGCTGTTGTGGTTTATAAGTGGCAGTACAAATATTAGGCCACTTGTGAAACAAAAGATTAGAATTTGGAATGAATGGCCATTTGAAAAATATAAAAAGTCTCAAGATTATAATGGAGAAACTATGGAAGAGTTTATTCAAAAAATAGATGATGATATAGATTTTTCAAATAAATATGGTGATTTAGGACCAGTATATGGGAAACAATGGCGGAATTTTTTTGGCGTTGATCAACTTCTAGATTTGGAAAAAGGATTAAAGGAAGATCCTTTTTCGAGAAGACATATAATAAGTGCTTGGAATCCTAAAGAAATTCCTGAGATGGCTCTTCCTCCATGTCATGCATTTATTCAATTTTATGTTTCTGGTGATGGTAAAAAATTATCTTGTCAATTATATCAAAGGAGTGCAGATTTGTTCTTAGGAGTACCATTTAATATTGCTTCATATTCGGCATTACTAATTATGCTAGCAGATGTATGTGGCTATGGTGTTGGTGAATTTATCCATACTTTTGGTGATGTTCATATTTACCAAAACCATCTTGAGCAAATAAACACTCAATTGCAAAGAGTTCCTAGAAAATTGCCTGTATTAAAAATAAAAAGGCATGTTAATAGTATAGTAGATTTTAAAGTTGAAGATTTTGAAATAGTAGATTATGATCCATATCCAGCTATTAAAGGAGAGGTGAGTGTATAATGATTAAAATTATTGTCGCTTTAGGAAAGAATAGATTGATTGGTAAAAACAATAGTTTACCTTGGAATATAAAAAGTGATTTGAGCCATTTTAAAAAAACAACTTTGAATCATACAGTTATCATGGGAGAAAAAACATATGAATCACTTGGAAGACCACTCCCAAATCGTGAAAATATTGTTTTAACTTTAATTCAAGACTATGATCCTCATAGTGATAAAGTGAAGGTTTGTCATGATTTTAATGCAATGGTGTCAAAATATGAGAAAAGTGAAGAAGTTTTATTTGTAATTGGAGGAGCTCAAGTTTACAAATTATTCTTGCCATATACCTCAGAGTTGGTAGTATCATACATTAAAGGAGATTATGATGGGAATATCTATTTCCCAGAATTTGAGAATTCCTTTAAAGTTTATAATATAGAAAAACATGATGATTTTGATGTCTATTATTATAGGAGGAAATAAACATTATGCTTAAGTATATAAGAGTTATTTTCACATTTGGACTATACCTTCTTTTTAGTTATCCAAAGATTCTTTACTACTATATTAATAGAAAAAAAATACCTTTTGATAAAAGATATAATTACATTCTTGGTTTATTCAAAAAACTAGAAAAATCCTTTAAAATTAATTATATTGTAAAAGGAATTGAAAATGTTCCAGAAACTGGGAAAGTCGTTTTTTGTCCCAATCATCAATCATATTTAGACCCTTTGATTTTATCACTTGTCAATCAAAAAGCTTGCCCCGTAGCGAAAATCGAAACAAAAAGGATGCCTTTTATTGGAAAGATTTCAGCCATAATGGGAGCATTATACCTAGATCGTGAGAATTTGAAGGCATCTTATAAAACTATCAAAGAAGCTACAGATCTTCTAAATAATAATATTGATTTACTAATATTCCTAGAAGGAACTCGTTCAAAAAATCGTGATAGAAGTCTAAATGAATTTAAACCTGGAGGTTTAAAGCCAATATATAATAGTGGTGCTACAATTGTTCCTGTAGCATTAGATGGTTATTATAATTGTCTTGATATAAAAAATAAGCAATTAGTTAACGATGTTTATGTTACATTTTTAAAACCAATTTCTTATGAGGACTATAAAAATGTTTCAAATTTTGACTTAGTTAAACGCATGCACGATGATATTGAAAAAGAGATTATTAAAGTTCATAGTAATAAAAAATAGAAACCAAGTAGTGGTTTCTATTTTCTTAATCCTTTAGGAAATAAATTTTTTAAGATGTTATTTACAACTTTCCCATATCCAATACTCATCCCATCAATAAGAATAAGACAGTACCCATTTTCTAAGTCAACATTCAAAGTCTCGCCATGTATAAATTTTGATAACATTAATTCATCGTGAAAAGTTAAATTTATAAATCTTTGGAAATCTTCTTTTTTTGAAGACATAGCAAACCCATGACTAGGTTCAATTCTATTTTTTAAAATTTTTCCAATGTGTTGACCAACTCGCAAATGTCTTAAATTTTCAAAGCCAATTATCTTGGGGGGCAAATAATAAATATCATCATTTTTTATGTATATTCTTTTTGAATCAAATTTATATGTTAAGTTATCTTGGCAAAATGAATCTAACAGTTTTAAAACTTGTTGATTTATTTTTTTGCTTGCATAATTTTTTTTGATTTCTTCGTTATAATCATTGCATTTTATCAATGCTACAAAATGTCCTTCTCCTTCAAAATCAAAAGGGAATATTCTAAGAGCTTCAGGCATATCAATTCCTCTAGAGAGGTTTTTAAATGGTTCTATATTTATAAGAGAAGCATTAGTTTTTCCAAGCAAATAATTTACTATATCTTCATTTTCTTCTTTTGAAAAAGTACATGTTGAATATATCATAATTCCATTATGCTTAAGCAGTTTATATGATTTTAAAATCAGGTCTTTTTGGATTGTTGCACATTTTAAAACTTTATCATATGACCAATCATTCTTTACTAAATCGTTTTTTCTAAACATTCCTTCTCCAGAGCACGGAGCATCTAATATTACTTTATCAAAAATTCCAGAGTATGTATTTATAAGTGTATCAATATCTTCATTGGTAATAATACAATTTTTTATTCCTTGTCTTTCAATGTTTTCGCTCAATATTTTTGTTCGAGGATAGTTTATTTCATTTGAAATTAAGAGTCCATTTTCTGATAACTTATTTGCAATATGCGAAGATTTACCTCCTGGCGCAGCACAGATATCAACAACTAAATCATCTTTTTCTATAGGAATAATTTCTCCAACAAGCATAGCACTTGGCTCTTGTATATAAAAACCACCTGCAATATGGTAGGGATGATTCCCCATTTTCTCATTAATATAATAAGCATTCTTTACAAAAGGATGCTTTTTCATTTTACTGGTAAATATTTTATATGCCTCACTATCAATGCTAAATTTATTGGTATTAATATGAATGGCCGAAAAAGGTTTATCTTCAAGTGAAAAGACTAATTTATTATATTTTTCTTTACCGAGCAAGTTTGTAATGTGTTCTTTAAAATCCATTTTATTCACCGCTTTTATTATAACACAAATGATAGTATAATTAACGTGCAGGTGATAAAAATGCAAATGACAGATATCATATTAAAAAAAAGAAATAATGAAGAATTACTTAAAGAGGAAATAACTTATTTTATTGACGGTTATGTTAAAGGAATAATCCCCGATTATCAAGTTAGTGCCTTGCTAATGGCAATAGTGTTTAACGGAATGTCAAGTCAAGAAGTTGCGGATTTGACATTTGCTATGATGAATAGTGGTGATGTAATAGATTTGAGTTCTATTATTGGAGTAAAAGTTGATAAGCACTCTACAGGGGGTGTTGGTGATAAGACTTCCTTAGTATTAGGACCACTTGTTGCTTCTTGTGGAGCAAAGGTCGCAAAAATGTCAGGAAGAGGGTTAGGACATACAGGTGGAACATTGGATAAACTTGAGTCAATTCCGGGATTTCAAGTAGAGGAAAGTCGTGATAATTTTATTAAACAAGTTAACGAGATTGGTATAGCAATTGTTGGGCAAAGCTCGAATCTCGTCCCAGCAGATAAAAAGCTTTATGCGCTTCGTGATGTCACAGGAACAGTGCAATCAGTTCCACTAATAGCTTCATCAATAATGTCAAAAAAATTGGCTACTGGGAGTGATGCAATATGCTTAGATGTGAAATTTGGGTCTGGAGCTTTTTGTAAAAATTTAAAAGAAGCAAAAACGCTAGCAACAGCAATGGTAAAAATAGGACACCATATGAAAAAAGATACTAGAGCACTTCTTACTAACATGGATCAACCATTAGGAAATGCTGTCGGAAATATTTTGGAAGTTAAAGAGGCTATTGAAACACTAAAAGGTAATGGTCCAGAAGATCTTGTTGAACTATGTCTACAAGCAGGTAGTGTAATGCTTATGCAAGCAAAGATTGTTAATAATCAAAAAGATGCTATAGAATTATTGAAGAATAATTTGCAAAATGGTAAAGCCTTCAAGGTTTTTGAAGATTTTGTCAGATATCAAAAAGGTGATTTGAGTTATATCAATGATGTTTCCAAGTTTGGGGTTGCAAAAAATGTAATTGAAGTCAAATCATCATTTGCTGGATATATTGCTAAGATAGACACTGAAAACATTGGTATTGTTGCTATGAATCTAGGAGCGGGACGCGAGAAAAAAGAAGATAAAATAGATTATCAAGCAGGTATAATAATAAAGAAAAAATGTGGAGATTATGTAAAAGTTGGCGATGTTATAGCAATTCTTCATACTAATCATAGTGAATATACTAATGAAATAGAAAACATTATAAAGTCTTTTCATTTAAAGAAAGAAAAAGTTGACTCTATTCCTATTGTCTATGATATTATTTATTAATAATTGAAAGGATAGTGTCGGTTTTGAGTATCAAAAAAATAGTTATTACAGCAATGTTAAGTGCTTTAATATTTGTTACAACCACATTTATAAATATCCCAGTTTTCCCATCAACGGGAGGTCTAATCCATTTTGGAAATATTTTTATATTTCTGATTGCTTTAACTATGGATAAGGAATATTCATTAAGTGGTGCAATAGGATTAACTTTATTCGATTTATTAAATGGTTATACAATTTGGGCACCAGTAACATTTATATCAAGATTTTTGATGGCATATATAGTAAATAAACTTGCGTATAAATCAAATAATTCCTTACGTATAATTACAGCAATGCTTTTTGGAGCTATTGTATGTGCTTTAATGTATTATGTATATGAAGCTGTTTTTATTTCTAGTTTCTATGCTGCACTGGCTTCGTTGCTGAGTGATACAATAACACTTGTGATATCAATTTTTATATCTTTTGCTTTATTGCCACTTGTTAGAAGAATGTTGAAAAATTTGGATATATAAAAAAGGCTGTGTTAGCCTTTTTTGTTATATTTCTTTTTGAGAGATGCAATATCAGCGCTTCTTTGATTAATTTTTAATTTCATATAATTTTCAACAAGCGCTCTTTCATATTTGCTATTTGAATTTCCCTCAAAAAACTCAATTTCTTTAATTTCTTCTGGAAGATACTGGATTTTATCCCATAAATCAGGTCTATCATAAGGATATTTTTCCTCTGATTTTAGACCATGAGGAGTTAATCTTAAATACTTTGGAACTGGAAAAACATTTTCTTCAACACTTTTAATTGCTTCTTGAACTGCATTACAAGAACTTTTAGATTTTGGAGAAAGTGCGAGATCAACTACAGCAAATCCTAATGGTATCGCTCCTTCTGGAAAACCAAGCATTTTTGCTGTCTCAATGGCTTTTATTGTTCTATCTACTGCGCTTGGATTGGCTAATCCAACATCCTCATATGCAGTTACACTAAGACGACGCTCAATAGAAGCAATATCATTGGCGGCAATTAATCTTGCAAGATAATATAAACTGGCATTAACGTCGCTGCCTCTTATGGATTTTTGTAGAGCACTTACAGCATCATAATGACCATCCTCATCATTATCAATTAAATATTGAGGTACTTTTGTGTTTGTTTTAACATCTTCTACACTAATAATCTTATTAGTACATGAAATTGTAGCAATTTCTAATTGATTCATTGCAAACCTAATGTCGCCTCCCGATAATTTCGCAATTATTTTAATTGCTTCATCTTCTACTTTATATTCGTTATTTAGTCCTTTTGGAGACTTTATTGCATAATTTAATGCTTCAATAATGTTTTTGGTTGAAAGCTGATAGAGTTCAATCAGATTGCAACGCGATCTAATTGCAGGGTTTATATAATGGTATGGATTTGCAGTTGTCATTCCAATTAAACTAATCAATCCACTTTCTATATGTGGCAAGAAAAAATCTTGTTTATCTTTGTTGAGTCTATGAACCTCATCAAGAATTAAAACTATCTGTCCATACATATTAGCATCTAATAAAATTTCTTCCATATCTTTTCTTGTGCAAGTCGTAGCATTCAAAAATCTATATTGAACATCTATATTATTACATATTATTGTTGCCAAGGATGTTTTGCCAACTCCTGGTGGACCAAATAATATCAAAGATACTAATTTTTTCTCCTTTATTATCTTATTTATCAAACTGTTTTCTTTAAATAAGTGTTCTTGACCAAAAAAATTATCAATGCTATCTGGTCGCATTCTGTATGATAGTGGCTGGTTCATATTATCAACTCCTTTTAAATTATACAACATATTTATATAAATTAAATGTCAAATAATGTTATATTTATTATGATAATATAAATGAGAGAAAGAGGGACAAAAAATAATGAGAGTATTAATACAAAGAGTATCAATGGCGAAGGTAAGGGTAGAAAATAAAAAAGTTGGTAGTATTGGTAGAGGATATTTATTATTTGTCGGATTTTCTAAAAATGATGATAAAGTGATTGTTGATAAGGTCGTAAATAAAATTATTGGTCTTCGCATATTTGAAGATGATAATAATAAAATGAATCTTTCTTTAAAAGAAATTGCTGGGGCAATACTATCTGTTTCTCAATTTACTTTATATGCCGATTACACTTCTGGTAATAGACCAGGATTTCAAGATGCATTAAAATATGAAGAAGCCATAGAAATGTACGATTATTTTAATAATTGTTTGTTATGTAATGATATAAAAGTGGAAAAAGGGATTTTTGGAGCAAATATGCAGGTTGAGTTAATAAATGATGGTCCGGTTACTATTATGATAGATAGTGATTTGCTAAAAAAATAAAAACCCTTCACATAAACGTTAAAGGGTGGTGTCTTATAATCAATTCTATTTCTTTTCTGATATAATGTAAGTACTTAGAAGAAATACTTATTTAATAAAGTTTTAACTTCTTCTGCAAATTTATCTTTTTTCTCTTTTTCAATATGATTTTGATTGATTTCGAGTAGAAAGTCCGTGCTTACTTTCAATATTTCAGAAATGCGGCGAAGTTGATATAGACTTGGTTCTTGGCAGTCACGTTCAATTTTTGAATAATTTGATTGATTCATCGGAATTTGTTTTGCAACTCCTTCTTGGGTCATCAATTTATTCTGACGAGCTTTTCTTAACTGTGATCCAAACGACATGATATCGCCTCTCTTTCCTTGTATACAAAATAAATATATACACAAAATTGTGAAAATTATAGTTTTGAGTGTAAAATGCGATAATTAAATGATTTTTTATTCTAATATAGAATATTTATAACACAGTAAATATAATTCACATAATTGTAAATGAAATAACTTGCAATATTATTGGTGTTTTAGTTTAAACATATTGACAAGTAAAAAGGAAAATATTAAGATAGAGAAGCGCTTTGGGGAGAAGTTTGGAGAAAAGGTCGAAAAAAGGCTGAAAAAAGGAAACAAAGTTCTTG
>Ga0172378_10003932_pt1 | contig 13980 bp, 12 predicted proteins | sample GrowelOW332metaG_FD_119755 | JGI IMG/M metagenome (GOLD analysis project Ga0172378, IMG submission 119755) | Groundwater microbial communities from an aquifer near a municipal landfill in Southern Ontario, Canada - Pumphouse #3_1 metaG | ecosystem: Environmental > Aquatic > Deep subsurface >... | reverse complement strand
CTTTTCACTTGCTGCTTCATCGTTTTTTCACTCCTTTATCTTTGCCTGCAAAGCCCTGGTTTTACTGTTTTTAAAGAGTCTGGCAATACTAGAAATTAGTAGTATTCCCAAAGCAATGGCCGTCGCATCCAAAGAAGCCTGCACCATTTTTTCCATGCCTACATTATAAGCATTAAGCATAAAAAAATTCATGGCTCGATACAATGGTAAGCCAGGAACCAGAGGGATAATACCCGGAATAGAAAACACCGTTACCGGTTCTTTAAATATGCGAGCAAAAACCTCACTAATAATTGATAAAACTATAGTTCCGGCAAAATTACTGAGCATAGAACTATAACCTAAAACATCTTTCATATATATATAAACGGCAAACCCTATAGCGCCAACCAAGCCACCTAAAACAAGCACCCTGCGCGGGGTATTAAATAGTTTGCCAAAAGCTATAGTTGCTATAAATGCAAAAAATATAGAAACTAACATATTATCCTCCTACGCATGCCAAATACCCAACACTGCTGCCATACCGATAGCCAAACCACCTACCAGCAAAAGTGCCTCACTAACGCGAGTATTACCGCTCATTAAATCACCAGCCATGTAATCTCGCAAACCATTAGTAAACGCTACACCAGGTAAAAACGGCATAATGGCTCCAACTGTCATTTTTTCCATGCTATTTCCTGGAATTAGTTTTTGAAAAACTAAGGCAACTGCACACAAAATAACCCCCGCCAAAGTTGTTTCCCAAAAACTACTGGGACGAAATGGTGCAATTTTTTTTAAAACAAACATAGCCGCCGCGGCCGCAAAAAAAGCTCCGATAAATTCATATAAATCTCCGCCAAGAACTACCGCAAAAGATGCAGCAGCTAACCCAGATGAAAAGGTTTCTATATAATTTGGACGTGGTGGTCTATTTAATTTTTCCCGCAAAATATTCATGGTTTCCGTGTAATCATGTTGCCACCTAGCAAAACCAAAAGACAATTCATTAATTTCACTAATAAGACCTAAATCTGTCCCTCTACGACTAACCCTATACATGCAAGTAAAGTCACCGGCAAACTCATTACTAACAATAATTACTGATGGCGTGCAAAAAACTGAAACCGTATTCATACCTCTTAAGGCACACATACGCACTATAGTATCTTCAACACGTGAAGTCTCAGCACCGCTGCAAAGTAAAATTTTCCCGGCCGTAATAGCTATTTCCATAACCTGCTCTTTAGTCATAGCCATAATCTTTTCACAAGCCATATTGCACTCCTTTGTACACGTATAAAAATTTGTGTAAACAACTTTTTAGTTGTCTAATAAACTAATCCATAGGTATTTTTTCATCGTTAAAAATTAACTGAATTGCGGCCTTGAATTTATTGGCACCTCCCATAGAGGGATGCGGAACAGCACGACATGAAATTTTGTATTTAGCCAAAGTACCGGCTGCTTTTTGACCTATAGCAATAACTTCCATACCAGGAACCAACTCCAATAACTGCTTGGCGTATGTTACACCAATATCTAATTCCGGTTTAGAGGGCGTCCTGTTAGTCAAAATGCCTGCATCTTTGTAAGGATGAAAAGGAAAAATATTCCACAGTATACTCTGAAAAGGTGACAACCCCTGCTGTGCAAGTTGTTCCCACATAACTGTTGCCGTTGGTTCATTAAAGCCTTCTGCCTGTTGTTTCTTGTTAAGCAAAGGACTGTTAGGATTACTGGTTCGTTGATAATTCCACGCACCTAATACTACTTCAGGGGAAACTTTAGGGTGATACCCTAGCAAAATACGCTCACTAGTCATCGCCATCCCAGAAAAATGTCCTCCCTGATAACCTAACCCTTCAGCAATAAACAGGTACTTAGCATTTTTGCGTAAAGTTAAATATCTTAGTAAATTAGCTGCCCGAATAGCAGGAGCTTCCGGACCAATATCACAAAGAGCATTGTAATCAGCCCAAGGGTTAAAAACCTCTATACCCTTATACTCTTGTAGTTTTTTGATGAATTTTTCCATTATTCTAGACTCTCCATTATTTGCTCCCATTTTACCATAAGTTTGGCAATCGTGGCTTTATATTCTGCATATTCTTTTGCTAGCTCTGCACTAACTTCAAATGAAGTCTGGCTAGCTGGATCAGCTATTTTTGCTTCCAGCACTTTTAGCATAGCCTCCTGCTCGCGTATATTAAGTTCTACTTTTGGCAAAAGTTTTTCTGCCTCACTGGGACTATAATGTTTTGCTTTTGTAGAACTTGAAGCTGCAACTTGTTTTTTGTTCTCCATGTGTTCCGTTTTAGTCACTTTTTGCACTATAGGCTGAACTAGCAAAGTTTTTTGCTTTTCTCTTTGTTCCAAATAAAAATCATAGTTTCCCTTATAATCCTTTATAGTACCGTCTTCTATTTCCCAAATACGCTCTGCCACCTCGTTCACCAAATAACGATCATGACTAACCAATAGTACTGTCCCATCAAAGGTCTCCAAGGCAGCTTCCACCGCTTCCTTAGCAAAAATATCCAAATGATTTGTAGGTTCATCTAGGAGCAAGCAATTGGCCCCATCTAAGACCAATTTTAAAAGCACCAAGCGTGCCTTTTGTCCCCCCGATAATGTACTTATCTCTTTGAATACTTCTTCTCCTCTAAAAAGCATACTCCCCAAAAGTTTTCTTGTCTGCTCATCTGTATAACCATATTCATTAAGAAAATTATCCATAATAGTTTCATTGGAGTTTAAACGTTCATAACTTTGAGAGAAATATCCTATCTGTACTCTATTACCTATTTTAGCTGTACCACTTAAAGGTGCAATTTCCTGTAGAATGGTTTTTAACAGTGTTGTCTTACCTGCTCCATTTGTTCCTAAAATAGCAATTTTTTCGCCGCGAGTTAAGACTAGGTTAATATTTTTCAACAAAGTCTTTTCACCATACCCTACATTTAACTCTTCCAAAATAATTACCTTTTCAGCAGATTCCGTAGCCTTAGGCAACCTTAAGGTAAATTCTTCCTTTCGTACCGGTGCCGCCACTCTTTCCAATCTATCTAACTGGGATTGACGTCCTCGAGCCATTTTGCTTTTAATACCTGCTTTAAAACGGCGAATATAATCTTCTGTTTTTACTATATATTCTTGTTGTGCTTCATAAGCGGCTTCCCTAGTCGCTATTTGAATTTCTTTTTGCGTTAGATACTTACTATAATTTCCTTTGAAATGTAAGAGTGTTTTGGCTTCCATTTCCAAAATTTTTTCTACCACATTATCCAGAAAAAATCTATCATGACTTACTACCAAAAGGCCGCCCTTAAATTCGCGCAGGTATTTTTCTAACCACTCCGTCATTTTAATATCCAAATGATTGGTCGGTTCATCCAAAATCAAAAGATCTGGGGCGTTAACCAAAGCAGCCGCCAACATGATTCTGGTCTTTTGTCCGCCGGAAAAATGCTCCGCACTTTTTGTCCATTCAGATTCTGAAAACCCTAAACCAATTAGGATCTTTTTAATATTGAGTTCGTAATTATACCCGTCCAAATGCTCATATTTAGCCGATATTCTAGTATAGTCAGCTAATACTTCTTCTAGTTCTAGGCCAGGTTTGGTTAAAGCTGCTCTTGCCTCCAGCCTTGTCATTTTTGCTTTCAAGCTTACAATATCTTGGCAAGAATTCAACATAAACTCCCACAAAGAGCCTTCGCCCATATTGGCAAACCCTTGCTGCACATAACCTAGGCGCAAATCGGCTTCATAACTAATACTACCTTCGTCCACAGTTTCCGGCGACAATAAACAACGCAAAAGAGTCGTCTTACCACTGCCATTAACGCCCACCAACCCGACTTTTTCACCTTTGCTGATAGTAAAGCTTACATTTTTAAAAATATTATGAATACCAAAACTTTTGGCAATATTATCTACTACTAATTGCATTACTTAACCTCTTTCATAAAATAAGTAAGAGAGGAGCTGCCCCTGTCTGGCTTGGATATAGGTAATCAGCCCATAACAAACATCAGGATAAACATCCCCTCTCCTATATTTGGTTTGTTTATTCTAAATAACCCTTAGGATGGCTGGAATGCCACCTCCAAGCAGTTGCTACGATATCTTCAATTTTGCTCATAGTCGGTTCCCACTTTAATTCTGCCTTAATCTTAGCTGAAGATGCCAACAAAACAGCCGGATCACCTGCTCGCCGTTCCTCTTCGCTTACGTGGAAATCTTTGCCCGTAACTTTTTTTACCGTATCAATAATTTCCCGCACAGAAAATCCTTGTTCTGAGCCCAAATTATATACCTTACTACTGCCACCATTATACAAATGTTCAAGTGCTAACACATGAGCCTTCGCTAAATCACACACATGAATATAGTCACGTATACAAGTACCATCTTGCGTATTATAATCCGTACCAAAAATAGACACACTACCATGAATTCCTTGTGCAGTCTTAAGCACTAACGGAATTAAATGACTTTCCGGATTGTGGTCCTCGCCAATATTGCCCTGTGGAGCTGCCCCTGCCGCGTTAAAATACCTTAAAGAAACATAGCGTAAATCATAGGACAAAGAATAATCACTCAGCATACCTTCAACAATAAGCTTTGTGCGTCCGTAAACATTTGTAGGCGCTAACTTGGCATCTTCTGCAATAGGACAACTAGATGGCTCTCCATAAACTGCTGCAGAAGAAGAAAAAATCAACATATCAACTCCTGCCGCCCTCATTGCATCTACTACTCCTAAAGACCCAGCGACATTATTATAATAATAGCGTCCCGGATTTTCCATTGATTCGCCAACTAAGCTACTGGCGGCAAAATGCATAACCGCATCAATTTCATATTCACCCATGACATGCTTCAAGAAATTCATATCATGAATATCACCTTCGATAAGTTGTACATCTTCAGATACCGCATCTACATGGCCTGTAGACAAATTATCATAAACAATAGGAGTATAGCCGCTTTTCACCAGTTCTTGTACTACATGCGAACCAATGTAACCGGCCCCTCCCGTTACCAATACATTCATAATTACACTCTCCTATGCTTCTTCTCCACCCATAATATTGAGGACTTCGGCTGTCTTTTCTTTTAGCAACGCTTCGTCTCCACGAGATTCTACGTTTAATCTCATAACAGGTTCCGTATTAGACACTCTGATATTAAAACGCCACTTATCATATTCTACACTAATACCATCCAAATAATCCAACTTACCGTCAGCATACTTTTCTTTAATTTGTGCCAGTACTTGCTCTGAATTTGCAACTTTTCGATTAATTTCACCACTACAAGGGTATAATGCTACCCTTGCGGCTACTAATTGTGCCAAAGAAATTCCTGTCCTGCTCATAAGTTCGGTTACCATAAGCCAAGGAATCATACCGCTATCGCAATAAGAAAAATCTCGGAAATAATGATGTGCAGACATCTCACCGCCATAAATTACACCGTTAGCTCGCATACATTCCTTAATGAAAGCATGCCCACTTTTACAGCGTACCGGTTGGCCCTTGAACTTTTCTATAATTTCTTCAGTATTCCATGTTAAGCGCGGATCAAACAGAATTTTTTCACCAGGATATTTTTCCAAAAACACTTGTGCTAAAAGGCCTACCAAATAATAGCCCTCAATAAAATTGCCATGCTCATCGAAAAAGAAACAGCGGTCAAAATCGCCATCCCACGCAACGCCTAAATCGGCCTTGTTTTCAATAACAGCTTGAGAAGTCGCTGCCCTATTTCCCGGCAACAACGGATTAGGCACTCCATTAGGAAAAGTACCATCAGGTTCATTATTTATTTTTACAAACTCAAAAGGCAGATGCTTTTCTATTGCACTAATTACGGCGCCTGCTCCACCATTACCTGGATTAGCTACTATTTTTAAGGGTTTTAGCTTAGTAATATCAACATAGGTTAAAATATGCTGAATATATTCAGGCATAATATCATAATTTTCTATTTTTCCTTCCTTTGTCCCTTGGTATGGCATTTCAGGTATTTCTCCCTCTACTACCATGCGGGCAATATCCTTAAGACCGGTATCTTCCGAAATAGGTTTTGCACCACGACGCACCAGCTTCATGCCATTATAATTTGCAGGATTATGACTAGCAGTGACCATGATGCCTCCGTCAGTCTTTAAATGCGCAGTGGCAAAATAAATCATTTCTGTCCCGCATTGACCTATATCGATAACATTTACTCCTGCATGACGCAAACCTTCTGACAATGCATTAGTCAAATCTCGACCTGTAGTTCTTATATCATGTCCCACAACAACAGATTCTGCTCCCAGCATTACTGCAAAAACGCGGCCGACTCTATAGGCCATTTCTTCATTAACTTCGGTAGGCACAACTCCTCGTATGTCATAGGCCTTAAAAGCTTTTTTACTAAACATGTCTCGTTCTCCCATCTGTCCTAGCTACTCTAGTCCACTAACTTCTACATTACATAAGAAAAATCCTGCCTTTAAACAATTTTCCACTAATTTTCTCGCAAATAGACTTCTAAAGCAAATTTTACTGCCTTTTTCTCCCTATGCTTACCGTAAACGCTAATAAATTGTAACTAGTTTTATACTATTTTAAAATTCCTATTTACTTTATCAATCTTTCTTTATGGAACTTAATGTTTTTTCATCAGTAGCTCTACGCCAAAAATCCCAGCCATTTTTACTGCCACCTAAAACAAATTCTGCTGCCGTGCTAGGTGAATCAAATGTTATGTCTTCTTTGAGCAAATATTTGCCTGCCTTCAAAAAAATTCCATTATTTTCTCGTAATTCTTCTCTCAGCTCACTTACCGCTTTTGTATGAGGAGCACTCTTATCTAATAAAATACAACTTCCGGCCTTAACTCGAAGTGTTTTATCATTTCCGTAAAAATAACCATAGGCCAAAACTTTGCCGCCTGTAATAATAACCACATCAAAATCCTGCATGGTTTCTACATAATTGCTAACATCCAAGGGAAACAACCGCAATATTTCACTTATAATAGCTTCAGTACGCGCATTAATTTCCGCAAATCCCCATTTCTTTTTTTTAAAGAAATATTCATTCATTTTAATATGACTACTTTTATGCAATATTTCTTTTTTCACAGAAAAAGACCTATTACCCATGGCAGTATTATCCACCTTAGCAGCCAAAGTTAAATTGCCCAGCCTATTGACATAGGAAACATATTCCTCAAACGACGTATTGTTTACTTCGGACCACCCAGAACCCTTGGTCTGTGGCATAACATGTTCAATGCTTAAACTACCTTGTTCTATAGGTACGTTACTCTTTTGCAATTCTATTTTTTCTAATATCCAGCGTATATTTTTCAAGTTATAAGCATTAGCAGTTTTCAAATAGTTTCTTATGTCAGCATCATCAGGAATATAAGATGTTTTTTGCCGCGTAGAATTAATCAAAACTGCCTTGCAATTTTCATAAAAATTTTTATACCCTTCCTTAGCGCACTTTTCTCGCACCAAACGTAAATAGGTGGGGAAATATCTACTAATGTCATTAGTATCTAAATTAGTAATATAACGTCTGATCAAATATATGTTTATAAGACGAATAACTTTACTTGCCGCCTCCGCCTTAATAGCTCCTGTTCGCAACAATTCCAACACCTGCATAGTAAAAGGTGCCGGCATATCTGACCTTAAAACACGATAATTAACAAGATCCTCCCCTAATATATCCGGTTCATTAGAATAATATAACCTATAATAATGCTCTCCATATCTTAGAATATCTTGTAGAAGCAAAGTTTCATTACTATTTTTTAATTGTTCTCCCCAATATTTTTTAAATTCACTATAAACGTTGCGCTTAGAGGTCAAATACATTTGTTTATTTGCAAGATACAAACGCAAAAAACTCTCTAAATCTCTAGGGTTTGGCAATAAATTTTCTAATTTACGCCAGTAATTAGTATACAATTTTTCTTGAGTATCGTTATCCTTGTTCATCAAAATATAGTTTCTTATCAAATCCGCGGAAGTCAATTCCATACCTGTAGAATTAATACTTTCAAATATTTGTTGAGGATTATCGCCATCTTCTTCCTTTAGCAGTATAGAAATAATTTGCAAGCGCTTGATAGCATTAATTATTTGGTCATAAGAAAAACCCTTATCTATCCATGCTCCCACTTGTTCTTTGCAAAAAGCATAATTTAAACTAACATTAGATGTGGAATTTAAATTATCGTTTCCTTGCGCAATCTCTTTATAATCATCATCATCTGACACTGAGGGTTTGAGCCTTAATTTGTATTTATCCTCTATTTCACTATTTTCCAAGTAGTTATTATTAATAGCCTTTGCCGCAGCATAATTTTTCCTGGTTTGCGCCACATGCTTTATGGCATATAAAAGCAACATCAGCGTTGTTAATCTCTGCTGACCATCCACAATAGAGCGTTCCTGACCATTAAGTGTATCTTTCGTAATGCAATACACCAAGCTGCCAACGAAATGCTGCCTAGTCGGATTTTCCAAAAGAATTTCTATATCATTAATTAATTGTTTTACCTGATCTTCCTTTTTCCAATTATAATTTCTTTGATAGACAGGAATAACATATTGCGCTCCCACGCTTAAGCGTAAAAAACCATCTAAAAACCCTGCGTTTTCTGCTTTCATAACCATCACCTCTTTCTCCACATTAAAGACCAAACCACGCAGCAATTATACGCGTTTTCACCTTAGAAACTTGCTTTAGTGTTCTTCGCCCTGTGGTTTTGGGTTAAATCTTTAAAGTTTAGACAGGCCCAACAATTACTAAACTATTTTACTTACTTAATTCTCTCTCTTTAAGTAAATTCCTCTAATATAAAAGCAAAAAGGGCTTCGCGAAATTTTCGCGAAGCCCCTTACGTTTACTAAATAACCAAAGTTGCCGGAGTATAAACCCTAGCTGCAAGCTCTGTATCCAATAAATAAAGTCCTTTTGGATCACTACCAAATAAATCATATTTTTTAATAATATCCTCGGTACTCTTTTCCTCTTCACCTTGTTCTTTAATAAACCAATCTAGGAACTGCATAGTTCTGAAATCCTTTTCTTCATACGCAACTGCATAAATGTTATTTATAGAAGCAGTAATTTTTTGCTCATGTTTAAATGCTGCTTCAGCCGGTTCACGAAAATCGTTAAAAGTTTTAGTTGAAGCTTTAATATCCTTTAGAACAGGTCTTTCGCTATTATTCAATAAATATTTTAGGAATAACATAGCGTGATCCCGCTCCTCTTGGGTTTGAACATAAAACCAATTACCAAAACCATCAAGATTTTTATCCATGTAAAAACCATGAATATCTAAATAGAAATATGCGGAATACCACTCCAAATTAACCTGATTATTTAATAACTCTACTATTTTTTTGCTAAGCATAACCTTCATCTCCCTTTATATGTTTTATTTAAATATAAGATTTAATTAACTTGCCCACAAATTCTGAATTTGTTTCACACTCCACTAAAGGCTTACCTTGTTTTAGGACAAAATTTTTCTCATGATATGTGGCTTTTACTTCACGATAAATAATACCAATGGGAATCTGCTCTCCAAACTCCATCGACTTTGCCAAAGCAATGGTTTTATTCTCACAATCATAATTTTCGTCCAATTCATAAACTCTTTTATTGTACCAACCAAAAGTATTGAATTTGTTGAAACTTACACAAGGTTGGAGTATATCAACGATAGCGTAACCTTTATAAGCTATCGCTTGTTTCATTACCTCTATTAAATGCTCTTTGCGACCGGTAAAAGCACGTGCTACAAAACCTGCACCTGCAGCAATTGCCAAAAGTATCGGGTTGAGTGGTTCATTAAAATTGCCATCAGTTTGCACACCTGTTACCATTCCCACCATAGAAGTCGGTGAAGCCTGCCCTTTTGTCAACCCGTAAATCTGATTATCATGTACAAAATGGGTAATGTCAACATTACGGCGCATGTTGTGCAGAAAATGATTACCTCCTTCGCCATAAGAATCACCATCACCTGTATTGACAATAACCGTCAGTTTTTCATTGGCAATCTTGGTTGCTACTGCTGCCGGAAGTGCACGCCCGTGTAAACCGCAGAAAGCATTGGCACTAATATATTGCGGAGTTTTTGCGGCTTGTCCTATACCTGCCACCACTAATACTTGGGAAGGGTCTTTTTTCATTTCTTCCAGCGCTGTTTTTAGACATTCCAAAATTGCGAAATTTCCGCATCCCGGACACCAAGCTGTTTCATAGGTAGAAAAATTTTCTTTGTTCATTTTATTTCCCCCTTTTGAATCATATCAGCAATTTCCTCTCCGGAAATCTGTCTGCCATCATATTTTAAAATGCTATCTGAACAAACTATGCCGGTTTTCTCACGAATTAGTCCAGCCAACTGCCCTGTTGCATTTTGTTCAATATTTATAATGCATTTGGCCTGCTTTGCTTTCTCCTGCAATAACCTATCCGGCAATGGATAAAAATCACCAAAAACTAATGCTGCATATTTAGCCTTTTCGCCTTTATTTAACAAGGTAATAGCCTCGTTAATTGGTCCCCAAGTTGAGCCCCACCCAATGATAAGTGTCTCAAAACTATCGGAACCAATGAATTCCGGTTCTTGCAGTTCCCGCTTTAGACCTTCAAGCTTCTTCATGCGTTTATCCACCATTTTTGTACGAACTTCTGCAGATTCCGTTATCCAGCCTTTTTCATCATGCTCATCACTATCAATTATCACTAAGTGTTTAGTCTGGCCTGGTATAAGTCGAGGTGAAATACCACTATCCGTATATTTGTAACGCAAATATTCTTCTTTATCAGCATATTGCTTTAGCGGCTCAGCAAGTTTAATCTTCGTAGGATCAAAAGGCATAACCGTGGCACTAGCATCACCAATATACTGATCACTTAAAATAATGACTGGTATTTGATATTTTTCAGCTAGATTAAAAGCTCTCATTGTTTGATAAAATGCGTCTTGGCTATTACGTAAACCAATAACCATACGTGGAAATTCTCCTTGTGAGGCAGAAATCACGAATTTCAAATCACTTTGTTCCGTACGAGTAGGTAAACCCGTTACAGGTCCAGGCCGTTGTACATCAATGACAACAAGCGGTATTTCCGCCATACCGGAAAGGCCTAGGGCCTCTACCATAAGAGAAAAACCACCACCTGATGTCCCCGTCATAGCTCTAGCTCCTGCGTAAGATGACCCGATAGCCATATTAATAGCACCTATTTCATCTTCCGCTTGTTCTACGACAACATCTGCTTCATCGGCTACTGCGGCAATCGCCTCTAGTATGCCTGTTGATGGCGACATTGGATAAGCCGTATAAAAACGAAGCCCTGCTGCTATTGCTCCTAGTGCAACTGCCTTAGTACCTGAAATAAGCATCCAATCTCCATATTTCCCTTCAAGATGTGGGAAACGCTCTTGCACAGCCTTATATCCTTCTTGCACAGCTTTGAAATTACTTGCAAGGTATTGAGGCTTAACCACATTGCCCAAAACCTCTTCGACGCCACTTAATGTTTCGCCAAAAAGTTTTAAAATAACACCTACCGCAATACTGCCGGAGGCCTTTACATTTCCTAATTCTTTGGCCATAGCATCCATTCCCAGATTAATGGCCCTAGGATCAGAAATCGCTAACTTACTATCGCAAAGAATTAATCCATCCTCTTTGAGTTGATCTTTATGTAGTGCCACCGTTTGCTCATCAAGAGCCACTATACCATCTAGTTGATTACTATGGGAATAAATTTTTTCGTTACCAAATCGTAACAGGGAAAAATTATGCCCACCTCGAACACGTGACATAAAATCTCTTACGGTAAATACATTGTAGCCTGATCTTTTTAGCAGTTTTTCCAGAATGGCAACCGTGGTATCAATTCCTTGACCGGCTGCTCCACCAATTAATAAATTATACATAAGCCTTTTCCTCCCTTAACTTATTTAAAATTCTACTAATTATGAAAATACAATAATGATCAAAGTTACCCCAATTTTTAACTCTTGCCCTAGAAACGATACTACTTTTTCCTGAAAACAATTTACTCTTACAGTCTTTACACCTCTAATTATGATACTTATTACTGATAAATACAATATATTCAAACCACATTTGTTGTTTTTACAAATAAAATACTAACTAATAGGTTCTTTTACTCCCGTAAACAGCCTTCGTTTTCTGTAAGGCAATGTTTTGCATAAGCAACAACTTGATTTCTCCCTTTACCTTTAGCCTTATATAAAGCTATGTCAGCCTGTTTGAGGAGTTCTTCGTATTTCATCCCGGCAAGAGGAATGATGTTAGCAACACCAATACTTAAGGTAAGATATTCTGAAATGTTGGAGGCATCATGTGATATTTGCAATTCCTCAATTTTTTTACACAACTTTTCAGCAAAAACTATGCTATCTTCTTGCATGCTATCAGAAAAAATAATAATAAATTCTTCACCGCCATAACGAGCAACAAAACCATCTGTTTGCGCTATACTTTTTTTTAACTCAGCGCCAACTTTTTTCAAAATCGCATCACCGCGCAAATGTCCATAAGTATCATTGAAATCTTTGAAAAGATCTATATCTATCAGACAGCAGGAAATTGCTTTGCCACTCGCATAACATTCAGTCCATTCTTTGCTCAATCTCTTTTCTAAATATCGCCTATTGTACACTCCTGTTAATTCATCACAATTAGAAAGACAATAAAGAAGGTAATCTTTAAAATACATTTTATCAGAAAAATAAGTTCCCATTAAATTCACAAAGATTATACCCACATACATGGCACCAAAGCCCACTGGATCCAAAGAAGTTTTAACAAAATGATATATAAAAGTTAGCCCAACACTGAAAATGATTGGTGGAATAACCCGCAATATGCCATTATGCTGTGGTATGAGAATATATAGAAACATAATAATTGGAATTCCTGCTGTTGCCCCAATGTATGATGACTGTAGATTAACACAATTGGCATAAAGAGATACTCCTACTATAACCAGTTCCCATAAAAAAATATAGCGTTCATAAATAATAATATTTGGTTTATTACGCTTCAATACCAACCACGTAAAAATGATAAAAGATAAAATAAGCCCTATTACACGAAAAACAAGCAACCCCGAATTAACAAACCCTAGTTCCATACCATCTACAAAATAGTGCATAAATTCATGCCCAACTGCTAATGATAAGAGCAGTACCGTTAAGCCAATACAAATAGCACTACTTTTAATATCGCTTTCCCACCTGCTGTTATAATAGTCTTCTACACCATATTTATGTGGTAATAAATGCTTGCTGTAGAGTTTCAAGTGAGTCTCTTCTTTCCGAAACATTATCGTTTTATGTTTAAGAAACTTATAATATAAGTTTAACACAAATACTCCAATATATAGTAAAAACAACAAATGTCCCGGACTTAATTCCTGGGCATTTGTTGTTTTTTACTTTGAAAAGCCATCCTTGGCCCAACTAGCTAATTAATCTTAAATTCCGTTTTTTCTGTAATCAAATCCACGCTTGCACATGGATTCCCATAGTTTCCAAACAAGGAATAGGGGTTACAGCATTAATTAATATCATTTTTTGCTCTTTAGGAGTAATTATTTCTATCCCGTTAGCAATAAAAGTTTTTTTAATTCTATCTTTTTGCTTCCTTACAAGCTGTATCAACAATACTTAATATACAATATCGTGATAATAAGGAATAGTTGACTCTGATCCCATTCCTCCAACCAGCCCTAATTTTTTATTTTGTATCCCACCTTGAAAATAATAATCTTGTATGTCTGCACTTCTTGGCATATTACAAGCTTTTATATCTTAACAAAATAAACCCCTGCTCTATAATAATTATCCTTATATTACAACAGAGCAAGGATTTATGCAAAACTAAAAAACAACTACTCTATAGCACACTCAAATTAG
>Ga0172378_10003930_pt1 | contig 13982 bp, 14 predicted proteins | sample GrowelOW332metaG_FD_119755 | JGI IMG/M metagenome (GOLD analysis project Ga0172378, IMG submission 119755) | Groundwater microbial communities from an aquifer near a municipal landfill in Southern Ontario, Canada - Pumphouse #3_1 metaG | ecosystem: Environmental > Aquatic > Deep subsurface >... | reverse complement strand
GACTTTACTCATATACAACCTTTCTCATAAAGATGAGCCAAAGGAGCTTTTGACGGAGGATGAGGTGGAGCTGTTAACCATGCCGCTTGACCTTGCAGGTTATAAGACAGCAATTACGGAAGCTTTGTATAAGGGAACCAAACGCAATATCGAAAGTGAGGTTGACTCAAAAAACGTACAGGTCGGGTAAGCGATGAAGAATTGTTTACCCGACTTCTTTATTACGGGTTGGCACACCTTCGTTTGTCGCAAAGCGAAGTGTGGCTGATGCCGTTTGGTCTGCTGCTTGACCTTTGGGAATGCCACAAACAGTATAACGGGATTTCCAAGCCGAAAGAAACATTGACGATAGACGATATTGTGCCGAGCGGAATATAAGATTTCGACAAAATTTTTCTGTGTGCAAACCGAAATTTGCTTGAATTTTCGCTTTGTATGTGCTATAATCATTTCATAAACAGTTGCAAATGCGACTAAATATGAAATGGAGCAAACAATATGAAAGAAATTAAACGGGATTTATACTTGAATAAGCTGATAGAAAGGAAAGAAAACGGCTCAATTAAAGTTATCACCGGAACACGTCGATCCGGAAAGTCGTATTTGCTGTTTAATCTTTTCTATGATTATTTGTTGTCTTTGGGCATTACAAAAGAACACATCGTCCGTATTCCTTTGGACGATGATGATTTTGAGTTGCAAAGAGATAAAAAAGAATTGTCAAAATATATCAAAGAGCATATATCGGACGATGGAATGTATTATATATTTCTCGATGAAATACAGTTTTGCGACGGCTTTGAAGGCGTTCTCAACGGGCTTACCCGCAGAAACAACTTGGATATTTATGTAACGGGTAGCAATTCCAAATCCTTGTCTACCGACATTTTAACGGAATTTCGCGGGCGCGGTGATGAGGTGCGTGTATATCCGCTAAACTTTGCCGAATATCTGCAAAGTTATGACGGAAGTAAAGAGGACGCATGGAGGGATTATTGCGCCTTCGGCGGACTCCCTCTAATACTGACAAGACCGTCAAGCGAAAGCAAAATGCAATACCTTAACGACTTATTTAAGCATATTTATCTTAAGGATATCGTTGAACGAAATAAAGTGCAAAACGAGGAGGCTTTGGCTAAATTGACGGATGTTCTTGCCTCCGGCATAGGCGCGCCTACAAATCCGACAAAGATTGCCAACACTTTTGCAAGCAACGGACAGAAAATAAGTCCCTCAACCGTTAACTCATATTTGAGTTATCTTGAAAACGCTTTTCTGATAGCACCTTCGGATAGGTATGATGTAAAAGGAAAAAAGTATATATATACAACGAAAAAATATTACTTTGTCGATAGCGGTCTAAGAAATGCGAGGCTAAATTTCCGACAGGTGGAAGAGTCGCATATTATGGAAAACATTATCTATAACGAGCTTCGGATTCGGGGATACGCAGTGGATGTCGGTATAGTTGAAGTAATACAAAAGGATGAGATGGGTGTCAGACGGCAAAAACAACTGGAAATCGACTTTATATGTAATCTTGGAAGTAAAAGGTATTATATTCAGTCTGCTCTTGCTATGCCGTCGGAAGAGAAACAGCAGCAGGAAAAACTGTCGTTGTTAAAGGTTGACGATTATTTCAAAAAAATCATCATAACGAGAGATAATGTAATTTCGCATTACACCGATGACGGAATATTAATTCTGAATGTTTTTGACTTCTTGCTTGATAGCGACAGCCTTGAAAAATAATCAGTCAAAAGTAAATAAGAACAAATTAAAGCAAAAAATAAACAAATCCGATTAAGGACAATTCCAAGTGAGTTGTCCTTTTTTCATGCCATTTTTTTGGGGGAGGTGAGGTTAATTGGCAGATAATTTCGGACTGAAAATCGGTCTGGACGGCGAGAAAGAGTTTAAGAAGGCGCTTGCGGATATCAATTCGCAGTTCAAAGTCTTAGGCTCGGAAATGCAACTTGTTGAATCCGAGTTCGGCAAAAACAGTACCTCCGTAGAAGGCTTGACCGCTAAAAATCAACTGCTATCAAAGGAAATAGATGCACAGAAAAGCAAGATTGAAACCTTACAGAGTGCTTTGCAAAATGCGAGTACGTCATTTGGAGAAAACGATAAACGAACGCAAGCCTGGCAGATACAGTTAAACAATGCCAAAGCCGCTCTCAATAATATGGAGCGAGAGCTTGACGGAAATAACGACGCACTAAAAAAGGCGGCAGACAACCTCGAAAAAGCGGAAAAGGAAGCCGATGATTTTGGGGATGAAGTAGAAGATGCCGGAGAGCAGAGCGAGAATGCCGGAGGCAAATTTAGCGGACTGGGCGCAACGTGTAAGGCTGTAGCGGCATCATTAGCCGTTGCCTTTGCTGCTGTTTCAGCAGCCGCAATCTCGGCGGGGAAAGCCCTTGTAAACATGACAACGGAAGGTGCGGCATATGCCGATGCCGTTTTAACCGAGTCAACTGTTACGGGAATTGCAACGGACAAACTGCAAGAATATATGTATGCGGCGGAGCTTGTGGACGTTTCTACCGAAACACTCACAAAGTCGATGGCAAAACAGATAAAGTCGATGAAGGCCGTTAAGGACGGCACAAAACTTTCTGTTGATGCGTATGAAAAGCTCGGTGTGACCGTGCTTGATGCCGATGGTAATTTAAGAGACGGCGACACGGTTTATTGGGAAGTAATCGATGCTCTCGGTAAAATGGAGAACGAAACCGAGCGAGATGCGTTGGCAATGCAGATTCTCGGCAAATCGGCACAGGAACTCAATCCGTTGATTACAGCCGGGGCAGAGCGTATGAACGAACTCGGCAAACAGGCAAGAGAGGCGGGATACGTCATCGGTGACGAAATGCTGAACGCATACGGTGCTCTTGACGACCAAATGCAGTACTTGTCTGTCGGAGCAACGGCGGCAAAGAACGCACTCGGAACGGTATTATTGCCTGTGCTGACAGACCTTGCGGGAGAAGGTGTTGACCTTCTCGGCGAGTTCTCACGGGGCATAGCTACCGCAAACGGCGATATAGGGGCGATGTCTGACGTTATCGGAGATATATTGCCTAAGGCACTTAATTCGATAATGAAGTATGTGCCGGAACTGTTGGAAGTCATCGGAGAAATAGTCGGCTCACTCGGAACGGCGATTGTAGACAACCTTCCACTTATAGTGGACGCTGCAACGCAGATAGTGTTTTCTATCGTTAACGGACTTATATCCGCACTTCCGCAGATTGCGGACGGGGCATTGCAATTAGTTCTCGGCTTGGTTGACGGTATCTTAAACCAATTACCGCTGTTGTTGACCGCCGCCATTCAGGTGGTTGTTACATTGGCAAAGGGCATAGGCAAAGCACTTCCGAAGCTGATACCGACAGTTGTGTCGGTGGTGATGGAGGTCTGCACAACCTTAATAAAAAATCTACCGCTTATCTTGGATGCGGCACTGCAACTTGTGGTAGGACTTGCAAAAGGAATACTTGACGCAATACCCGTTTTGATTGAGGCATTGCCGGAACTGATTACTTCCATTATTGATTTCATTTTGGGAGCGATACCGCAGATAATCGAAGCAGGTATTCAATTGATTACTTCGCTTGTCGAGGCATTGCCAACAATTATCGAAGCAATCGTAAGCGTGATACCGCAGATTATAACGGGCATTCTTGAAGCAATCTTGTCAGCCATACCGCTTATTATCGATGCCGGAATAAAGCTCATAACATCGCTTATCGGAGCTTTACCGGACATCATTACAACAATCGTGGCGGCAATACCACAGATTATTGCGGGGGTTATAACAGCCGTCATCGAGGCGATACCGCTAATAATCGAAGCGGGGTTTACGCTCATCACATCGCTTGTTGGCGCACTGCCGGAAATCATACTTGCAATTGTTGAGTCGATTCCCGAAATCATAACAGGGATAATCGATGCATTGCTCGGTAATATCGGACTGCTCATCGAAGCGGGTGTGAAGCTCTTTATGGCGCTTATAACCAATTTGCCGACAATAATTATAGAACTCGTAAAAGCCGTACCGCAAATATTAAAAGCATTAATTGACGCTTTCGGGAAGGGCATCGGTTCGTTTGTGGAAATCGGAGCCAATCTTGTCAAAGGCTTATGGGAAGGTATAAAAAGCCTTGCTTCTTGGATATGGGATAAGGTGTCAAGCTGGGCATCTGACCTTTGGGACGGGATATGCAGTTTCTTTGGGATACATTCTCCGTCAAAGAAGATGCAGTGGATAGGCGACATGATGATGGAGGGGTTGGCAAGCGGTATTGATGAATCGGCTGGGGAAGCAATGCAATCTGCCGCCGATATGACAAAAGATCTGAACTCTGTATTTGATGACCTGTCTGCCGATCTGACCGCTGCCGTTCCGCAGAATATTGATGTGAGCGGAGTGCAGAACACAGGAGTTTCAGTGGGGAACGGAGCAAGCGGAGCATTTACGCTTCAACTGAACATCACGACATTCAACAATTATAGGAGTGAAGATATAAACGAACTGACTAACGAAATTATGCAGACGGCAGGTGCATTTATGAAACGCAAGGAGGTGGCTCTGGGATGAACAGTTTTGTATATAACGGTATTCGTTCTTCGGACTTGGGCATGCGAATCATCTCAAAAAATATATATTCTGCGCCGAAGTATGACTTGAAGTTTCAGTCGATACCCGGACGGGACGGAGAACTTATATTGCCTAACGGACGGTTCCCGAATGTGGCGCTCTCATACAGCTGTTATCTGCCCGCAAAGAGCGTGGCAGAACTAACGGAAAAGATAACAAGAGTTAAGGCTTGGCTTTATACCGAGCCGGACAGATACCACACGCTTTCCGATACATACGATACACTTTTTTTCCGAAAGGCTGTGTTCAACAACAAACTTGACATCGCTGACGAATGCAACCGCATAGGTGTTTTCACCGTCAATTTTTATTGTAAGCCGTTCAGATACTTAAGCGAAGGACAGATAAAGACTGTTTATACCGAATCGGGATTTGTGCTTACCAATCCATATCCGTTTGCTTCTAAGCCGTATATAAAGCTAAACGGCAGAGGTAGTGGAAGGCTAATAATCCAATCGGCACAGCATAACGGCATTTGGACCTTTACAACGCTCAACGGATACACCGAATGCGACAGCGAACTGATGAACTTCTATCACGATACGGTTACTAAAAATGACACGGTCGAGGGGGACGGTTTTCCGCTGTTGCATCCTGGTGAAAACACAATAACCTTTGACGGTGGAATTGAAAGCGTGGAAATAATACCGAGGTGGATGACTGTATGATTCCGATTTTATATAAAGCAAACACAACGAATTTTTCTACATACGGCATCGGCGCACTTGCGGACTGCATATCTTGCGAGGTTTCGGAAGAGCGGAACGGTGGCTATGAGTGCGTTCTAAAATACCCCATTACGGGAGCGTGCTATTCGGAGATTAAAAAGGAGCGTTTGATTAAAGCCGTACCTAACGACACATCATCTCCGCAGGCATTCCGAATATACAGAATTACGACGCCTATAAACGGCATTGTAACGGTTTACGCGCAGCATATTTCGTATGACCTTTCAACGATTGCTACACCGACCTGGTCGAGTGAACCGATTACTCCGCAGCTTGCCGTGGAGCATACATTTGAAACGGCTCTTACACCGCACAACTTCACTTTCAGAACCGACTACACGGAGGCAAAAGCCTTCAAGGTTAGCAAACCGAAAAGTCTGCGAGCGATACTCGGCGGAGAGTCGGGTTCAGTTTTGGACTTGTGGGGTGGCGAGTTTGAATGGGATAATTTCAGAGTTATTCACCATCAAGGTCGTGGTCAAAACAACGGGGTGGTGATTGAGTACGGCAAGAACCTCACAAACCTTGAGCATGATGCAGATAACAGCGACGTATATACAGACCTCTTGCCGTATGCTGTTGTTACCGATGAGGAAGAAAACGAAACGGTCATAACGCTAACTGAACAGATTTTGCCGATTGCGTCAAGCAATATTCAAAGGAAAACACTGATTAAGGATTTCACCGATTCCTTTGATATGGATACGGTTATCACAGAGGCGCTGTTAAGAGAGAAGGCACAGCAGTATCTGCAGAATAATCCGCTTGGTATAGAAACCCCGACACTAAAGATATCTTTCGAGGCACTTTGGAAACAACCGGAGTATGCTGCAGTTTTGGAACGGGTTTCTCTCTGTGATACAGTAACGGTCAGGCACTCCGAACTTGGAGTATCTGTACATTCAAAGGTAATAAAGACTGTTTACGACAGCCTTGCGGAAAAATATGTGTCTATTACGCTCGGTAACGCAAAGGCCAATTTGCTGTCAGCTGTCAGCGAGACAAAAACAGCTGTGGAGACTGTAAAGCAGAAAGTGGACAGATTTCCAAGCCTTATGACTTCGGCAATAGGCACGGCAACGAAACTAATAACAGGGCAGAACGGCGGATATGTCGTTTTGCACGGAGACAGTGAAACAAGTAAGCCGTATGAATTGCTTATTCTCGATAATCCGAGCATAGAGGACGCTGTCAATGTTTGGCGGTGGAATGTTGGCGGTCTTGGTTTTTCGTCTCACGGCTACAACGGACCATATGAAACGGCAATAACCGCAGACGGTCAAATCGTAGCCGACTTCATTACTACAGGCTCGCTTGTGGCAAATATTATCAAGGCGGGTGTTTTGTCTTCGCAGGACGGCTCTTCGTATTGGAATCTTGAAACTGGTGAAGTTGTTTTGAGGGCTTATGCGACAACGGCATCTGTAACGGATACAAATTCTCGCATTGACGAAATCGAAGATCAGAAAATGTACCGCTTGGTTATCTCGTCAACCAACGGTAATATTTTCAAAAACAACAACATCCAAACTACGCTGCAAGCCACGGTCTTTTCGTGGGATGAAAACGTGACGGACAAGCTCGATTCCAATCAGTTTATCTGGACAAGAGTATCGGAAGACGCGGCGGCGGACAGTGAATGGAATGACAGACATTTTGGCGGGACAAAGTCCGTTGAAATTACTGCGGATGATGTTAAGGTACGGGCGACTTTTTTCTGCGACCTTATTGATACCACCACACGGCAAAGTTTACTCGGATGAGTGGAAATATAATACAAAAAGGAGATTTATATTATGAGCAAAGCACAAGGTCAATTTACAATTATTGACTACAATGATGCCTTAACCCTTACGGGGTATATAGGCTCAAGTCACGCAAAGACGCAGATGTTCAATCCCGACAACGGGACTTACAATCCCAACTGGGCATCGACCAATCTTGTCTTAACACCGAGCCTGTATGTTATCGGAACAACTACCGACCAGATTACATCATCGGCGGTAACTTCGGTTAAGTGGTATCAGGGGACTTCCAATACTGCGATTACTTCAACGGGGAACTATGCGTTAAGCGGAGCCAAGAGCCACATCCTAACGGTTAAGGCAAATATTATGGCGGGTTTGCCTGGGGTTGATTTCCGTTGCGTAATTACCTACAAGGACGATTCAACCGGACTGTCAATTACGCATCCGTTGACTATCAGCTTTTCAAGGGTAGTGAACGGCGGTGGTATCGTCGACCTTATTGTAACGACGCCGAACGGAAACGTTTTCAAAAACACCGAAGTGAATACGCTTATTGCAAAAGCGGAGTTATGGAGAGGCTCGACAGTCGATACGACCAATGTTACTTATAAATGGGCGATTATGGACGCTTCGGTAACAAGCAGTTCTTCCAGCGGATATGACGTAGCATTCGGTACAGGTTGGAGAAAGTTGGCGGATACTACGGGTAAGTACACGGGAACGACGACTGCTACAATAACTGTGTATGCTGCGGCGGTTGAAAGCTATGCGGTGTTCCGCTGTATTGCTACTGATTCAGATTCTGCGTCTAATACCTACAATAGCAATTTTACAGACGTTGCAACTTTTATCGATAATGCGGATCCGATTCAAGTTGTCATTACTTCGACGGGTGGCGACGTATTTAAGAACGGACAAGGCTCAACAACTTTAAAAGCGATAGTGTATCAGGCGGGAGTAGAGATCGATACCGCAGGTCAAGGCACTTATGTCTGGACGAAGTACAATAAAGACGGCGCAATCGATACCACATGGGGAACAAGCGGTTCAAAGACCGGTAAAACACTGTCCGTTTCAACAACCGACGTAGTGACAAAAGCAACTTTTATGGTTTTAGTAACAATCTGAGAGGAGGGGGGAAAGCGATGCGGGCATTATCTCAATTTACAATACATTCGTTAAACGATGTGGTAACGTCGGGAACCGCACCGACAAATCCGTATCTCGGACAGTTATGGGTAGATACATCTGTATCACCGCCTAAGACAAGGGTATGGAATGGCTCCTTATGGAAAGAACAGAACGGTACTGATGATTTAGCATCGAGTATTACAACGATAACCACCCAACAGCAAAGTTTTGAAACCAGTTTGGACGGACTTACGAGTTCTGTGTCGACTTTAGCGGAATCTGTCGAAATAAACACATTGGCTATATCAACTTTAACGCAAACCGCTACAGATATTTCTGCCGAAGTATCAAAGAAAGTGGATGAGACTTACGGGACCTCCGTGTCGTCGTTTGGTTGGTCATTGAAGTCGGACGGATTTTATGTGTATTCAAATGCAAATACAGCGATGAGTATCACTTCGAGCGGTTTAACTGTAAACGGAGCAATAAATGCTACAAGCGGCACAATGGGGGGAATGACAATCAACGGGTATCTGCGTTTCGGTGGGGATACAAATTATTATATTTCCGCTAATTATAATGACGGAAACTATTATCTAAGTTTACCGGGGCTGCGGATAGATAAAGCCAGTTCTGCGGTGTTTAGCGGAAAATTGTCAGCGCCGAGCGGAACTATAGGCGGGTTTACCATTACTACAAGCGCCATTTACAAAACAAAAACGGCATACAACAATACGACTTCGGGCGTGTATATCGGTACAGACGGAATCGGACTCGGCGCAGGAACGTTTTATGTTACCGCCGCGGGCAAGCTATATGCAAACGATGCGGAAATCAGTGGAAAGATAACGGCTACGAGCGGTTCGTTTTCGGGAAGTATTACTTCTTCGGACGGAACAATCGGCGGATTTACGATAGGCGCGGCAGGACTTACCAATTCAAGCGGCGGCTCGTATATTCAAATAAAAAGCGGCGACTACACAACCAGGTTTTCTGCAAATACGGCATATTCTACGTGCGATACGGCAACCGGGTGGCGAGGCTGGCGACTCGGACTCGACCAAATCTCCATATCCGATTATTCATCAAGCAAGTTTGCGGGCGTCAAGATAATGCCTACATATTTGAAACGTTCAAGTTACACGGGTTACGGAAACGCTATTATTTCAGAAGGCTGTATTACTACGATTTCGCCGCCTACCTATAATGCCGACAACGGAACATATACGGTTACGGGTTCGCCGTTTATTATCGGTCTGCCGAGAGCCGTTAACGATTCGCCGTATGCCACAATGTACGAATGGGGCGTATATATGCGTTTCGGAGGCTATGCGAGCGCAGAACTGGTATATGACAGCTATTACGGCGGGAAGTGGTATTTGCGGAATATAAGTGGCTCAACTTATGATTTGATAAATGTTGTGCAACACGTTTACGGTCATAAGTTTTATTTTTGGACTTATACAAGTAGCGTTGCAAATGATTCGAGGGTGTCAATAACAAGGACTACGCACGGATTAAGCGTTGTCAGCGGAGCGATAGTAATACCGAGGGAAAACAGTATTTACGGCGAAGGTAGCAGTTTGGGCGGAGATAACAATTTAATCAATAAAAGGGCAAATTATGGAGTATATATCAGTGGAACTACCGTTTATGTAATCGTAGACACAAACGGCTTGACTAGAGGTTTTTACTGCTTGGTTTACGGGTATTAAAATGAAAATTTATTATTTAATGAATGATAACAAAGAAATTATACAGGATGATTTCGAGCGGTTTGACGAAAACTGCTTTGAAATCGATAAAGACGACTACAACATTGTAAACGGATACAACGGCGCATTGTTTCTTGTCGAATACACAAAGACGGACGAGTATAAAGAAAAAGCGGCATTGTTTCTCGCCGCCGCAGAAATAAACGCTCTACGGCAAAAACGGGAAGTTGAGTGCTTTTCGGTTATAAATCGCGGCGAACTGTGGTACGAACGACTAACCGATGAACAACGGAAAGAACTCGAAGAATGGTATCAGGCATGGCTTGACGTTACGGAAACAAAGACAGAACCCAATCGACCCGATTGGTTAAACTAAAAAACGGAGGGAATCTATGAAATTAATAGAGGTATTAAAAGCAAGAGAGCCTTTGAACAGGCTGATGGGTAAGAACTTCACGAGCTATAAGGTTTTGCGAGAACTGGTAAAACTCCAAAAAGCGGTCAGCACAGAAGTGGAGTTTTATGCGGCGCAGGAAAAGAAGAATATCGAGTTGTATTCGGAAAAGGACGAAAAAGGCAATCCCGTTATTCTTGCGGAAGGCAGAATAAAGCTCAAGGATACGCAAGCGAAATCTGACTTTGACGGCGAAATAGCAAAATTGTACGAAACGGATATCGACGGCATAACCGCAGTTGTAATTCGAGAGAGCGATTTCAAATCATCGGAAGAATATCCGACTCCCGGCGATATGGCACTGCTTGACGAATTTATAGAATTTACGGATTAAGGGAGAAAGGTATGAGCGAAATAATCATAACAATAGCGGCGGTTATTACGGCAATCGGCGTCATTTTCGGTGTGGTGTTCACGGTGTATAAATGGTTTCTAAAACAGGAGAAACAGGATACGGACATCAAGGAAATCAAAGACGAGCAGACGCTTTTGACATATGGTGTCTTGGCTTGTCTGAAAGGTCTGAAAGAGCAAGGGTGCGACGGTCCCGTTACGGCGGCTATAAACCAAATTGAAAAACATATAAACAAACAGGCACATAAATAAAAAACGGAGGAAGTTACATATGGAAAATTTATCAATTGTAAGCGTACCTATCATCGTATCGGTGGTATACGCTCTTATCGGAGTTATTACAAAAGCGGTAAATAACAGCGAGAAGTTCAAACGCTTTATTCCGCTCCTTGCGTTGATTATCGGGGCGGCAATCGGCGGACTGCTGTTCGTGTTCGAGCCGAGTTTAATCGGTGCCGAGAGCGGTATATCCGCCGTAATAACGGGCGGCGCAAGCGGTCTTGCCGCAACAGGCACAGACCAGGTGGTAAAACAGCTGACAAAAAACGATACAGACAAAAAAGAATAATTATGGCGATTTCGCCACAATTTAAAAAGCCTACTTGGGGAGCAATCCTTGAGAGGCTTGTTTGCATTACAAAGGATTTTTTTTGATTTTTTTACGGATAATAACCATATAACGCAACAAGTCCATTGCATTGACCTTGTTTTTGATGGGTCAAATTGTATAATTAGTTCATCGGAATGGACTAATCTTATAGGAGGTGTGTTATATGAAATTGAATGACGCAGTTTATTTGCGGATAAGCGAGTTATGTAATGAACGCAATATTTCAATTTATCGTCTTGCAAAAGACGGTGGACTTCAAAAGACCACGTTGTATCAGATTAGAGATTGTCAGACTGTGAAGTTGGATACTATCGCAGCGGTTTGCGAAACATTAAATATTTCTTTGGGGTACTTTTTCTCCTCGCCGCTTTTCGATCCAAACACCGTAACCACATAATACAAATAAATAATTTTGGTAGCTGAGTTCCTTTTTGGGAATTCGGCTCTTTTTTTATGTCTTTTTTCGGATTTTGACTGTACAAAACACCCTTGATTTCTCCGTATAGTGAGGAGGTTGTTATATGACGTCTGAAGAAAAAAACAAAATAGTCAAATTAAGTAACCAGGGTATGGGTTATTTGAAGATTGCCAATACGCTGAATCTATCAAGCAATACCGTAAAGACCTTTTTGCGAAGGGAAAAAGAAAAGGTGCAGCGGCTATGCTTGCAGTGCGGTAAAAGTATATCAAATGTAGAATCAAAAAAGGAACGTAAATTCTGTTCGGACAAATGCCGCCTGTCCTGGTGGAATGAACATAGAGATAGTGGGAATAAAAAGGCTTTTTATACGGCTACCTGCTTATATTGCGGAAAGGAATTCACGGCATATTCTACAAGCAAAAGGGTTTACTGTTCAAGGGAGTGTTTTGCAAACGCAAGGAGGAAAAACGATGGACAACAATGAAAATATTATGGCTTACAATCTGGCGATGAGTATGGCTTTGAGCATGCTAAATAAGAGTATAATTTCAGTAGATGAATTCAACAAAATCGAGCAGAAATTTTGCAAAAAATATTGTATCGATTTCTCCTCAGTATTCCGCTATTTTGCTGGATAAATACTTCTTTTAGAGGTAATATGACACTACCAAAAAAGGAGGTCGCTATGGCAAGAGAAATTACAATCGTAAAACCTAAAAAAGATTTTGGCTTACAACTGAAAAATGTTTGCGCCTATGCCAGGGTATCCACGGGCAAAGAAACAATGCTTCATTCGCTTTCGGCACAAGTCAGTTATTACCAGAATTTAATTCGAGGGCATAACGGATGGAAGTTCTGCGGAGTGTACGCAGACGAAGCTATGACAGGGACAAAAGATAACCGCGGAAAGTTTCAGGAAATGATGCAAGAGTGCAAAAACGGGAACATAGACTTAATTCTTACTAAGTCAATTTCAAGGTTCGCCCGCAACACTGTTACACTTCTTGAATCAGTCAGGGAGTTGAAAGACTTAGGCGTCGACGTTTACTTTGAAGAGCAAAACATAAACACGATGTCGACGAACGGTGAGTTAATGCTGACAATCCTTGCTTCCTACGCTCAGGAGGAGAGCTTGTCCGCAAGTGAAAATATGAAATGGCGAATTAAAAAGCTGTTTGAGCAAGGACTTCTTCCTTCGGGAAGACTAATCGGTTATAAGTATAAAGAAGGAGCATTTGAGGTCATTTCAGAAGAGGCCGAGATTGTAAAACGCATATATTCGATGTATCTCGGCGGAATGGGGAAGGTAAAGATAGCAAAGCAGCTGAACAAAGAAGGAGTACTAACGCGGAACAGACACACTTGGAGTCCTATGGCATTACATTGGGTTTTAACGAATTATACATATACGGGAAATCTACTGTTGCAGCGGACATACACGGAAAACCATTTAACAAAGAAGACAAAGCAAAATAAAGGCGAATATCCATTGTACCAAGCCGAGAATACACATGAACCCATTGTAAGCCTTTCGGATTTTGAAGCCGTACAAAAGGAAATGGCTCGACGTGCCGAATTGGTACGGTCAGCGGATTCTTTACCGAGAAAGCGTTATCCTTTTACGGGAAAACTGCGATGTGCCGTTTGCGGTAGCTATTATGGTCGCAGAACTACCGTGACAAGAAAAATGTGGATATGTCACAACTACATCGTTTACGGTAAGGACAAGTGTGCCTCAAAACAAATTCCTGAAGAAACGCTTGAAAAGATAACGGTTGAAGTAATAGGCAGTTTAGATAGATTAAGCGAAATAGATTTCATTGAAGTCGATAACGGCAACAAACTGACATTCATTTTTAAGGACGGCAGAGGGGTGGAGAGAACATGGAAAGACAGATCACGTTCCGAATCCTGGACTGCCGAAAAAAGAATTGCCTTTGGTGAAAACAGAAAAAGGAGGAACGCAGAATGCCGCAAGTTACAATAATTCCCGCAACGAGAGATTTGCACACGGGCATTGTCAAAAACGGATTATATAAAAAGAAGGTGGCAGGGTATGCAAGAGTATCTACCAATAACGAAGAGCAGTTGACTTCTTATGAGGCACAGGTGGACTATTACACAAAATATATACAAGGCCGTGCCGATTGGCAAT
>Ga0172378_10003929_pt1 | contig 13985 bp, 14 predicted proteins | sample GrowelOW332metaG_FD_119755 | JGI IMG/M metagenome (GOLD analysis project Ga0172378, IMG submission 119755) | Groundwater microbial communities from an aquifer near a municipal landfill in Southern Ontario, Canada - Pumphouse #3_1 metaG | ecosystem: Environmental > Aquatic > Deep subsurface >... | reverse complement strand
TTGGGACAAATTGCCGCCGCAATGGTTTTGATTTTGTTTGACATACGTATTGAGTGGCTAAATAACCCCATGGGTGGTTATTTTTACTTAGATTATTTGTCAATTCCCCTTACTGTATTTTGGGTGGTTAGTTTTACTAACGTTGTAAATCTTATGGATGGTCTAGATGGTCTAGCCGCCGGGGTATCAGCTATTGCATCTGTAACAATTATTTTGGTAGCGTTACAACAAGGTTTTTATCCGGTTGCTATTATCACAGCCGCTTTAGCTGGCGGTACTATTGGTTTTATGCGTTACAACTTCAACCCCGCCACGATTTTTATGGGTGATACAGGAAGTTTGTTTATTGGCTACATGCTAGCAGCAATTTCTATTTTTGGTGCGGTAAAAAGTGCTGCAACAATTGCGCTTATAGTACCGGCAATTGCTTTGGGGCTACCAATTATGGATACAGCTTTTGCTATTGCAAGGCGGTATATTAATGGAAAACCTATTTTTCAGCCGGACAAAGGACATTTGCATCATAGACTTTTGGCGTTAGGATTTAGCCAAAGGCAGGCAGTTATGCTTATGTATTTGATTAGTGCCGGGTTGTGCCTTAGTGCTGTTTTATTTACTGAGATTGACGGGATTTACGCAATTTTATTGCTTGTCATTATTGTTGCGGCCATTTTCATTGGGGCAAAGAAAATTGGCATTTTAAACGATCGCTGACAATATAGGGGTGTAGTAAATTAATGAAAAAATTAAAAGTTATGACCGTATTTGGAACTAGGCCAGAAGCTATTAAAATGTGTCCGGTAGTTTTAGAAATGCATAAATATCCTGATTATATTCAACCTATCGTAGCCGTAACTGCGCAGCATAGGGAGATGCTTGATCAGGTTCTGGGGTTATTTTCTATAGTCCCGGATTACGATTTGAATATAATGACGACAGGGCAGACGCTGTACGATGTTACAGGTCGCGCTTTGGAGGGATTACATCATGTTTTGGAAGAAGCAAAACCTGATATCATTCTTGTCCATGGCGATACAACTACGACTTTTGTAGGTGCTCTGGCGTCTTTTTATATGCAGATTCCTGTGGGACATGTAGAAGCAGGCTTGCGTACAGGAAATAAATATTCACCATTTCCGGAAGAAATGAACAGAAAATTAACCGGGGCTATTGCGGATTTTCACTTTTCTCCAACGCAAATTTCCAAAAACAACTTATTAAGAGAAAATATAAGTCCTGAAAAAATATTTATTACAGGAAATACTGTTATTGATGCTCTCAATACTACTGTAAAAGATAATTTCACGTTTCCCTATGGCCAAATACAAAAAGCTATAGATAGCGGAAATAAATTAATTTTAATGACTACTCATCGTAGAGAAAACTTGGGTGAGCCTATGCGCCATGTCTATATGGCCTTAAAAGAGGTGCTGGAAACACATCCAAGGGTAGAAGCAATTTTCCCTATGCATAAAAATCCTCAGGTGCGTAAGGTGGCAGAAGAAATATTAGGACATTTGGATAGAGTTCATTTGATTGAACCTATGGATTATGAGCCATTTACCAATTTAATGGCTAAGGTGGACATTGTTCTGACTGATTCAGGGGGTATCCAAGAAGAAGCTCCGGCTCTGGGGAAACCTGTGTTGGTACTTAGGGATACAACTGAGCGACCGGAAGCGGTAACAGCAGGAACCGTAAGGTTAGTGGGAACGAATAAAGACTTGGTTCAGCAAGAAACCATAAAGCTTTTAGAAGATGAAAAATATTATCGCTCAATGTCTGATGCTTGCAATCCTTATGGTGATGGTAGGGCGGCTGAACGTATTATCAAAATTATATTGAATCATTATGGCTACCCTATAGAAAATATTGCCGAGTTTTTTGATAAAAAAACAAAAAAGTAGTTGTCACATAGGTACATATATATTAAAATATAAACTAGTCAACAGAAAAGTTTGAATAGTTTGTGACATTTTTTTGAAATAGCATGAATTTTTGTGATAATACAAAAGGAATGAATTATGGAAGTTCAAAAAAAAAGGCTGTTTGCTTATGGTAAACAAATTTTTCTTAGACAATTTTTTGTAGCTGTCGTTATTTGTATTTTAGCAGCATTTCTACATGGAGATTTGTTTTATAGTTGGTTTATGGGTAGTATTGTTGCTCTTTTTGATACGGGATTGGTTTTACATGGGATTATCAATGGAGCGCAAAAAGGTCAGGTAGAAGCCTTAAACTATATGCATAAGACTATGTTGGAAAGACTGGGCACAATAACAGTTATTGTTTTGGTTATGTTGAAGTTAAAACTAAGTGTCATAGGAGTTTTTCTTAGTTTTATACTATTACATATATTTTTAGTTTTAAACTTAATTATTATCGCGAGCCGAGATAAAGCTAAATTGAAGAGGCCGTGAAGAAAGGAGTGAACTGAATGGGAACAGCAGAAGCGTCCGAAGGCATTATTCATTATTTACCTAAAGAGATTTTTAGCGGAATAGTAATCAATATGCAAACTATGTACATGTCTTGGCTGACAATGGCTATTGTAGCCGTTATCGTCTTTGCAGCAACCCGAAAAGCCGAGATCATTCCTTCTGGTATACAAAATGTCGTAGAAGTTTTTGTAGATTGGCTTAATGGGCTTATGGAAAGCAGTATGGGCATTGAGGGACGACGTACAGCGGCACCTTTTGTTATAACTTTGTTTCTTTATATTTTTATTGGCAATGAACTTGGATTATTACCACAAATTGGACCACATTTGACTTCCCCCACAAACGATATTAATGTAGCTTTTGGTTTGGCCATAACGGTATCTTTAGCCGTTTACTTGTTCGGGGTTATGCGGCAAGGTTTGGGGTATTTTAAACATTTCACACAACCTTTTGCGGCCATGCTTCCCTTAAATATTCTAGAGGAGATAGCTAAGCCATTAACCATGGCTCTTCGTTTATTTGGTAATATTCTTGCAGGTGAGATTTTATTAGTAGTATTGTATATGTTGGCACCTTGGGTTATACCAAATATTTGGATTGGGTTTAGTTTGATTATAGGTTTTTTACAAGCGTTTATTTTCACTATGCTTACTATGATTGCGTTGGCGCCTGTTTTTAAAGCAAGCCACTAAGCACAAGTGTTTTATGGAAAGAATTAATTTGTTCAAATTTAAAATTTATATAATTTGAAAATCAAAAACAATTTTGAAAATTGAAAGGATGTAATTTAAAATGACTGAAAATGCTATTATTGTTTCTGTTTCTGTAATCTCAGCCGCTATAATTTGTGTAGGAGCTGTTCGTGGAGCTACGGCTGGAGACTCCGCGGTTGCTACCAAAGCTTTGGATTGTATGGCTCGTCAACCTGAGCAAGCAAGTAACTATCAGGTTAACATGCTTATCGCTATCGGCTTGGTTGAGTCTATTCCTATTATTGCCGCAGTTATTGCGATTGTATTAGTTTTCGCTAATCCTTTTGTAAAATAATTCCTGAGTAACTAGAAGATGAGAGAGAAAGGAAGAGTGCTATAGATGGTTAGTATAAATGCTACACTTATTGCGCAAATCCTGAATTTTATTGTTCTTTTGTGGGTACTTGCGAAATTTGCTTATAAACCTTTAATAAAGGCTATGGATGACCGTCGCAATCGTATCATTAACGACCTTGATACTGCAGAACAGACGCGCCTTGATGCAGAAGCATTAAAGGCACAATATGTTGAGCAATTATCTAACGCACGTCAAGAAGCGACTGACATTGTAGATAAGGCGAACAAAGTTGCTCAAAATTTGCACGACGAGTTCATGGAACAAGCCCGTGCAGAAAAAGATGCTATGATGGCGACCGCTAAGGAACGTATTGAGCAGGATAAACAACAAGCTTTAGTGGATATTAGAACGCAGGTTATTGCTTTGAGTACGCAAATTGCCAGCAAAGTTGTTAACCAAAAGTTGAATTCTGCTGAAGACCAAAAGTTAGTTGCAGACGCAACTGATAAAATTTTGGGAAATCGTTAATATTGGAACACTTAAGTAAATGATTATAATAATAAATTAGTCTCAGAACTTGAAATTTCCCATAGTTAGTAAGCTGTGGGTGAATACGGAGGTGATTGATACAGTATGGAAAACAATGAGAATATTGCTTTAATTAAACAAAGCATTGAAACCCTTGAATTTGCAGCAAAGGATTTATCCTTTTGCCAAAATGAAAAAGTTATTCCCGTGCTCGTAACAACAGCTGCTGAGCTTACTGTATCTGAATATGAGTCTGTTTCCGTAATCCTATCTGAAAAGATTGGCAAAGAAGTTTGTATCAAAAAACTTGTTGAACCGTCTATTATAGGTGGTATCATCGTAAAAATTGGTGATAAGGTATTTGATGCGAGCGTTAAGCGTCAGTTAGAAAAAGTTGGCGCACAAATGGGTAAGGTACAAGTTGATGGACAGTCTCTTGATAAGCCCGCCGGAATTGCTGAAGCTTTAACTGAAAGCGTTAAGGATTACAAAATAGATATTAATTTAGAAGAAGTTGGCATTGTTGATAAAGTCGGTGATGGTATTGCTACTGTATCAGGTATGCGTGGTGCTATGTCCGGCGAGTTAGTTGAATTACCGGGCGGGGTAACCGGTATGGTGCAAAACTTGCGCCCTGAAGAAGTTGGCATAGTGCTAATGGGCGGAGAAACTAAAATTAAACAAGGTGACGTAGTTCGTCGTACCGGGCGTATTATGGAAGTACCGGTCGGCGAAGCTATGCTTGGCCGTATTGTCAGTGCCCTTGGGATTGCTATTGATGGCAAGGGTGATATTGTAACCTCAGAAACACATTCTATTGAATCTCCGGCGCCAGGCATTGCAGCTCGGCAACCGGTTGATGTTCCTTTGCAAACAGGCATTAAGGCTATTGATGCTTTAGTACCAATTGGACGTGGACAACGCGAACTTATTATAGGTGACCGTGGTACAGGTAAAACTGCTGTAGGTATTGATACTATTATTAATCAAAAGGGTTTAGGCGTTATTTGCATTTATGTTGCAATTGGGCAAAAAGCTTCTACAGTTGCGCGTATTGCTCGTATTTTGGAAAAACACGGCGCCCTTGATTATACAATTATAGTAGCGGCTACTGCAGCTGATTCGGCTCCTTTGCAATATTTAGCACCTTATACAGGCGTAACTATTGGTGAGTACTTTATGAATCAAGATAAAGACGTGCTTATCATTTATGATGACTTGTCTAAACATGCTGTTGCTTATCGTGCCATGAGCTTATTGCTTCGTCGTCCACCAGGTCGTGAAGCTTATCCCGGCGATGTATTCTATTTACATTCCAGATTGCTGGAACGTGCCGCAAGACGTAATAAGGAAAATGGCGGTGGTTCCATTACCGCATTGCCAATCATTGAAACTCTTGCAGGCGATGTTGGTGGGTACATTCCTACCAATGTAATTTCTATTACCGATGGGCAGATCTATTTGGAAAGTGAATTGTTCTATTCCGGTATTCGTCCTGCAATTAACGTTGGTTTATCCGTATCACGTGTTGGTGGTGCGGCGCAAATTAAGGCCATGAAATCAGTTGCCGGCACACTTCGCCTAGATTTGGCACAGTTCCGCGAACTAGCGGCTTTTGCACAATTCGGCTCTGACTTGGATAAAGCAACAAAAGCACAATTGGATCGTGGTGCACGTATGACTGAAATTCTAAAACAAGGTCAATATGTGCCACTGACGGTAGAAAAACAAGTAATGGTTCTTTTTGCTGCTACCAATGGTTATTGCGATGACATTCCAGTAAAAGACATAACAAGGTTTGAAAAGGAATTTTTAGCTTTTATGGCTGCAAATGCACCAGAGATTGGTGTTTCCATACGCAACGAAAAGAAAATCCTTGACGAAACTAAGGCCGCTTTAATTAAAGCCATAGGAAACTTTAAAGAAACCTTTGCCACCTCCACCGTAAAGGAGTGATAATTAATGGCAAATCAACGTGAGATACATAGGCACATAAAAAGTGTTAAGAACATCCAGCAGATAACTAAAGCGATGAAAATGGTTGCAGCTGCTAGGTTACGCCGTGCGCAGGAAAAAGCAGCGTCGAGTCGTCCTTTTGCTGACAAGGTCAAAGAACTTTTGTTAACTGCTGTTAGTGACCATAAAATGATGTCTAGGCTTAATATGGATGAGCACCCTCTTTTGTGTGAACGACCTGTTAAAAAAATTGGTTATATTATTGTCACTTCTGATAAAGGGCTAGCTGGTGCATATAACGCTAATTTACTTAAACATGCGATTGTCGAGCTTATGGACAAAGATAGTTATATTTTAATTACGGTTGGACGTAAGGCTAAGGACTTTTTCAAACGTCGTGGGTTTAATATTTATGAATCTTTCTTTGGGTTTTCAGATAAACCTACTTATAACGATGCTGACGAAGTTGCACGCATGGCTGAAGAACTCTTTGTTTCAGGTGCCGTAGACGAGGTACTCTTGATTTATACACAATTTAAATCAGCGTTATCCTTTACTCCGGTTATTAAACGTTTGTTACCTGTAAAACCTCCTGTGGCAGAATCCGTAAAGGATTCGTATGCCTATGACGGCGAAAACGCAGATGAGAGTGTTAGTGATGTTATTTTTGAACCAAAAGCTGAAGAAACATTAAAATACTTAGTTCCCTACTATGTAAGAACGGTGACTTATGCTGCTATTATGCAAGCAGCTGCCAGTGAGTTAGGGGCGAGGATGACAGCAATGTCTTCTGCTACTGATAATGCTAACGACTTATTAAACAAACTAGAGGTTTCGTATAATAAAGCGCGGCAAGCGGGTATTACTAATGAAATTAATGAAATAGTAGGTGGAGCAGAGGCTCTACAGTAAATTAAATGGGAGGGAAAACATTGAATATCGGTAAAGTAGTTCAAGTTGTAGGTCCTGTTATCGACATCAAATTCCCACCAAAATGCCTTCCAAGCATTTATAACGCAGTTAGGATCGATGGTGAAGTAGGGGATGGTATTAAAATACATCTTACTACTGAAGTAATGCAACATATTGGCGATAATGTAGTGCGTACTGTTGCAATGAGCACCACTGATGGTCTTGTACGTGACATGGATGCCATTGATACAGGAGCTCCTATTACGGTTCCTGTTGGTGAAGGTACTCTTGGTAGAATTTTTAATGTTTTGGGTGAAACAGTTGATCATGATGATACACCGGTTAAGGCGGCTGCTTACTGGCCTATTCATAGACCGGCTCCAAGCTTTGACCAACAAGCAACAACTACCCAAATCCTGGAAACTGGCATTAAAGTTGTCGATTTGATTGCTCCTTATTCCTTAGGTGGTAAGGTTGGTTTGTTCGGTGGCGCAGGTGTTGGTAAGACAGTTATTATCATGGAGCTTATCCATAACATTGCAACAGCTCATGGTGGTTATTCCGTATTCGCCGGTGTAGGTGAGCGTACGCGTGAAGGTAATGATTTATGGGGTGAGATGAAGGAATCCGGTGTTATCAGTAAAACTGCTCTTGTTTATGGACAGATGAACGAGCCCCCTGGTGCTCGTATGCGTGTAGGTCTTACCGGACTTACTATGGCGGAATATTTCCGTGACGTAGCAGGACAAGATGTATTGTTATTTATTGATAATATTTTCCGTTTTATTCAGGCAGGTTCTGAAGTATCAGCTTTACTTGGTCGTATGCCGTCCGCTGTTGGTTATCAACCAACTTTGGCCAATGACATAGGCGCATTACAAGAACGTATTACATCTACTACTACAGGTTCTATCACTTCTGTACAAGCAGTGTATGTTCCGGCTGATGATTTAACGGATCCGGCTCCGGCAGGAACATTTGCCCATTTGGATGCTACGACAGTTTTGTCACGTCAGATTGCTGAACTTGGTATTTATCCTGCGGTTGATCCGCTGGATTCTACTAGCCGCATCCTTGATCCTTTGATAATTGGTCAAGAGCATTACGAAGTAGCTCGCGGTGTACAAGCGATTTTGCAACGCTATAAAGAACTTCAGGACATCATTGCCATACTTGGTATGGAAGAATTAGGCGAAGACGATAAGATTACAGTTACTCGTGCTCGTAAAATCCAGAAGTTTTTAAGTCAAGCTTTCTTTGTTGCTGAACAGTTTACCGGCACACCGGGACAATATGTTCCGCTAGCGGAAACCATTCGTGGTTTTAAAGAAATTCTTGAGGGTAAACACGATGATTTGCCGGAAGGGGCATTCTATATGGTTGGTACCATTGATGATGCTATTGCTAAGGCAAATACGATGAAGGAGTAGTGATTGCATGACAAAGTTAATGCAATTGGAGGTAATAACTCCGGATAAATCTTTATTAGTGCGTCAAGATGTTTCTTACGTCTTGGCTGAAACAGTTATCGGTGGGTTAGGGATATTGGCGAACCATGCTCCCTTGATTGCTACCTTAACCGAAGGACCACTAAAATATCAAGATGAAACAGGTGCTTTGCACTTTGTTTATGTTGAGGGTGGCTTTATGGAAGTTGGCAGTAATAAGGTTACTATTTTGAGTGTAGATGCAGAAGATGCCTCTGATATAGATGTAGAAAAAAATAAACGTCGTGTTGAAGCAGCTCAGAACAGGTTGTCTAACTTAGAACCAACTACAGATATTGTTGCAGTAGCTGCAAGATTGCGTTATGCTAAGGCCCGCTTGAAAACAGTGGAACGAGCTCAAGCCCAGCGCTAAAAAGATAAGAGCCTAACGCCTTGCGCGAGTAGGCTCTTGTTTTTATGTAAAGACGTTGCTATTTGAAGCTGTATTGATTATAATAAAGGTAAGGAAATTGTTGTGGGGGAGGGTGCAAAAGATGGCGGAAAAGGATTTTATCAGCAAGGTTGCGGGAAGTAAAATGGGACAGCTAAGACAAGAAATTTCTGATTTGCGGAAAATGTTAGGCAAGATGGATGATGACGAAAAGGCAGCCCTTATTAAAAAAGAAATAATGGAAAAAGAGACTTACTATAATATTCTTGCTGACAGAGAAAAAGTTAGAGGATAATTGTTGGCTATTAGTACCCTGCATTTGTGGATTTATTTTCATAAGTGCAGGGTGTTTTGTTTATTTTAGAAGGTTAATATGGTATACTTTACGTGTAAAAAGTTGTACGGAGGATGTATTATGCCTGATATGCTGAAAATCATATTAAAATATGCTGTTATTTTTTTAATAGTATATCTTGTTTACCGTGATTCCAAGAAAAAGAATATTCGCTATGCAAATGCTTGGATTATAGGATCCCTGCTTTTTCCGCCTATTGCTGTTGCTTATTTATTATATAGTACTTTGGCTTCCAAAGAAGTTGTGCTTAGTAAGAAACAAAAAGTTGATATAGAGATTAGAAGGAGAATGGAAGAACACAAAAAAAAGATAGCAATAGAGCGTAAAACTATGGAAAAAGCTAAGCACGCAGAAGAAGAAAAAAACAATCTGACTTTGGAAGAAATTGAAAAAATCAGAGCAGAACGTTTGGCGGCAAAGGCCAAACGCTTACATGAGCTAGAGGAAGAACGCAAATATCAACAAGAGGAAAATGCTAAAAGATGGCGCCTTGGTTCCGGTGGAGTAAGTAATACTAATAACAGCAAATAAAATTAACAACCGTCTGAAATTAGGCGGTTGTTTTGTGCTACATTTATTGCCAAAGAAGCAAGATTAGTGATAAACTATTAAGGGTATATTATGTTATAGTATTTAAAGATAGGTTTGGAGGAAATTTGGTGGAAAAGCTACTTATCAGGGGCGGTAATAAATTGCACGGGACCGTAAAGGTCAGTGGAGCAAAAAATGCGGTGCTACCAATTATTGCTGCGGCTATTTTAGGATCTCAGGGCAGTTATTTACTTGAGGTACCTGAATTAGAAGATGTACGAACCATTTGTAAAGTCCTGGAATGTTTAGGAATGAAGATAGACTATAGCGAACGTAACGCGTTACATATAGACAGTCGGGAAATAGTTTCTTGTGAAGCTCCCTATGAATTAGTAAGGACTATGCGGGCTTCTTTCTTAGTTATGGGTGCATTACTAGCTAGAAAGGGCAAGGCAAGAATTTCTCAACCAGGTGGTTGTGCTATAGGGACTCGTCCTATAGACATCCATTTGAAGGGATTTGAGGCTTTAGGGGCTAGAATAGAGATGGGACATGGTTATATTGAAGCATCTGCGCCTAATGGCTTGGTTGGGACAACAATTTATTTGGATTTTCCTAGCGTAGGTGCTACTGAAAATCTTATGATGGCAGCCTCTATGGCTTCGGGAACAACTATTATAGAAAACTCTGCTCAGGAACCGGAAATTGTTGATTTAGCAAATTATTTAAACGTTATGGGTGGTAAAGTTCGTGGTGCAGGAACTAATTCTATTCGTATTGAAGGTGTGAAAGAACTTAGAGGCGGAGAACATACCGTTATTCCTGATCGTATAGAAGCAGGTACTTTTATGGTAGCTGGTGCTATGACTGGCGGGGATATTAGAGTAGAGAATGTTTTATGCGAGCATTTAAAACCTCTGATTGCTAAGTTAAGAGAAGCAGGAGTAACTATTGAAGAAGATATCCGCGGAGTGCGTGTTATAGGGCCAAAGAATCTGAAGGGGATTAATATCAAGACATTGCCTTATCCTGGATTTCCTACAGATATGCAGGCGCAAGTTATGGCGTTGATGTGCATAGCACAAGGGCAGAGCGCAGTAACAGAAACTGTCTTTGAAAATAGATTTATGCATGTAGATGAGCTGCAACGTATGGGTGCCAATATTAAGACTAGCGGTCGTGGAGCATTTGTAGAAGGGGTACCTAGACTTTTGGGTTGTCAAGTGCGTGCAACAGATTTACGAGCAGGAGCAGCAATGGTTTTGGCAGGATTGGTAGCAGAAGGAGTAACGGAAATTACAGATATTTTCCACATTGACCGTGGTTATGAAAATTTGGTGTATAAATTTAAACAATTAGGTGCAGATATAGAGCGTCGAGAGGCTAAATAAATGAACATTTTAAATAATAAAGGATTTAATAGATTTTTTAATAGTGTAGATATCGGTGTTGATCTTGGTACGGCTAATATTTTGGTGTTTCTCAAAGGCAAGGGCATTGTGTTAAAAGAGCCTTCGGTAGTTGCTACTGACAGAGAAACAGGCAAGGTAGTTGCTATTGGACGTGCAGCTAAGTATATGCTGGGAAGAACTCCGGAAAATATCGTTGCTATTCGTCCCTTACGTGAAGGGGTTATTGCCGATTATGATATTACACAAATAATGCTAGAGAATGTTTTACAAAAAGTAGCGGGAAAAAGCATGTTTTTTAAGCCTAGAGTTATGATTTGTATACCTTCAGGAGTAACTACTGTAGAGAAAAGGGCTGTTTTAGAAGCTACGATGCAGTCAGGAGCAGCAAAAACTTATTTAATAGAAGAGCCAATGGCGGCCGCTATGGGCGCAGGGTTGGATGTTGGAGAATCTCGTGGTTGTATGGTGGTGGATATCGGAGGTGGTACTACCGATGTAGCTGTTATTTGTTTAGGTGGTATTGTTGTAGCGGAATCTCTGCGCGTCGGCGGAGATAAATTTGATGAGGCTATCGTGCGTTTTGTGAAAAAAGAACACAATGTTTTAATTGGCGAAAGAACTGCTGAAGATATTAAGTTAGGCGTGGCTACAGTTAGTAAGCATGGCCGCAAGGCCGAAGTAACTGTTCGTGGAAGGGATTTAATTACGGGACTTCCTACGACTATTAGAATAACTTCAGATGAGACTTATAGAGCTATGATTGAACCCATTGGTATGCTTATAGCATGCATAAGGTCTGTATTAGAAAAGACACCGCCTGAACTGGCTTCTGACATTGTGGAATGTGGGATTGTTTTAACCGGTGGCGGGGCTTTACTTGACGGATTGGCAGAATTGGTACAGGAAGAAACAAGAATTACAACCATTGTGGCAGACAACCCATTGGAGTGCGTAGCACTTGGCACAGGTAAAGCTTTAGCTAATTTGGGAGTACTAAAAGATTCCGTGTTTATGGAAAATCGCAAACGTTAATTTTTAATATAAATAAGGCGGATAATCCGCAAATTTAGGGCCGACCATAAGGTCGTCCCTATTTATTTAAAATGCTTATTAGTATAGCAGCTTTAAGAATAGTTGTGGATTTTAAACGATAATTTAATTGGGAAGGTCATAGTATGAAAAAAAGCTTATTATATAAGGTATTGATAGTTTTAATTTGCTTGGTCTTTTTACCATTACAAGTAGCAATGGCAACCGTATTAGGCAATTTGCGTTCAGGTGTAAATGCCGACAGGACACGCTTGGTACTAAATTTTGACAAAATGCCTAAGTATTCTGAATCTGTAGCGGACAATCAGCTGATTATTACTTTTGATGGGAAAGTTAAAAGAAGCGAAAAACTTCAACTCAAAGACACTCTAGTGAAAAGTGCAACTTTAGAACGTTTTAATAATCAGAGTCGTTTGGTTGTGACTTTTTATAAATCAGTACCCAAATATAGTATTTTCTCGTTAAAGAGTCCTAATAGGCTGGTAATAGATTTAAAGAGAGTTAACTATGATAAACGTGTTATTAAAATTGCTGATGGTGTAATTTATACTTATTTGAGGGAATATGTAGATTCTTTGCCTGAAGAATTTTATATTTTAGAAATATCCCCAACTAGCGGCTATACTTTAAAACCGATTTTGGGACAGGGAAATTGTATTCAAAAGGGCGTTTTATCACAAATGGCTAGTAATGCAGGAGCTAAAGCTGCTATTAATGCCTCGTATTTTGATTCCGATGTGTGGGTAGTAGGTAACTTAATGATAGATAAAAAATGGGTATCTGCAGAAGATACGCCTAGAACAGCACTTATTATTGATGATAACGATAGAGCACAAATTATTACAAATACCAGTTATTCCGGTAAGGTTATACGTAGTGATGGAATTAGTGTTCCGATTACCGGATTAAATAGGATGAGACTTACAAATGATTTAATTTATTATACCGACGCCTATGGTTCTAGTACGGGTACTAATATTTATGGCATTGAGGCACGAATAGTGAATAATAGAGTAACAGAAATTTCCAAGAGGGGTAATCTTGCTTTGCGTCCTAATACAGTAGTGCTTTCCGGTAACGGTACTTCTGCCGTGTTTCTCCAGAGTTTAAAGTTGGGTGCCAAGGTGAAAATACAGCAAAGTTTTGGAAACACTGCGGCCGACTATGCTAAACATGTCTTGGGTGTAGGACCTTTGTTGGTTGATAATGGAGTACAAAGTGTGCAAACTGACGCAGAAGAAATTGCCGATGATATAGCTGTGGGGCGTTCCCCTCGTACAGCAATTGGTATAAGAAAAGACGGAACCATCGTTATTTTAGTTGTTGACGGGCGCTCTTCATCCAGTAGTGGTATGAGTCTTGACGAATTGGCTGGCTATCTGGTCAAGTTAAATGTTAACCAAGCTATGAATTTCGATGGTGGAGGATCTAGCGAAATGGTTGTGAACGGAGACGTTGTTAATGCACCTTCGGATGGTGATGAAAGACCAATCCGTGTTGGGTTAGGCGTCTTTGGTAGATAGTGTAACTTGTCAAGACGCAGATATAGTATTATAATCATAGTAGGGCAAGAGTTTTTAGTTGTAGATGGAGGGGATTGTTATGTGTAAAAAATTTTTTAGTGCAAAGAATATATTTGTTCTAAGTTTAGTGATGATTTTTGCTTTTGCAAGTTTTGCTTTTGCTGCAGGAGCCATAGCGCAGACTAGTAGTTTGGCTGGGACAGTGGTGGCAGAAGGGTTGGTTGCCCCAGGAACAATGGTTTCTGAGGGACAAATATTGGTAAAGGTTAAGACTATTGCGGGAACGGCAGCAGCAGCTAGGGCTAATTGTAGTGGCAAAGTTGTCTCAGTGTCTGTGACACCGGGAAGT
>Ga0172378_10003928_pt1 | contig 13985 bp, 7 predicted proteins | sample GrowelOW332metaG_FD_119755 | JGI IMG/M metagenome (GOLD analysis project Ga0172378, IMG submission 119755) | Groundwater microbial communities from an aquifer near a municipal landfill in Southern Ontario, Canada - Pumphouse #3_1 metaG | ecosystem: Environmental > Aquatic > Deep subsurface >... | reverse complement strand
CAGAAGGCGCTTGAAGAAGATTTGCTTTGTCCGTTTCATTACTACGGGCTTTCTGATTTGACTGTGAATGGTGAATTAATTGATGATAAAACTGATTTTACAAAGCTTGTAAGCGCAGAAAGAATTTGCCATATAGAAAAAGCAATAAGGCTTTATAAAAATTTTGCATATGCTGTTAAAGGTTTGATTTTTTGCAGCCGTGTTGATGAAGCGGCTGAACTTTCTAAGAAATTAAACGAAGATGGTTTTTACACAAAATATCTTACTGGAGAAAATTCAGACAGTGAGCGTGAGAGCGTTATAGAAGAACTTGAAAGCGACACAAATCCGTTGCAGTACATTATCAGTGTTGATATTTTTAATGAAGGAGTTGATATTCCTTGCATCAACCAAGTTGTAATGCTCCGACCTACGCAATCCGCAATTATATTTGTTCAGCAGCTAGGACGAGGGTTAAGAAAGTTTCCAGGCAAAAGTTATGTTTCTGTAATTGATTTTATTGGCAACTATGAAAATAACTTTTTTATTCCAATCGCTCTGTATGGAGACAACTCGTTTAACAAAGACAATCTTAGGCGTGTTCTTTCAAGTGGCTCTTCTTCTATTCCGGGAACTTCTACAATACAAATAAATGAAGTGGCGCGTCAAAAAATATTCGACTCTATTTCAAATGCAAATTTTAATCAGCTTAAACTTTTAAAAGATGAATATGTAAAATTAAAAAACAGATTGGGCAGAATTCCAACTATGATGGAGTTCGCAGAAAATGGTTTTATCGATCCGCTGCTTTTTATTGACTATGCAGGCTCTTACCACGAGTTCAAATGTAAAGTTGAAAAAACTGATTCTGATTTAACAAGCGCGCAAAGGACTTCGTTGCAATTTATCTCTCTAGAATTTGCTCATGGCTTACGATTACATGAATTGCTGGCGCTTAAAATTCTTATCACTTCAGATTCATTTACAGAAGATGACTTTAAATATTCTCTTGCAAATTACAATGTTTTATTTTCAGAAAAAGATATACTTGGAATGTGCAATACACTTTCACCTAATTTTTATACGCAGGGCGATAAAGCAAAGTATGGTGGAATATCTTATTTGCAATTTAATAAAGATACAAAATCAATTTCCAAGACAAACGAATTTTCAGAATTGCTTACTTCAACAGAATACAAAGCGGAACTTGAGGATTGCATAAACTACGGCTTAAAACGTGCTGCTATAAAAGATACAGAAAAATATATTGACCATAATCTTGTGCTGTACAGAAAATATTCACGCAAAGATGTATGTAAACTTTTCAACTGGAAAATGAACATCACTCCACAGAACATTGGCGGCTACATTGTTCAAAACCAGCCTGAACTTACATGCCCAATTTTTATCACATATAAAAAATCAGACGACATTTCTGAATCAATAAAATACGAAGATTTTTTTATAGACAATTCACGTCTAAACTGGATGAGCAAAAATAAAAGGACATCATCTTCTCCTGATGTGGCGGCAATATTAAATCAAAAAGATAACAATATTAGAATTCCATTATTTATAAAAAAGAATGATAACGAAGGAACAGATTTTTATTATCTTGGAAATTTACAAAGTGATACTTCCGAAGACACCAAAATGAAATCAAACGGAGCAGATGTTTCTGTTGTAAATATTCAGTTTGATTTAGAAACACCAGTACGCGAAGATATTCTGCAATACTTGGAAGAATAAATCATTCGGTGTTTTGGCAAGTTTTCATTCCATGCTTTGGCGCTTTTTCATTAGGTGTTTTGGCACTTTACAATCACACACTCACGTTTTCAAAGAACACTTCACCGTAGTATTTATTCAACGACTCTCAAACTTTCGGCTGTTATAGTTCCATACTGTTCTTGATATAATTCAACTAAATTTTTTATTTTATTAAGTCTGTCATTTTCTGTAATTGTATTTAAACAAATTTGTGCATTTAGAAATTCTAATCCACCAAGCATAACTTCAACAAAATGTTTTTCATCATCTGTAGCTTCTGGTTTCATAATTATTCTAAAAGCTTTGTCTACTCTTTCTTTTTCACTAAGACAATATTTTTTATCACTTAACATTACAAGTCGATAAAAGAAAATTATATCATCTTCATATCTGATCATTTGTTCAGAATCAATTTTAGCAGGTTCTATTTTCTTATCATCATCAATTGTTGCAATTTTATTCTGCCAAATCCCCATAACAATACTTATATAAAAAATGTCAATATTCCTACAGTTTCCACTACCACCTAATTTATCAACAAGAGTTCTAACCATGTCAGCATGTTTACCTTTAAATTGAAATAATTGTCTAAATAATGCCATAATAATTTCACTCCTTTTCTATATTTGTTTCTTCTTCTGAATTATTTACAGTTAATAATTTATATGAAACTCCAATTTTATTATTCATTTCTTCTTTTGCAATATCTCCATCTGTATCTTTAATTAATATTATTACTTGTTCAGAAACTCTTGGTAAAATTTCACAAATTGCTTTGATTCTTTTTTTATCAAAGACAGAAAAAGGTGCATCAAGAACAAGCGGATAAGACTCTAATGAATCTTGATTAGCTTCATCATTCTCTTTTATTATTTTTAATAATCCTGAAAGAAATGAAAAAACTATTGACATTCCCTGCCCTGGAGATAATCCATTTTCTGTTTTTGCACTTACGTGATAAGTTTCATCTATTGAAATAGGGAATACATTTCCATATATATTTTTAAAAGCATCGTTAACAGCTGCTATAAGTTTATTTCGTTTATCTTCCTCATCTTTGGATAATTCATCTTCAAAATAGGATAATAAATTATTTGTAATTTCTTTACATCTTATTATTTTTTTTCCTTCTGAAGATTTTAACATAAGTTCATTTTTTTCTCGTTGAGCTTTAGCCAATTCTAGATTTATATTAGCTATTTCTTGAACTAATTCATCTTTTTCAGTATAAAAGTCTTTGTCTTCTTGCTGATATTTTTCTAATCTGCTCTGTAATTCGGAAGTATCATCTGAATCTCTTATTTTATCTTCCAAACTTGTAACTTTTTCTTCAGATTCTTCAATATCACTATTTTTTTCATTTATGATTTTTGTTTTTAGTTCTATATCAGAGAATAGATCATCTCCTCTAGAACATTTATCTATAATCTTTGATTTCATAGACGTAATAATATTTCCTAATGATTCAGGCGGTACTATTTTTCTCCACTCCTCAAGGACTTTATAAACATCATCATCATTTTCAAATGCTCTTCCACATATACATTTATGTCCTTTTTCTATCCAATCTATTAAATCCGCATGAAGTTTTTCAGGTATATCATCAGTTTTTATAGATGATGCATTTCTTAATGTTTCAAGGCTAGAACTCATTGCATCTTTAGCAAAAAAATAAGGAGCTTTATTTATAAAATATGCAACTGCTCGGTTTCTTTCTTCTTCCACACCTGTATTCAAATTTGTTAATTTTTTTTCTTCATAATCTTTTTGTTCCTGGTATTCTTTAGAAGAATGCATTGTTCTAAGTTTTGATTTTATATCAATTTCTTGTTCAGTATTATAAGCAATTGAGTCATTTTTAGTTTTCACAAGATTATCTTTATCTTCTTTTTTGAAGAGTAAAGTATTTATATTTTCATTTAGTTTTTTTTCATATTCACTAGAATTATCAATTGATAAAGTATCATAATCATTAGAAATAGACTTAAGATGTTTTATAGCATCTTTATAATAATCAAGATTTAGTAAAGTGTTTACTGCATTTTCAAAGTCTTTTGATTTTCCAGATTGAATCTCTGTAGACATGCTATCTATTTTTTCACCACTTAGAAAGAAATATTCCGAAAGCTCTTTTGGCAAGATCTCATTTATCAAATTTTCTTGTTTGTCTGAAGTTTTATAACTTATATCTCCGTCTATTGAAATAGTTAATTGTGGCAATGCATCTTTAATAATTCCATTTTCTTTATGATATGTTTTTTTCCTTTTTATTTCATACGTTTTGTTATTATGAATCAATACTACTGTAACAGCTAAGTCTCTATTCCAGCCATCGTACATCTCTTTTTGCAATTTGGAAGAAAGAAGATTGTCTGGCTTTTTTAATTGTTTAACTTCGCTATAAAGGCACCATGTAAAAGCCTGTCCTATCGTTGTTTTTCCAGTGCCGTTGTCACCCATTATTAATGTGACATTTTTTTCTTTATCAGTAGAAAATTCTATTGTGTGAATTCCATAGAATTGCCTAAAATTTTCTATTATTATTTTTTTTATTATCATTCTTGCTCCTCCGAAGATACTGTAGTTTGAATAAGATCTTTAATTTCGTCTTTCATTTGAGAATTATTTTTTTTCTTAGTTTTTTTATTCTCTTTTTCCATTTCCATTATTTTTTTCATAATTATCAAATAATCAATTCTTTTTTTATTCTCTTTTGTAAAGGTTGTGTTACTCATTTTCCAATATCTCCTCTTGTGTAATTTTATTAATATCAAAACTTTCTTTAAGGACATTTATATAAGGCATACTGTCATATTTATTTAATGCTAAATCTGCAAATTCGGTCATGCGTCTTGTTTCATTTGTTGCTAAACTTTTGTAATAATTATTTTCTTCAAAAGTTTTATTTCTTATTGTTTCTAATGAATAAGGTAATGTAACAAAATCATATATTTCCGCAAATTCTTTTCCTTCGAATTTTCTTAGAACTCTGCCTCTTCGTTGTATATATTCTTTTGGATTAGTTGAGCTTGCTAAAATAAAAGCAGTTTTTATTGAAGGAATATTCACTCCTTCATCAAGACATTTTATTGCGGCAATACATTGTAAGTCTTTACCTTCAGAAAATTTTTGAATAATAGTTTTTCTTTCCTCAGCTGATTCCTGAGCTGTAAATTTTGTAATTTTCATTTCATATTTGTCATACAATTCTTTTATAATTGTTGTTATTTGTTTTTTATCATTTTCATCTAGTTCACCTGAAATTTTATCATTATCATATTTCACTGCACCGCAATAAATCAAAATCATATTTTTGTTTTTATATGGTTCTATTGTTCTAATTAATGTTAGAATCTTATTCTCTGCGCCAGCAACTATTCTAGAACGTTTTATACATAATCTTTTACCTTTTTCTGATAAAGTCTGCTCATTTGATTCAGAATCTAATCGTATTTCTAAAGTAATTTGTCTTGATAATTCACAATATTGTTCCTTTTCATCATCGTTTAAAGTAACAATAATTGGATAATATTTATAAGGGACAAGATGTTTTTCATCTATTGCTTGTTTTAATCCATAGCTTATACATTCTTTTTCAAAAAAATTATATAAAAATTCTGTTCCCTTTATATCAAAATGTCTATTCATTGTTGCAGACAATGCTAATCTATATTTATACTTTTCTTTCTGTAAATATTGTTTTGTAGTGTTTGCACCTAAATTATGAGCCTCATCCGCAACTAGTAAAATAGGACTTTTAGTAATTTGATTTATTTTATTTTGTATAAACTTTCCTTTGAAACTATCAATTGTAGAAACAAGACAAAAAAAACCTTTTGATTCTGTAGTATTGTTTCTATTAAATACAGCTCTATCTAATTTTTCTTTCCAATTTTTTTGAGGTGAATCACTAAATGCTATAATTGGCTTAATGTTAAATTTTTCTATATCTTCAATCCACTGATTAACTAGATGAATATATGGGCAGAGAATAATTACACAAAAGCCACCATTAATATTATTATACAATTCTGCTATTGATGATAAAGCCGTAAATGTTTTACCTGTTCCAGTAGCCATATTGTAAATACCTTTATAATCATTTTTTTTCCATTCAGATATTGCGTTTTTTTGATAATCATAAAGTGTTAAGGATTTAGGTATTTTTACTTTTTTTGTATCTTCCTCTACGCAGCTTCTAATCATCAGCTCATCATCATAGTGCCGTATTATTTCATAATTCACTTCATGTTTTCTATATTGTTTTATTACTTCATTTTTTAATTCTGGAAAATCGATAATAGTTAAATTATTTTCTGTTCCATTCCAAATTGAATTAAATCTTGTATATTTTTCTTTTGCTCTTTCTTCTGGATCATTCCATGATGTAAATACGTCTAATACTTCATAGCTTGATTCTATGGCTGTTAATGACTCATTCATTGAACCTGAAAATGCGACAATATTATTTTCTGTATCTTTTATTATTCCAAGTTTTTCGTGGTACATGCCAGATTCTGTATATGCAATTTTTATATCAAGCGTTCCATTAGCTATAAGTGTCGCGAGCAAGTTTAATCGTTCTGCTTCTGTTTTAGATTGAGGCATTAACAATTGTTTAAATAACGCATTCTTAATTATTATTTTTCGCTCTTCATAACCTTTACGCATTGCTTCAATATCTTCATTTGATAAATATGGCGACGCAATTAATTTTATATGACCTTCGTTTTTTACAAGCCCAGAAATGCCTTCTGTTATTCTTGCTAGAATTGATGATGAAAAAAAGCCTACAGCTCTATTATATTCTGTGGCGTTGTTAAGTAATGGAATATAAAAATCATGTGCAATATTGCATCCAAGAGTACGATATTCTTTTTCTACATTCACATCACGCAAACTCATTTTATTTTCCTCATCCGTTCTCATTTATATATTTCAAAGCATCATGCAATGCACAAAAATCTTCATCATTTGTAAAACGGCCAACACTGAATCTAACAGTGCCAGCAGGGAAAGTACCCATTATTTTATGTCCAAGAGGTGCACAATGCAGCCCTGTCCTTACGCATATATTAAATTTATCTAGGACGTTTCCTATTTCATCGCTTGTATAATTTTCAAAAACAACAGAAACAATTCCAACATAATTAATATTTTTCTTATTTCCTATAATTTTGATATTGTTAAATTGCAATAATTCACTTAGTAATTTTTCACGAAGAATTTTATCTTGCTTTAAGAAATATCCTATTCCATTTTTTTCTATAATTTTTAATGCTTCATTCAATCCAGCTATTGAAATAATATTATGGCTTCCTGCTTCAAAACGATTTGGTATTTCTGTTGGCATTTCTAAATTCTTTGAATCTATTCCTGTTCCACCATAAGTAAAACTTTTCAAAGGTGAATCTTTTCTACAAACAAAGCCAGCTATTCCAAATGGACCATATAAAGTTTTATGGCCTGCGAACACTATGTAATCAAATAAATTAGTTGACAGATTCAATTCTACAAGGCCAGCGGTTTGGGCACAGTCAATTATTACAATACAATTCTTATTTATTTTTTTTGCACATTCCGCAATTTCTTCCACAGGTGTAATAAATCCAAAAGAATTACTTGCGTGAGTCATAATTAGTATTTCAGGTTTATTATCATTAAAAGAGTTTTTTATTTCTTGTAAATTAAAAGTGCAAGAATTTGTATCAAATTTTAATTCTTGAATAATAATTTTATTTTCTTTTTGTTTTTTATACAAAGGACGCAATACTGAATTATGTTCAAACGATGTTATATAAATATTACAATTTTCTTTAACTACAAGACCTTGTATAATTGTATTTAATGCAGTTGTAGCACTATCTGTAAAAACACAAGAATAATCTGAAGTACAGTTAAACAATTTTTCTACAGACGTTCTTGTATCTGAAATGACTTTATTTGCAACAGCCGCTAATTTGTACTGACCTCTTCCTGAGTTTACACAATAATTTTGCTCACAATTTTTCATTTCTTCATAAACTTCATTTGGTTTAGGAAAAGTGGTTGCGGCGTTATCGAAATAATAATATTTTTTATTTCCAATTATTTTACTCATAGTCAAGAAGCTCCTTCATTAATGATAAAAGCACACTGCATTTTTCTTCTGAAGTAAGAGAGGCTTGATATTCTTTCATATTATTTCGTAATTCATTTTTAAGAAGTTTGTAAGGTGAGCCATTTTGTTTTTCAAAATTAAAAGTCTTTACAACAGATTTTCCGTCCTTGTCATAAAATTTAATTGCATATTCATTTTCAACCGTTGTAAACAATTCTTTTGATTCTGATTTATTTGTATTATTTTGTAACAAATCATAATTTCTTTTACATTCGGAAATATCTTTTAAAAAACTTGTAAATGTTTCTATAGTCCAATCCTCTATTTTTAATTCTGTATCAACAATTGCAAGATGCCTTATAAATTCATTTATAGAATTTATTGGTTCTGAAAAAGCTTTTAAAAGTTTTGTGTATCTAGTTTCAACTATATGATTTTTTACTTTTGAAGATAATGAATGATACCAAATACTTATATTGTTTTTTAGTTCAATTTCATCAGAAGCATTATAAAGATATGATAACTTTTTATTAATTTCTTCTATTTTGATATTTATTAAGCAATCCTCTTTTTGTACTCTTTTCTCAATTTCAATAAAAGTTTTCTTGTAATCATTTTTTGTATTTAGATTTTCTGGAATATAGGAAAACAGATAATCATTCAAATTGATTTTTAATTGTGATAAAGGTTTAAATAAATTTTTTGTTTCATTGTCAAACATGTTTTTTGTAAATTTTGGAAGAGATGAATACCATCTTTGCATTCCGTATACAAGCAGACCTAAGTTATTTACATAATTTTTTGTATAATCTAAATATTTTTCAAACAGTCTTGTAAGATTATCTATGTAAGAAGATTTTTCTTTATTATAATTAGTTAGTGATAGAGTATATGATTTAGGTTCTTTATTTATTTCATATAATAGTTCAGCATTTAAATCATATTCAATTCCATCTTTTATAAAAAATATATTTTCTTTGTAATGTACAAAAATTGCACCTAATAAAAGTGGAATTATTCCAAGCCTTAATCCAATTTTATTCTCTAGATTGTCATAAAGTTTTATAATATTTTGTTTTTTATCTACTGATTTTTTTATAAATTCATCAATAACAACAAATGTATCATATAATTTTTCATTTGCTGTTTTAACATCATTTGATAAAGGATCAAAAAATATCTTTCCTTCATAATATTTATAAATTTTATTTTTTTCATACACACTTTTTATAATTGAATTTTCTTGAGATGTATTCTTAAAACCAAAATTGCATATATATTCTTTTTGATTAAATATTTGATTTAGTAAAGAGACACATGCTCTTTCTGTTTGCCCCGAAATTTGATTTTTATTAATCATTTCATTTAGAATTACAGGATACTTCTTATATTTTTCAGAAAGTATTGTACTAATTTTTTCACCCAAAGAAAGATTATCACAAGAATTTGTTTTTTTACCTTCAATATAATAATCAGCTTTTTGCAATTCGCATTTTAAATATTCATCAACAAATTGCTTTAATCCTTTTATGCAATCATTTTTAATTGATTCCAATACTCCAATTGTTATAACATCATTGCTCTTTTCTTGTTCTGCTTTTGAAATTAGCGTTTCTATCGCTTTAAATTTATACGCAAGTGATTCTACCTTTGATTTTACATAATCATTTTTATTTCGTAAGAAAATACAGACAATTGTCTTTTGAAATATTTTATTTATACTTGTTCTATCATCTCCTAAAACGCAATAGAATATGCCATCTGCAAAATTACTTTCAATTGATTCTTTATATTTTTCATCATTCAGATCTTTATCATTAATGAACTCAATTCTAAAAAATCTTACTATTGAATTTATTGAATTATATTTCACTGGATAGAAAGCTTGATTACTAACAAAATTGGTTAAAATTTGAGCAACACTGTTTTCATTTCTTATTTCAATTTCCTTATTTTTAATTGATTCATCTATATTTACCTGTGAGTATTCTGCAAAATCATACGTCTCAGAAAAATCAGATTTGCGTATAATTTTCTTTTCAATCAAATTTCTTAAACTGTTAAGAACTTCTTTTTTATCGGAATAAAAAATATTTATAAAAGTTTCATCGTTAGCAATAATTATATCTGGTCGATCTACTATTTGTATAATTCCTAATGTCTTTATAATTTTTTCACATAACTCTTTGTTTTCAATTCTAACTTTACTTAAAGCCGCAATAACTTTCTTATTTATTTTAAATACATCATTTGTATATGAATTTTGCTCAAACAACGGAGAAAAATAATCATATAAAATATCTGGTGTAATATAATTTAATTTTTCCTCTTTCAAGAAATTATGTTTATTAATAAAATCAGGAAGTGTATTTCTTTGAGCAGTAGAAGCTAGAAAAGTAAAAATAGTTCTCTCGTTTTGTGCAACTTTTTCTGACAAAAGTGGAAGCATATATAAAGAAGACGGATGTAATGGGTAAGTGTTTACAAATATTTTCTCCACTATTTTATTATTCAAGTCAGAAAAGCTCTTTGTTTTTTCCCATAATTTATTTATGGTAGCAAATTCATCTTTATGTATTTGTAAATAAGAAGTATATTTTTTTTCATCATGAATAATAACTTTTGAAATAAGTTCATAATATTGAAGCAAGCTCGTGTTTAAATGAAGTTCATTGAATCTATTTCCAACAGCCTTCCAGTTGTCAACTTGTGTTTTACTTAGACTGTCAACATAGTTCAACAAAGATTGATGCGTAATAAGTAAAAGATGAAGTTGATTTTCCTTAGAACGGTTTGCAGCCTCGGCAAAATCTTGTAGCATTTTCAAATCCGATGAAATATTATTTGACAAGTTAGCTTCTAGATATTTACTAAACTCATCAAAAATAACATAAATTCCTTCATAGCCATATGATGATAATTTCGTGTTGACATCATTATAGAATTCTACAACATCAGAATTAGCTGAAGGTGTAAATGCACTTCCAGAAGTAAGAGTTGGATAAATCTCAATAAATTTAGAATACTCTTCTTTATTAAATTTTTTTAGTTCTGAAATAAATAGTTCTGTGTTTCCAATTTTTGATTCAAAAGCAGCAAAAGTTTGTTTATAATTTTTTTGCCACATATTGATTGTATCAATTGCATTTGAGAAAAAAGAATTTGGAATAATTGAAGTTAAATCATTTTCTTTTAAAGTACGATTTAATGACAGTAGAAAACTTTGCTCCAGTGTTTCATTTCTTCTATTTTGTATTATAACAGGCAAGAGTTTTTTGTTGTTTTTATAAAACTTTTCTATTCGTTCAAACAATTCTTCATCAAGATTTTTTATCTGTAAGAAAATATTTTTCATTGAATCATCTTTATTCTGGAAAAGTATATTTAATAAAACTAATGCTAGATGTGATTTACCCTTTCCATACGGACCAATTAGAAAGTGAGATTTATCAGTTGTATTTGAATAAGCTGCATCAAATAAATTCTTTAAAACTTCAATAGAACCTGATGTAAAAACATAATTTCTCATTTTGCTAGAATCATTTGCATCAGAGAAAATATTTATTGCGTACTGAAAACCTTCAGCTATATTTATCATATCAGTCATTTTTCTACCTGCTTTTTGTAATATTCATTTAGATAATCATTAGCACTTTTCTTTTCCAGAAATCTAATTGTTTCAATTCCTGCAGTTCTTGTAACTTTTATTTTTCCTTTATTTTCTAGATTCTCTAACACTTCAGCAGTCTCTATAACAGAAAGATTAAATAGTTTTCCAAGTGATTTTTTTTCTTTTTCAATACTAGAGATTTTTATTTCATTTTGATTTTCAATATTATTTTTTTGAATAATATACAATGCTAGTTCTTCTGGTAAAATATTTATATTAAAAGAATTTTTTTTAGCATCAATTTTTAATGTTTTATTTCCATTTACTAATAAACCTAATTCATTTAATGGACACTCTAAATTATCTTCAAAGGAATTCTTTTCTTTGTTTTTAGGAAGATACGTTTTTAAAATACAATCGTAATCATCGGTTAAAGAGCGTTCTGCAATTTCTTCTTCACCGTTCTGTTTTATAAAATCTTTTATTTGAGTAAGAAAAGAATCTTTGTTTACTTCTGTTGAATAATATTCATTAAAGAAAAAATACCAAGAGGTTGCATTTTCTTTGTTTGTTGCAAGATTATAATGAAGCAAAATCAAGGTGCCAATTTTTTGTAGATATTCATCATATTTTAAAACTAGATTACCAAATTCTGTAAGAGAGAAACCCTTACCTCGTTCTTCCAAGGCAAGACCTGTTGCACTTAAATAGTATCTAATTGCTTTTACCATGTTAGAACCAATTCCTAATTCAACTGTTGCATCAATATTTTTATCAGTAAAGAATCTTGGGTTTCCTTTTATTTTTTGTAGTCCTTTGCTGAGCCAACCATTACGTATATAAAAAGTTTCATATCCTCTAAATTTCATTTATTTATCCTTCTTTGTTGCAAGATAATTACTCATTATGCAACCGCCATCTAGATATTTTGAATTAACACACATCTTGCAATGTTTGCATTTTGTTTTATCAATAAGGTAGGAATCATTTGTAATAGAAATTGCGCCACATTTACAAATAGATTCGCACTTAAGACATTTTCTACACGCATTAAATTTTCTAACTTGATAGCCAGCCATTCGTTGAAGATTTTCATGGTCAGCAACATTCATAGTTTTTATTTTTACAGAATATTCATATCCTTCTTTTGTAAAAGGCTGAATTGATAAAATTGAAACATTTGTATTTGGATCTAGAACAAGCACTTCACCTACAAGTTTTCTTCCTAATTCAAAATTTACATTTCCTAAAGGAGTAAACATTTCATAAAAGTATTTTGTAGGAGCTTTATTAAGTTCATAAACTTTTGCATTATCTTCAACTGTGCAATTTGAAAATTTAATTTTTATATCTTCACTAGCTTTAACTCCATTGCCACCGTGCCTAGCTTTCCATTTACCTGTATCTATATAAACTTCTGGATCCGGCTTACCTATTTTTTTTGCAAAACTTATAAGGAAGGAATGAAATTTGTCATATTGCTCGCTCATATAAATTTGAGAAAGAAATTGCGCCCGTTCATTATTGTTTGGACAGCACCAACAACCAACTCTGTCATATCCCAAACGATACGCATCATTAAAATCAATTTTGTTTGAAAAAAGATAAAGCCAAATATCAGAATCCATCCAATAAAATATAGGAGAAGCAACTGATTGTTTTTTTATTTTAACACCAGCGGCACCGTCTTCAAGACGATTATATTTACTTCTAGCAACAGACTCAGCTTTTCTAATTCCATAGAAAGTTAAAACCTTCTGATCGTCATAAAGAGAATTTAAAACTCGTGTAATAGGTCCTGTTTTAAACATTGAGCAGCACCATCTCATCATTCTTGCAGGAGGGCCTATGTCATCACAAACTTCAATAAAATTTTGTTCTTTGTTTACTGCAATTTTAAAAATAGCCCTAGGATGAGTTTTTCTATATCGTTCTGCATACGAAATTGTGCTTGGAAATTCCAATGTTGTATTTCCAAAAATATGCACAATACTCATTGTACCCAAAGCTCTTGTTACCAAGTCTGCTGTAACTGTAGAATCCTTTCCACCAGAAAATGAAATTATTAAATTTTCAGGAGGATAATTTGACGCAGACTCTATTATAAAGTTGGATGCTTCATCTGTGATTTTTACTAGCCTGTCTTTATTTGCAATACAAAATTTGTTTATGTAATTTGTGAAATAAATTTCTTTATTTTTACTAGATAATTCATTTAGTTTAGCTTTTATTGATTCTATATCAGCGGTAAGTAATTCCTTATTGCTAACAGAAATCTTTTTTCCATCAATATAATAATTATTATTCGAACACCAAACAGAGCTATTTATAAATTCCAAAGGTTTCTTTTTTAATATTTCAAGAAGCAATCTTTCTTGAGGAAATACAGGACGAATGTCAGAAGATAAATATGAAATTTTTTCACCACAAATAGGACAAATCTCTGTGGAATTATTTTCTGTGATAATTGGAATGTTACATTTCTTGCACCAAAAAATTTGACTTTGAAAAGGAACGTTTTTTGTG